>Ga0116226_10000382_pt1 | contig 37523 bp, 29 predicted proteins | sample S1TSphfallax_FD_89692 | JGI IMG/M metagenome (GOLD analysis project Ga0116226, IMG submission 89692) | Host-associated microbial communities from peat moss isolated from Minnesota, USA - S1T2_Fa - Sphagnum fallax MG | ecosystem: Host-associated > Plants > Peat moss > Unclassified | place: USA...
ATCAAAGGCTGTCTCGCAATGATGGGTGAACCCCGCCAGGGCGTCGAAGCCGAACATGGCGCCCGACCCCTTCAGCGTGTGCAGGGCGCGGAAAACGGCGGCCACCAATTCCTTGTCGCCGGGGCTGTGGGACAGGTCCAGCAGACCCTGCTCGATCTGCTCCAGCAGTTCCTGGGCTTCGACGCGGAAGATTTCGACGGGATCGACGGCGCTCATCGGGCCAGCACCTTGTTGACGATCTTGACCAGTTGATCAGGATCGAACGGCTTGGTCAGCCAGCCCGTCGCCCCGGCCGCCTTGGCCTGGGCCTTCATGTCGGCGTCGGATTCGGTGGTCAGGAACAGGATGGGAACGCCAGCATGGGCGGGCTTTTTGCGCAGCTCCCGGATCATGGTCAGACCGTCCATGACCGGCATGTTCAGGTCGGTGACGATGAGGTCATAGGCGCCGGAATCGGCCTTCTTCACCCCATCGGCGCCGTCCACCGCTTCGGCGACGCTGTATCCCTCGCTGCTGAGGGCGATCTTGATGGTCTGGCGAATGCTGGCCGAGTCATCGACGGTAAGGATCGACGGCATAAACTCTTCTCCTACTGTTCCTGGGCGAGCCAGAAGTCACGGCGAGCGTCCGGGGCGGGGCCGATGAAGCCCCCTCGCTCTAAAATCTGCAGGATCGGCTCCGGCGCCGGGGCGGCGAGGGCAAGTTTCAGGCCTTGCGCCTCGGCGGTGCGCTGGGCTGACACGATAAGCTGGACAAAGGTCAGGTCGGCCTCCTCCACCTCGCTGAGGTCCAAGGTCAGGTCAGTTCCGGCCGCAAAGGCCTCAACAAGCGCCGCATGCGGGTCGGCTAGGGTTCGCAGATTCATCGCGCCTGAAAGTCGCAGCGTCTCAGTCGCTGACATTCGCCCGATCCTTCTTAAGATTAATTCCTAAGCGTTCTTGAGGCGAAGATTGGCGATTACGTTTAAATATTAGTTAAACGAAAAAGGTGATATCATAGCATTATATTTGAGTAATACACAGCTATTTACAGATTTAGTCGAAATTTGGAATGTATATTCTTCAATATACTGATTACAATTCGAGTTAAAATTATTAATTATTTTTTATTTTTATTAATATGACGAAATTCATCGAGAATTTATAAAGCAATTTGCCGAGAAGATAGCGTCCTACTCTAGGAGCCTCCGCATAACAATTGATGGACTCAACCCCGCAGCCAGCGCTCTGTTGAACGCCGTTGCTGATAAATAATTCTTAGTTTTAATTGTATAATATATAACTGTGTGTCGCTTCAGAAACTTATTTCCTCCGCCGCGACATTTTGTCGGCGCAAAGTGCGTTAGAGTTAAACGGAGGCGTGACGACGCCGCGACCTGTTAACCAAGGGGCCGCCGCAAGATCACAGGGCGCTTAGAGCCTGTTCTCCAATCGGTGTTCACTGGTCGCACCTCTCGCAGCCGCTATTTTCCGCTGGGGGTCATAGTTCTCTAAGATAGTAGGCGAATCCACGGCGCTAGGCTGGACGCGGGCGGGCGCACCCCGCGCTCATGGCGTTTGTACCGCAACTTCGTATAAGCGAAAGTGGGCAAGTTGTCGCTTTGTTCCGACCCAAAACAGCGCATCTCAGAATAAAATATCGTCCAGGCTCGCGGAGGGGACTGAAGTCTCAGGGGCCTGCGGCGCGCCTGGCGGGGGAGCGCCGACGTTCCAGGCCTCCAAAAAGGCGTCCTGAACGCTGCGCTCCTGAACCATTGTGTATTTGGCGTAAAGCACGCTCAGCAAGGTTGCGACGGCCTCTTGAATATCAGGCTCGCAAGGCTGGGCGCCCTCGGCCAGGGTCGCCAATTCCTCGGCGACGCCGTCAAGGGCCGCGCCGATTTCCTCCTGAAAGCCGAAACGGCCCGTGGACCGATTGAGCAAGGCCAGCACCGCCTCGCCCCGTTCAGCCAAACGCGCTATGTCGCTATCGCTTCGGTCGCTCGCCTGGCCGATCCGATGTGCGGCGGCGCCCAGCGCCTGATTCGCCGCCTGCGCCGCGGAGCCTTGGGAAACAGGCCCCTCGTCAGCGCTCGCCCCCTCTTGGATCAACTGTGCGGCGGCGGCGATCAGCATGTTCAGGGTCGCAATACCCTTATTGGCGACCTGCTCCAGATAGCCGGCCTGGGCGCGCAACTCCACGGCGATCGTGGTCAGGGGGCGGCCAGCCTCGCCGATTCGGCAGGACTTCAGCGTGGTGTTGAGAGCCATATACTGGACATCGGACTTCATCGTCTGAATTGCAGCCAGCCGGCCGGCCAGGATCTGAGCCGCATCGCCGGTGATCCGGCCGGTTCGCAGCACCTCACGCTCCGTAGACTCGATCTCATCGACCAAGGCCTGGGCCTGGGCCAGACGCTGTTTGAGGGTCTGCAAAACGCCCGTCGCCGCGTCCGCCCCCTGGCCGTAGGCGAGGTCGCGCAGCTTCAACAGGGCCCTGGCGTCGGAGGCGAGCCCGCCCATGCTGGCCATGATCTGGCCGACCTCGCGGTCGAAATCCTGCATGGCGTCGCCCAGTTGGGCCGCCAGAAGCATTTGAACGAGGGCGCTCGCCCGGGCGTATTGATCGCCGGAGAGGGCGCCCAAGCTCTCCGTAATCAGGGCCAGGCCGGATTGGACATGTTCGATCCGCTGACGGGTTATGTCGCCGATTTGCAAGGCCGCCAGAATGCGCCCGACCCGCTTTCGGATATCGCGCGCCAGTTCCGCCGCCACACCCGCCGCCGTCGCAATCTGCTTATGATGCTCGCCGATCAACTGGGCGCTCGCCGTCAACTGATCGGGTACGAGGGGAATCAAATCGTCGCAGCGAGCCGCCATCGCCTCGCCATGACGCGCAGCCGTCGCGATGGGCGTCTGGAGGGCGTCAAGTTCTTGCTGGAGACGATCCAGCTCCGCGCGGCCGGCCTCGATGCACACGGAGATTTCATGGGCGAAGACCCCAAATTCCGCATCTGCCTGGGCGATGCCGCCGGCGGTGATTTTGATGTTCATGGTGAAGGCGCGCATATAGGCGAGGCTCTGGCGCATGTCCGACAAGCAAGGACCGAACTCGGCGCGGCGGCGATCTAGCTCCGACACGACGGTGCGCCGGGCGCGATGATGATCCGGCAGGGCGTTGAGCTTGCCCGCAGCGTCTGTCAGATCACTGACGGTGGCGGCGATGGCGGTCTGGTCCAGCGCCCCGGTCAGATCATCCAGAGCGGTGATCAGCGCGCCGATTCCATCGACGGCCTCCGACAGCACCTCGCCGGCGCTGAGGAATTTAACTTCGATCACGCGCCGTGCGGCTTCCAGTCGATCGGCAAGCTCAGCATTGCCGATCAGCGGAATTGGGTTCTGCTTAACTAAAGCTTCAACGAGGGGCGTCAAACCAAGCTCCAATCAATCGAGTTGATCAGAACACACGCGTTTCAATATTTAGTTTATTTCGATATTCATATTTTGTTCATCACTGTAAAATGGCCAGCCATTTTGTCGCTGGAGACATAGTGGTGTCGGCTAACGATTTGGACGAATTGGTTGCTGACGTTCAAAGGTCGTTTGGTCAATTATGCCGCTTTTAGCAGCCTAAGCTTTGTGGAACTCGCCGCCTTTCTCCTGCAAGTGGATCTGGACGGGCAAAGCCACAGCCTGATCAGCCATCCGTCGAGCAACGGCCTCGGCCTCATCTTGGCTTTTATAGCCGCCCAGCCTGAGCCCTTCACTGATAACGGTCCACTGGCCATCGAGCTGAACGACACCGTAGTGCACTTCGATCATAAACGACTCTCCCAAACACGTTCTTGGTACAGGGCTATCATGGCCGATGTTCGTTGCTGTCGACACTTAAGCGAGACGATTGCGAGCCCGGATGATCACCCTTTGACTCGCTGCAAGAGCCCGTTTTGAGTTCGGATCGGCTAAGAGGGCGCCCTCGTGATGAGGCTACCCACCTCGCGCTAAACCGCCGCGATCGTGTCTCCCCTCAGGCTTCGCGCCGGCTATTTGGAAGAAGCGGCGCAAGCTATCGCCCTGCAATCGCTCTCAAGACGAGATTTGGCAGAAATGAGTTATCCCATTCCGGGGATTTGGGCGGCGCATCGCCCATCCGCAAGATGGCGAGCTTCTGGGACGGGATCATGTAAAGGACCTGATTGGTATTGCCGTCGAACAGGAACAGGTCCTTGGCCAGATAGGGTTCGCTATGCAGCACAGCGCCCAGCATCTGACCGGGACGGCCGAAACCGCGCCGTGGGATATATTCGCCCTGTAGCCAGATCGCGAGGCCATAACGCGGATTCTGCGCGCTCGGCGTCTTCATGGCCTCGACATAGCCCTCAGGCAGAAGTCGGCGCCCCTCCCAAATCCCGTCGTTCATGAGCAGCAGGCCCAGCCGCATCCAGGTCTGTCCGGGCAAAAGTATGCAGCAGCCGGAATGCGCCAAGCCGCCCGGCCGGTCCACCCAGACCTCGCCGCCCGCCGCGCCCAGAGGTTTCAGGACCGCCTCGGAGATGAAATCCGCGTAGCGACGCTTCGTCGCGCGTTCGATGATCACCGCGATCAGTTCGGCCGAAGCGTTGGAATATTGGTAACGCGTCCCGGGCGGGGAGGTGAGCGGATATTCATTGATCAGTACGTCCTGGTGACGTGGATAGAGGTAGGCGCGCGTCATATAGCTGGCGGGGTCCTGGACCGGCCCCTGCTCGGCAAGGCCCGCAGTCATAGACAGCAGTTCGCGCAGCGTGATCGCCGCCTTGGGCGTGCCGCGCCATTCAGAGATAAAATCCGCCGCTGACTGGTCAAGCGACTTGATGAAGCCTAGCTTGATGGCGCGTCCCACGGCGATGGCGCCCAGCGGCTTGCCCATGGACTTGGCGTTCAGAAGGGAGGCGGCGTCAGTTCCGGGGCCATAGACCGACTCTTCCAGCTTGCCGTCCCGCCAAATCAGCAGAGCCTTGGAATTATTGGCCAGAGCATAGGCCTTGGCCTTGGCGAGCACATCGGCGGGCAGGGTGGGGGGCTCAGCTTGCGGCAGCGGACGCACGTCAGCGGCGCCGGGGACAGCCTCCATAGAGTCATAGGCGTCGCCACCTTGGGTCTTGATCCTGGCCAGCCGCGCCGCATAGATCGCCTCGTCAGAACTGCCGGGGGCATCGCCCTGCGCGACAGCCCCCTTCGGGGGCGAGAGGACCAGCGTCGCCAGAGCCAGTCCGAGGATCAGGGAAAATTTCATGGCGAGCCTCGCCTTGTGCGATGAGGGAGATTCATTTTGGGCGTCTCGCCGCCCCGGACAACGCGCAACCGGGCGTCTGACCGCGAGGCGGAGAGGTGAGGGCCGGGCGCTAGGCATGGCGGTCTCCATTGAGCAGGATAAAAACTTACCGAGGAGCGCGCTATGAAGGTCAGCCGCAGAGTTTTTCTGAGCGGTGCGGCAGCCGCCGGCCTCAGCGGCGGTCCGGCCCTGGCCGAACTCTTGGCCGAAACCTTCACGCTTAAGCATCCGGATGGACGCGAGACCGCTTATCGGGTCATGGCGCCGAGTGCGGGCGGCGACTGGCCGGTGATCCTGTTCTCCCACGGCGCCAATTCAAGCTATCTCGACTATGATCGTCTGTGGCGTCCATGGGCCCAGGCCGGCTATCTGGTCGTCGGCCCCAACCATATCGATAACGGTCCGCCGGAGACTCAAAGAAAGGTCGGACGCGACGAGCTGTGGGCCGCGCGCCTGGCCGACACGACTCTTCCCCTGCGCCAGAAAGCGCCCTTTGAGGCTTTTGCAAGGCGGCGCGCCGGCGCGGCGCGCTGGGAAACAATCGCAGTCGCCGGCCACTCCTTCGGCGCCGTCGTGGCCCAGGCCCTGGCTGGAGCCAATCTAGTTAGCCCCGGAGACCACAGGCCCGTCGCGGCGCTGACGCCGGGCGTCCTGGCCTGCCTGACCTTCTCGCCGCCCGGCCCTCTGGCGGGGTTCATTCCCCCCGACGCATGGGCAGGCGTGAGCGCGCCAAGCCTCCTTCAGACAGGCGACGCCGACATCCTGCCCGGCTTCGTCAATGACTGGCGCCTGCGCCTGACGGGGTTTGCCGGCCGGCCGGATCGCTGGAGCATCGTGGCCAAGGGCGTAGACCATTATTTCGGCGGGCTAATCTGCCGACGAAAGCCCGCGCCACCCGCAGATGTCATGGCCTTGGAGGAGACCGCGACCCTGTCAGTGGATTTTCTCGACGCCTATGTCCGCGCCCGGCCTGAACGATTGAAGGACCTCCGACGTCGCGCGTCGGTCGGAGACGACGGCGTTCTGACCTTCGCTGAGGTCTGAGGCCGCGAGCGCGTCCCGTCACGCAGCAGCCGCTTTAAGACTGGCCTCTCGCGCCGCCTTCAGCGCCTTTTGATCCAGCCGATAAAGGCTCAGCAAGGCGACCGCAATCACCGCGCAGCCTGTGGGGATGTAAGCGACGCCCAGCAGGGTGGCCTGGCGCACATGCTCCGCATTAGCGACAGTGATGCTGGCGGTCTTGTCGAATCCCGCAAAGCTAAGCGCCGCCCCCACCACGGCCGGACCCACCGCGCCGCCGAACTTATCCACAAAGCTATAGAGCGCGGAATACATGCCTTCCCGCCGCAGCCCCGTGCGCAGAGCGTCCATCTCCATGGCGTCATTCAGCATGGAGGTGGCGAACATCACATTGGCGGAGAAGGCCACGCCCGTCACCGCGCTGCGGAGCATAAAGAAATACAGGGGATCGGCCGGTTGAGCCCATACCCAGGAGAGTGCGCTGGCCGCCGTAGAAAGGGCGCCGATCATATAGCCGCCCTTTTTACCGATCGTCTTGGACAGCCAGGTCAGGATCGGCGTGGCGATGACCGATGTGGCCAGCAAGGGCAGGCTGATGGCTGGCAGAATTGCAGGGCTTTTCCTAAGAATGTCCACCAGCATGAAGAAGGTGGCCGCCGAGGCTGAAGCGATGCCGATCAACTGAGCGGTCTTCACCCCTATGATAATCAAGGCGGCGCGATTGGCGAAGAAAGACGAGGTCTGCGCCCGCCAATTGGATGTCGACTTGACCTGTTCGGTGAAGCGGGCGCCGCGGGTTCCCGCCCAGCCGATGAACATACCCGCCACGGTCAAAAGGGTGAAAAGGCCGCCCAGCAGGGCATAGTCGCCGGCGCTGTTGACCACGCGCCCCCCAAGACCGACGCGACGTCCCAGCAGGCCCAGGATCGCGCCCGACCCGATGGTGGCCACGGCCGTACCGAGGCTGGCGGCGACGATCCGCCAGCCCTGCAAAACCGAGCGTTCATGATAACCATTCGTCATCTCCGTCCCCATGGCCAGGTGCGGAACATTGTAGAGCGAATAGCCTGTCGTATAGATCAGGTTGACGATCAGGACGTAAAGCCAGACGACCGGATGATCGCCATGAAGGGGGACGGTGAAGATCAGGGCCATGGCTAGGCCGCTGACCAGCGTTCCCCAGAGCAGGAAGGGGCGCCTCCGCCCGGCAGGCGATTTGTGCCGGTCGCTGAGCCAGCCCGCCACCGGATCGGACACTGCGTCATAAAGCTTGCTGACCATCAGGATCAGGCCGGCTTTCCAGCCCGCAATCCCCACAATGGTGGTGAGATAGAAGAGCATGAGCACGGCGGCGCTGTTGGACAGAACCGAGACCCCGAAAGCGCTGCTGGAATAGGCGAATTTGAGCCGGAGGCCCAACCCCGCCTCGGCCGCGCCATCCGGCGCTAATAACTGGTTCATCCGTTTGGCTCCCCGCCGATCCTGAGTTGCAGCCTTACAAAGCGTCAGCAGCCTTTGCTTCCAAAAACGCCGTCCGCCCTTGTTGATTATGAATGGGTGCTCAAGAACGACGCGATCCGTGAAGCCGACGGGCCGACGGGACGACGGGACGACATCAGTCCGCCGCCGCCGATCCCAGCGTCAACAGAGCCGCTGAGGCCATGGCCGAAAGGACGGCGCCGGCCTGAAGGGCGATGCGATAACTGCCGTAGACATCGAAAATGTGGCCGAAGCCGATAGGGCCCAGGGCTGCGCCCACGCTCCAGAAAATCATCACCAGACCCAGGATGGAGCCGAGCTTGCTCAGCCCGAAATAGCGGCAAAGCAACAAGGGAACGACGTCGAACTCAGCAGCGGCTCCCAGGCCGATCAGGGCCGCTGCTGCAGGCGTCGCCCATTCGCCGCCCAGAGTAAGCAGGATGCAGGCGAGCGGGGCGGCGGCGAAGAAGGCGGCGGCGACGATCTGGGGGCGCAATCGGTCCATCAACATACCGCAGAAGGCCCGACCTATGATGACAAACAGGCCGACCACGCTAGCTATCGCGGCGGCATGAACCGCCGTATAGCCTGCGCCCATCAGCAGCTTGATTAGGTTGGAGATCAGGCCCGCGACCACGGCGGTGATGCCGAACAAGGCTAGGCCGATCACCCAAAACCGCCAGTTAAGTACGGCGCGGCCCACGCCATATCCGCTCACAAGCGCCGTATCGGCTTGAGCTGGAACCTTGTCGCGCAGGAACAGGATCAACAGGGGAACCGATACGGCGATGGCGCCCCCGCCAAGCGCGCGATAGGCGAAACGCCACCCGCCCAGATGGATGAGGTAGGCGGTCAGCGGCGGCGCCAGCATCGCGGTAAGGCCTGTGCCCATCAAGGTGAGGCCCAGGGCCGTCCCGCGCCCTGCCTCGAACCAACCTGAGACGGCGCGGCTCCAAACCAGCGACAGCGTTCCGGCCCCTGATATGGACAGGAGCGCCCAGAGCAGCAGAAATGTCGTGTAGCGGCCGTCCTGGAGGCTCATGCCCATAAAGCAAAGACCGAACGCCGCCATTGAGGGGATGGCGACCCAGCGCGCGCCGAAGCGGTCCACAAGCCAGCCCGAGAGGGGCGTCAAGATCAGCGCCAAAAGCCCAGTCACCAAGACGCCGCTCTGCAGTGCGGCGATGGACCAGTGGAACTCCTGGCGCAGGGCCGCGACAAAAACCCCCGAAGTGTAGAAGACGAGGCCCGAGCTTCCCAGCGCGAAGCCGACCATCGAGGCCAGGACAACCGGCCAGCCCTTGCGAAATTCTTCGGCCGCTGCGGGCGTGATCGGAGCGCGCATGCTTCAGCTATCAGCCCGGAGCGCCGTCAGGACCGTGCGCATGAGGCGGGCGCGTTTGGCGTCTAACTCCGCTTGCACTGTAGCGTCGGGGGCGTAGGCGTCGATCTCCGCCGCAAGATCAATCCCGCGTTCCGCCATCACCTTTTCCATAATGGTGAAGCGGTCGGTCAGCACCCACAGCTCGCGCGCCAAGCCGATCACGGCTTCGGCGACATGGTCGATCTGGGCGGGATTGAGGATTTGGCGGGGCGGCGGATCGGAGATCAGCCTATCAGGACCGCTCATTGCGGCTTTTGGCCCATGACGATGTGGGGATAGTCGTAAGCCGTCAGACCGCGCGCCTCGACCTCGACAAAGCCGCTCTCTCTGGCCGCTTCGCCGAAATCCATCATGGCGCTGGCGCGCCAATAGGGCTCGCCATGATAGCGCGCGACCCAGTCGAAAGCCCAAGAGGCGTACTTGTCGAGATTGGCGTAGCGCGGAACATCGGCGAATAGCACCACGCCGCCCGGGGCGAGCAGGCGATAGGCCTCGTCGAACCAGGCCTTGATGATGCGCGGCGGCAGTTCGTGATGCACAGCGAAGGCCGTCACCATATCGAAGCTCCCGGACTCGAAGCGCGTATCTTCGCCTAGCCCCACAAACAGCCGCCAGGCGTGACCGGCGGCGTTGCCAACCCGCTGAGCTTCTTCAAGCATACGAAGGGACGGATCGACGCCCCAAACCTCCGCCTCTGGGAACACGTCGGAAATGGCCGAGGTGAACTGACCCGAAGCCGCCCCAAATTCAAGGATGCGACGATAAGATCTTGCAGGCACCTGACCTAGCGTCCGCCGCCGGTCGCCTACCGCGTCGCCGGGAAAACATTTGGAGAGATAACGGGCCTGGATAATCCTTGAATGCACCGCGCCGTTATAGTCGCCGGCGTCCCACCCGCCCTCGGTGCGATGGAACCAGACCTTGGAGAAGTAGGGCGGCGGTTCGAAATGGGGCAAAACCTCCAAGCTGGTCGGCCCTTCACGCTGGGCGTCCAGGTCTGCAACAACCCCGTCGCGCACTTCCTCGAAGGCTTCCTGGGCGGCCAGGCCGTGGTTTTTGGCGCACCATTCGCCGAGCAGGCTGCGCGCGCGATACGTCGCGGAATCGGCGAGCGCACCCTCAATCACCGAATAGCGCTCTTCCATGTCGTCAGGCAGCTTGTCCGCCGTCAGACCTTGTTGGATAAGAGAGGCGACAACCTTGGCGTGCAGGGCGCTGGCGGTCTGTCGCGCCGCGACCTCCCAATCAACCAGGGCGCGCCCTCTCTGAGCGAGGTTCAGGTCCATCACACAGCTCCTCGAACGAACATAGCGTGAATATATATATCACGCCTGGGGGTCGCGCGGCGCCGCCTGATTTGATCGACAGGCGAACAGGCGAGGGAAGCGGATTAATCGGCCGAGAAATCCGGGGCTCTCTCGCAAACCGTAATGCCGGGAAACGGTGCGGAGCGGCCATGGCCAGATGGCGACCTTACAGGGACGGTATTGATATCGTCACCCCCTCATGACGGCCATATCCGGCGACGATGATCCCCTCGCCTGGACTCTCGTCCAGGCAGTAGGCGCCATTCGCTGCGGCGCTATTTCGTCTGAGACCCTGACGAATCTGTCGCTTGAACGTATCGACAAGCTTCAACCGACCCTGAATGCGTTCATCAGCGTGGACAGGGCCGCCGCTATAACGGCGGCCCGGGCGGCGGACGCGCGGCTGGCCTCGGGCGCCACGATCGGCCCCCTGCACGGCGTGCCTTTGGCCCATAAGGACATGTTTTATCGCGCAGGCGCTGTCACCACCTGCGGCTCAAAGATTCGGCGGGATCAGGTTCACGCGCGTACGGCGGAGGTGTTGACCCGGCTGGACGCCGCCGGCGCCATTGAGCTTGGGCGTCTCAATCTTTCGGAGTTCGCCCTGGGACCGACAGGGCAGAACGCCCATTTTGGCCGCGCCTGCAATCCCTGGGACCCGGCGGTGATCACCGGCGGCTCGTCCTCAGGCTCGGCGGCGGCGGTGGCGGCGGGCATGGCCTTCGCCGCCCTGGGCTCGGATACGGGCGGGTCTGTCCGGCTGCCCGCCGCGCTCTGCGGCGTCGCGGGCTTGAAGCCGACGCAGGACAGGGTGAGCGCGCGCGATATCATGCCGCTGGCCCCCTCCATGGACTGTGTAGGGCCCCTTGCGCGGAGCGTCGCCGATCTGGCCCTGATTTTCGGCGTCTTGACCAACGCCAGCGCCGAGGCGGCCCCCGTCCCGGCCTGGGCGGCGGACGCCCTCGCCGACCGTCCCTCTCTTAAGGAGGTGAGGATCGGGATACCCGAGGGTCCGGATCATGAGGGGCTCGATGCAGACGTCGCCGCCAATCTCGCGCAAAGCCGCGCTGATCTTGAGAAACTTGGCGCGCGCCTGGTGCGGATCGCCCTGCCGGATTTCAACCTGCTGTGCGAGTTGGCCAACCATGTCTCGATGTACGAAGCCGCCCGAACCCATGCTGAGGACTTCGCTACGCGCCCGCAAGACTTCGGCCCCCAGGTGCGATCACGCCTAGCCAAGGCCCATGAGATTACGCCGGAAGACTATGAGTGCGCCCTGAAAGCGCGCCCCGATATGCGCAGGGCCGTGGCGGTCGCCTTTGAAGCTTGCGACCTGATTCACCTGCCCGTCCTGGCGATGACGCCGCCACGCGCGGATACGGTGGATGTAGATGGCGGCCCGGCGCTGGCCGCCATGATCGCCGCCCTGACCCGCTATACCCGGCCTATCTCCTACCTCGGCCTGCCCGCCCTGGCCCAGCCGACGGGGTTCACGACCGGAGGTTTGCCGCTCTCCATGCAATGGGTCGCGCCGCCCCATGGGGAAGCCGCCCTGTTCGCCGCCGGCCAAGCTTTCGAACGCCTGCGCGGCGGGCCGGCGCCACCGCCTCGCGCTTCCAGACGCCAGGCTTGAACTATCCGAAGGGCGAGAGGGGCGTATTCCCTCAATGCGGGTTTGTGGCGCCCGCTTATCATCCACCGCATATGTTTACTGTTAGCTGGCCAAGATGCGTTTCGGCGTCTGATTAGACTCTGCGCTATAATGATACGTTCGCGATAATCAGGCTTTCGGATTTGAAGATCAGCCGCCTCATTGAGTGTGCTTCGGAAAGGGTCGAAAGCCGGAATGCGTAAGGTTTCTCGAAAGGCGCTGACGCCGGATCAACTCGACAATCTTGGTTTCGCCTTGATCGAACTGGCGAAGGAGATGTGGGTGATAAAGGATCGGCAGATGGTCACCGAGGCGCTCCTGAAGGAGAGGGGCCTGCTTGCGGATCTGGACGCCTATCAACCTGGGCCGGAGCTTGCGGCCCTGATCGCCAGCGAGCGCAAGCGGTTTTTGGGCGCCTTTTCAGCCGCCCTGTTTCACCAAGACGACGCGTAACCTACCAACTCAGCGGGGAAAGACCGTCATGGACATAGAGCTTTCGCAACGTGGTCGGGCTTCGATCGACTTTCTGGTCTCGCTGGGCGGATCGGTCGGTCCCTCGGAAGCGCAACTGAGACAGGACATCCAGAAGGCCGGCGTGACCTCGGCGGATGACCTGCCGGACGATCCCCAAGAGCGGCTGGAGTATATGGAAAAGCTGCTGGCCGGGTCTCACGCCCTGCACATGCGCGATCTCGTCTTCGAATGGTCGGCCCTGCATCATGGCCTGATCGCTCGGGACGCGTTTGAGGAGGTCCGTCCAAAGATTGAGCCGCTTATGCAGGCCCTGGCCCAGGGACCGACCCAGATCACTACCCTGCCGCATTTTACGCCGCCGGACTATCTGGACGGCGTGTGGATTCACCGCACCCATGGCGGGTGGGACGGGCATGAGCATCAGGGCCTCATTCACGCCGAGATGATCCACAAGCGCTGGCTCACTAAGATGTTCAGCGGCGCCGACGCCCGCCGGGCGGTGTTGGATAATTTGCCGCGCAAGGATTACCGCCGCATTTTCGAGATGGGCGTCTCTTCCGGCTTCCATACCCTGGCCCTCGCCGACGCGTTCCCGGACGCGGAGATCAGCGGCTGCGATGTCAGCCGCGCCATGCTGGAGCACGCGCAGCGCCAGGCCAATGAGCGCGGACTTGAGTGGAAGCTCTATCTGGGCCGGGCGGAGGATACGCGCCTGCCGGGCGGGAGCTTTGATCTGGTGAGCTCCTTCATCCTGCTGCACGAATTACCGGCTGAGGTGAACGTCGCCTTCTTCGCCGAGGCCTTCCGGCTTCTGGAGCCCGGCGGCGCGGTGATCATGACGGACGTGCCCCCCTATAGCGCCCACGATAAGCTGACTGCGTGGCGATATGACCGCGGCGCACAGTATGGCGGCGAGCCCTATTGGCGCGAGTCTGGTCTTCTCGATACGGTCCAGATCGCCCAGGACTGCGGCTTCATCAATGTGAGAGCCTTCCGCGAGCCCACCGGCGGCAATTACTGGGTGACGGTCGGGGAAAAGCCCGCGGCCTAGAATGGGCCTTAGCACAGCGGCGGTCATGAGATATGGGCGTCGCAAATGAGCCGTTTCTGGAGCCGCCTGACCCACGACCTGACGCCTTATGCGCCAGGCGAACAGCCCCGCATGGCGGAGTTGGTCAAGCTGAACACCAATGAGAGTCCGTTCGGCCCATCCCCACGCGTCTTAGACGCGATCCGGGTGGAAGCGGCGGATACGCTGCGCCTCTATCCGGACCCGCAGGCCACGGCCCTGCGAATGGCCTTGGCAGCCTATCATCAGGTACAGCCGGAGCAGGTGTTCGTCGGCAATGGGTCGGACGAGGTGTTGGCCCACGCCTTCGCCGCCCTGCTCAAGCATGAGGCGCCCCTGCTGTTTCCAGACATCACCTACAGCTTCTATCCGGTCTATTGCCGCCTGTTCGATATCGCCTTTAAGCGCGTCCCGCTGGATCAGGCGATGCAGGTTCGGGTCGGCGACTATCGTCTGCCGTGTGGCGCGATCATTATCCCCAATCCGAACGCGCCCACAGGCGTCGCCCTGTCGCGGGCTCAGATCGAGACCCTGCTGGAGGCGCATCCTGATACGCCCATAGTGATCGATGAGGCCTATGTTGATTTCGGCGCTGAGACCGCGATTCCCCTCGTCGCCGCCCACCCGAACCTTTTGGTGGTTCGAACCATGTCCAAGTCACGGGCCTTGGCGGGGCTGCGGGTCGGCTACGCCATCGGCCACGCCGACCTGATTGAGGCGCTCACCCGAGTGAAGGACAGCTTCAATTCCTACCCGCTTGGCCGGCCCGCCCAAGCCGGCGCTATCGCCTCTCTGGAGGACGAAGCCTATTTCCAGCGGAGTCGCGCCAGCGTGATTCAGGGGCGAGCGCGGCTTAATCGCGGGCTGGTCCGGCTTGGCTTTGAGGTATTGCCGTCAGCCGCCAACTTCGTTTTCGCCCGTCATCCTGCGCATGAAGGCGCGATGCTGGCCGCTGCGCTTCGGCAAAGGGCGGTGATCGTCCGCCATTTTTCAGCGCCGCGCATATCTGACTACTTGCGCATAACCGTGGGAACAGAAGAGCAGATCGACCAGCTATTATCGGCATTATCAGACATTTTGAGCGACGGGACTTAGGCGCTCCTCACACACCTATAATCGGAAAGTCGGGGCCGGCGACGCCGGCCCCGGCCACGTCCTAGTAATGGGCCTTCAGGGTCACCCCGAAGGTTCTGAGGTCGCCGAGGAATGGCGTGTAGGCGCTGGAGCCCGCGCCATTGGTGCCGACTAGCGTAAAGGCGGATGAGACGTAATGCAGGTCCGTTAGATTCTTCACCCACACTTCCGCCGACCATGGGCCATGCTTCAACCCGGCGCGCATATTAAGAAGGGTGCGGCTCGGTATCCAGGACAGGTTCTCCTCGTCCTCGAATTCCTTGCTCTGATAGGTCACGTCGGCGCGCACAAACCAGTTATAGTCCGGCCCGAAATGGTCTGAATATTGCGCGCCCACATTGGCCTGATCATCAGGCGAGTGCTGCAGGCTTTTGCCGGCGATGTTGGGGTTGGTGGCGGAGCAGACCACGCCATCGCAGACCTGAGCCGCCAGGAAGTCCTGAGCTATCGTGCCCTTTGAATATTTCGAGCTGTGAACATCCAAACCGTAATTGACGGACAACTTAGGCGTAATCAGCCAGTCGCCTTCGACCTCCAGGCCCTTGACGGTGGCGCCGCCCACATTTCCAGTGAGCGCGGCGACCGGCGTGCCGGCCGGCGTGCCGGTATCCTCCTGGGCCACATAGATCTGAATATTGGTCCAATCCACATAGTAGGCGGACACATTCAGCCGCAGCGTATGATTGAAGAACTCGTTCTTGGACCCGATTTCATAGGTCCAGTTCGTTTCCGGCTGGAAGGACTGCTGGGCAGCGTTCTGGGCGGCGGCGCAGTTGGCCAGCGTGGGCGAAGTCACGCCGGGGCAGGCGGTGGCTTCCTTGGAGTAGAAGAAGTAGGGGCCGCCGTTGAAGCCGCCATCCTTTTCCCCCTTGGCCGCCGACGCGTAGAGGGAATTATCCCTCGTCAGTAGATATTCGCCGGTTACGCGGGGTGTGAAATACTCAAACGTCTTTGACTGTAAATACCCATCCGATGTGTTGTAATTTGCGGGCGACGCCAGGAAGCTGGTGAATTTTTCTTCGTCATGCGACCAGCGCCCTTCGGCCGTCAGCTTGATCTTGCTGGTGACATCATACTCGACAAAGCCGTACACGCTGGTCGAGTCTTCGTGCTGGAAGCTCGACAGATAGGGCAGGATCGTGGTCAGCGGCGTCAAGGTGTTCGGCGTGCCGCCGACCACGACCCCTAAGAACTGATCGTCCGTCTGGCTATAGTTCACGCCGAGGAAGGCGCGCAGGAACGTGTTTTTGTACTGAACTTTGAAGTCGTTCTGATAGGTCTTCAGATAGCCGTTGGGATCACTATCGAAAATCACGTCCTCCGCCAAAAGATTCAGCGGCGGCGGAAGGAACGGCGCCAGATAGCCGGGGAGGTCGGATGTCGCTGGATTGCGCTGTGAATTGCCGACAGACGAAACGTTGCTATAGGCGTAGCCGAACATATAATCGAACGACCAGTTCTGATTGAGGCGATATTCGCTCCTCAGGCTCAAGATATCATTGCCGCCGATGTCGCCATACGCGCGGGGATCTTCATCCACGCCCGGGGGACGCGTCTCACCCGGCGCAAGCTTCACCGACGAAGAAAACTGGCCGCAATACAGACGGTCTGTCGCCGCCCCGCCGCCTGCGGTCGGCGAACAGTTCAGCGTGCCCGCATTTGCCGAGCCAATGATATAGCTGGCGGCGGCTTCGTCATGCAGATCCGTGTGCGAATAGGTCAGGCTCAGGTCCAGGCTGCTGATTGGCTTGGCCACCAGGCTGAATAGATAGCCGTCATTGCTGTAGCCGCCCACATTGCCGCAGGTGACGCAGCCCGATGCATTAGCGTTCGGATTGTTATTCTTCCAGGTTCCGTCGAATTCCGTATGTTCGCCAGAAAAACGGGCCGTCAGCCAGGGTGTGATCGGCACCGCGACCGCCCCGCCGTAGTCCAGTCGCCCATCCGAGCCGACCGTCGTATTCACATCCGCCGTGAGCGTGTTGACCGACTTGTTCGTCTCATAAACGATGGCCCCGGAGAACGCGTTGCGACCATAAAGCGCCGATTGTGGACCCTTGACGATTTCGACGTTGTTGATGTCCAACAGGCTCGCATCGACCATATAGCTGCGCTGCAAATAGACGCCGTCAAAATAGACGCCGACGTTTTGCACATTGTTGGTCAAGACGGTCTGAGCCTGGCCGCGAATAACAGGCGCGCCGATCGGGCCGCTATAATTTTCGAAGGAAAAGCCCGGCGTCGCCGCCGCAATATCCTTCAGACCTGTGGCGCTTATCTTATCAAGCTTATCCGCCGTAAAAACGTTCACCTGCTCGGGAATCTGCTGCAAATTTTCCGACGTCTTGCGCGCCGTCACCACCACCTCTTCCAGCGTTTGGGGCGATGCGGTTGCGATCGTTTGGGCCTGAGCGAAAGACGGCGACAAAAGACAAAGCCCGGCAGTCGTCGCCAACAGAGCAAGTTTCGTGTGCTTAAGCATGTTCGTCCCCTGGCATGCGAATTTGAGTCTGATTATTGCGAAGGCGGTGGCGCGTTACTTCAAGAACCCCTACTCTTCAAAGGAACATCCCAGAGACCCGGCGGCGTCTGAATTTTGGTGAATATAGTCGCTGCGCGGATAGAGCTTCGCCTTCGAGGTTAAAACAGGCCGGGGCGCTGTGGGCTTTGCCCATCGAAGCAGCGCAATTTGTTCATCCTGAGGGCGCCCCCAAGGGGCGCAGTTCGGTTATCAGGCGATGTACGCCTTGCATCGCCGATATTGATCCCGTCGGCTTTACGTTTGTTCTCCGACCAGTGTCGCCGGGGTGACCCGCGGACCGTAAGCGCCTATCCTGCGGCTATGACTGACGCCGCCCTTATCGATCCCGCTCCGGCCGCCGCGCGCCGCGCCGCGCCGGCGCCTATGCGCCTCTATCTGGTGGATGGGTCCGGATACATTTTCCGGGCCTTTCACGCCCTGCCGCCCCTCACCCGTAAGAGCGACGGCCTGCCGGTCGGGGCGGTGTCGGGCTTTTGCAACATGTTGTGGAAGCTGATCTGCGATACCCGCGACGGCAAGGACGACAAGGGCCTGGGCGCGCCGACCCATCTGGCGGTGATCTTCGACGCCTCGGGCAAGACCTTCCGCAACGACCTCTATGATCAGTACAAGGCCCATCGCCCGCCGCCGCCGGAAGACCTCATCCCCCAATTCCCTCTGATCCGCGAGGCGACGCGCGCCTTCGGCGTGCCGGCGGTGGAGCTTGAGGGGTATGAGGCGGACGATCTGATTGCGACCTATGCGCGCCAATGTGTCGAGGTCGGCGGCGAGGTTGTGGTCGTCTCCTCCGACAAGGACCTGATGCAGCTGGTCAGGGATGGGGTCATGATGCTTGATCCCATGAAGCAGATGAAGATCGGCCGGGATGAGGTGATCGAAAAGTTCGGCCTGGGTCCCGAGCGGGTGGTGGAGATTCAGGCCCTCGCGGGCGACAGCGTCGATAATGTGCCGGGCGCGCCGGGGATCGGGATAAAGACCGCCGTCCAGCTCCTCAGCGAATTCGGCGATCTGGATACGCTGCTGGCGCGCGCAGGTGAGATCAAACAGCCCAAGCGGCGGGAGACGCTGATCGACTTCGCCGATCAAATCCGGGTGTCGCGCGATCTGGTGCGACTGGCCGACGACGCGCCGGTTCCGGTCGGTCTGGAGGAGTTCGCGGTCAAGCCGCCGCAAGCCGAGGTGCTGGCGGCTTTTCTGGACGGGATGGAATTTCGCACCCTGGCCCGCCGCGTGACGGAGACACCTGCCGGGCCCGCCTCTGCGCCGCCTCCTAAGACCGAGGACGCCCCCAGGGGCTTCGATACGGCCGGTTATGTCTGTATTCAGGACCTGGAGACGCTGGATCGCTGGATCGCCAAGGCCCGGCAAGCCGGCTTGATTGCCTTCGATACCGAAACGGATGCGCTTTCGAGCGCCAATGCCGGCCTGTGCGGGGTGTCGCTGGCCGTCGCGCCGGGCGAGGCGGCCTATATCCCCCTGGGCCATCGGGCGTCTGAGGGGCTCGACCTGATGGAGCCGGGCGATTGGCGCCAGATCCCGCTCGCCAAGGCCATCGCCCGCCTGAAGCCGCTCTTGGAAGATTCCACCGTGCTGAAGGTGGGCCAGAACGCCAAGTACGACCTCGCCGTCCTATCCCGCTATGGCGTCGATGTAGCGCCCATCGACGACACCATGCTGATCTCCTACGTACTGGAGGGGGGGCTGCATGGCCATGGCATGGATGAACTGAGCCAGCTTCATCTCGGCCACACACCCATCCCCTTCAAGGAGGTGGCGGGGCGCGGCAAGAGCGAGATCAGCTTCGCCCAGGTGCCGCTGAAACCCGCAACTGCCTACGCCGCTGAGGACGCCGATGTGACGCTGCGGCTTTATCTGGCGCTGAAGCCTCGGCTTCAGACAGAGGGGTTGCTGACAGTTTACGAAACCCTGGAACGCCCCCTGCCCGCCGTCCTGGCCCATATGGAATGCGCCGGGGTGAAGGTGGATACCCAGCGCCTGCGCCAGCTCAGCCATGAGTTCGGCTTGAAAATGGCGGAGGAGGAAGCTGAAGCCCACCGCCTGGCCGGTCGGCCGTTTAATCTGGGCAGCCCCAAGCAGATCGGCGACATCCTCTTTGGCGAAATGGGCCTGGCTGGCGCGAAGAAGACTGCGACCGGCGCATGGTCTACAGACGTCGCGGTGCTGGAGGAGCTGGCGGATCAGGGCCATGCCCTGCCCCGCACCCTGCTCAACTGGCGCCAGATCGCAAAGCTGAAGGGCACCTATACCGACGCCCTGGTCGCCGCCATCGCGCCACGCACGGGGCGGGTGCACACCTCCTTCTCGCTCGCCTCGACCACGACCGGGCGGCTCAGCTCCTCCGATCCCAACCTGCAAAACATTCCCGTGCGGACGGAGGAGGGACGAAAGCTGCGCGCCTGCTTCATCGCCGAGCCTGGCAATGTGCTGATCAGCGCCGACTATAGCCAGATCGAGCTGCGCCTCCTGGCCCATATCGGCGACATTCCTCAATTGAAGGAGGCGTTCCGCCAGGGGCTGGATATCCACGCCTTGACCGCTTCAGAAATGTTCGGCGTGCCGGTGCAGGGCATGGACCCGATGATTCGCCGCCGGGCCAAGGCGATCAACTTCGGCATCATCTACGGCATTTCCGCCTTCGGACTGTCAAACCAGCTCAGCATCCCCCAAGACGAGGCGGCCGCCTATATCCGCACCTATTTCGAGCGCTTTCCCGGCATTCGGGCCTATATGGATAAGACCAAGGCCTTCGTGCGCGAATATGGCTATGTGACCACCCTGTTCGGGCGGAAGGTCAATCTGCCCGACATTCGCGCCAAGGCGGCGGGCATGCGCCAATTCGCCGAACGCGCCGCCATCAACGCTCCGATCCAAGGTGCGGCGGCTGATATCATCCGACGGGCTATGGCGCGTATGCCCAAGGCCCTGGCCGATGCGGGCCTCTCCGCACGCATGCTGCTACAGGTGCATGACGAACTGGTGTTTGAGGCGCCGGAGGCGGAGGCGGACGCTACGTGCGAGGTGGCGCGCCGTGTGATGGAGCGGGCGGCCGAGCCGGCCGTGGCCCTGACCGTGCCCCTGACCGTCGACGCCCGCGCCGCCGTGAATTGGGACGAGGCGCATTAGGAGAATGGGCGACGATCAACGTCGGGAAACCTGCGCACGCACCCCGCGCCCATGTCGTTTGCACCCCAACTTCGTATCATCGACAATGGGCAAGTTGTCGTTCTGTTCTTTCGGCTTCGCGGGCTTTTACGCCGATGCGCGACACTGAGACGGAGCGTCATGATCTAGAGGGCGGGTCACGCGGTTCATCCCCTCGATCAGGGCCGCTGCCGTAATCGGCTTGGCCAGATGTCCGTCCGCGCCGGCCGCGCCCGAAGCGGCCACGTGGTCGGGCAGGGCGTTGGCCGATAGGGCTAGGATCGGCTTCGCCTTGCGCCCGCGGCCGTGTTCAAACGCCCGGATGGCGCGGATGGCGGAAAGGCCGTCCATCACCGGCATTTGCAAGTCCATCAACACGACATCGAATTCAGACGCCTGGAAGGCTTCCACCGCCTCCAATCCGTTTTCAACGGCGACGAGATCGACGCCCTCGCCCAGGATTAAGGAAACCACCTTGCGATTGACCGGATGATCGTCGGCCAGGAGGACTCTCAATCCCTCTTCAGTCGCATCGCCGTGATCAAGGATGGGCATTGACGCTGCAGGGAGATCGACCCGCTTGATCAAGGATGCAAAGGCCGTTTCCGGATCGCAGAAGTCTGCCGCCGAGGGCGCTCCGACCGCCAGGGGAAGGTGCAGGCGGAAGACAGCGCCCTGGCCCAGCGTCGAGTTTGCAGACAACCGTCCGCCCATGAGCGAGGCCAGATCGCGGGATATGGCTAAGCCCAGGCCGGACCCGCCGAATTGCCGCGTGATAGAGCCGTCCGCCTGCTGAAAGCGATCAAATACAGCCTCAACCTTGACCGGATCGAAGCCGACGCCCGTGTCGCTGACTTCAAAAATGAACGGGATGGGGTCGGCGTCGGCCCCATCCTGGATCACCGTCAAGCGGACCTCGCCCTGGGCCGTGAATTTCACCGCATTGCTCAGAAGATTGAACAGGATTTGCCGCAACCGGACCGGATCGCCATAGACGCTCCCCGATGGGGCCGCGGACTGGTCCAAGACGAAACGCAGCCCCTTGGCGCGGGCGCTCGGCTCGAACAAGGCCGCCGCCTCGCGGACGAGGTCGTGGAGATCAAATGTCTCCGGATTGATATCCAGCCGCCCGGATTCCACACGCGCGAGATCAAGTACGTCGGACAGCAAACCGTTCAGCGCCTTGGCCGAGGACTGGATGATCGAAACCATCTCGCCCTGAGCGGAACTCAGGTGGGTTTTGGCCAAGGCATCGGCGACGCCGACGACGCCATTAAGAGGCGTGCGAATTTCATGGCTCATATTGGCCACGAATTCACTTTTGGCCCGATTAGACGCTTCGGCGGCGTCTCTGGCGACCAACAGGGCCTCGGCCTGGCGCCGATTGGCCTCGCTGGCCGCCGCCAGCAGGGCGATGGAATTGGCCACACCGAGATAGCGGCCGTCCTCAACCACAATAAAGCCCTTCAGAATCGCCGCGCCATGGGTGGGGAGGCGTTCCCCCGTAAACGCCATGATGGGAGTCTGCCCATCGACAATGAGCGGGTCGGCGTCCATGAGCAGTCGAACAGTGCGGCCGGCATAAAGCGCGCGACCATAGGCCGACGCCATTCTCAGCGAAAACGCATTGCGCTCCAGCAGGCCGACAGGCTGCTGGTTCGAATCCAGCACAGGTAAGGCCAGCACATCTTGATCGTTCAGAAAGCGCTCATAAGCAACAGAACCCAGATCGTCCTCTCCAAGGGGGGCGATCGGGATCGCGATTTCAGACAGTCGTTCCAAGGCCGGTCCCCGTGCGCAATGGGGTCGCATTATCAACCTTAGATAAAGCGGGAGTTAATACAGATAAGAAGTTGTCCGTAGTCGGATAATTTCAATTTGTTTCTATTTATCAATTGATTTCTATTAATCAATATAGCTTATGCGGCGACTAGTAAATCTCTAACGAGGTCTAATATCTCCGGCGTCTGCGCAAGTTCAGCTCGCAGATCCGGCGCGCGCAGCATTTTTTGCAACTCCTGTTTGGCCAGGGCGGTGACAGGACCCAAGGGTGCGGTTTCTCCACTGGCCAGACGGACCAGAGCCGTCAGCCGGGAAAGGGCCGGAATGGACGCCTTGGCGATATTGGAAACATAACGGCTGTCGGCTTCGATCAAGCCGCCAATGGCGCCGAGCTTGTCGGCGATATAGGCTTTGTCCGCATCCAGGAGGCTGACCCGCTTTAGGCTCTGTTGCAGTTCGGCCAGATTGGTCAGCTTGGAGCCCGCCTGGCCGGGCCCTGATCTCATCTCCGTCTCGAATTTCAGCGCGCTGACTGTAGCGGCGATCCATTTGCCCACGGCGCGTTTGTTGGCGGCGCCGACCACATTCTCGCCTAAGCGAATGAGCGAATAAGCCTCGGCAAGGGCGGTGGGCGCTTCGGCCAGGTAGGAGTCGACAAATTCCGAGCTGACCAGGGTTCCCGACCGCTTCACAAAGGCGGCCTGGACATCGTCGGGCGGCATGATCTTGCCCGCAAATGAGGTCAGAACCATCGCTAGGGCGCGCAGGACGACGATTTCGCCCTGGGCGTCGCTGGGGCGCAGACGCCGTGGACCATTCAACTCATGCAGGATGCGACGGGCCAGGGCCGCGCGCACATCTAAGAAGCCGGGATTCTTCAGATGGACGGCCAGCCGCTCCGTCTGGCCGCTGAGGCGCGGAAACGTCTCACAAAGCGCCGGCTCGACGCGCGTCAGGAGAAGCACATGGTCGGGCGCGATCAATTGCGTCAGCAGGGCCAGATCTGCGCCCAGGTCCTGGTCTACGCCGGAAATCTCCACCAAGGTGGTGCGCGCGCTGATCAATTCGGACAGAGGCTGGGAGACGAGTTCAAACGGAAAGTCGACATTGTCGGTCGACGCGGGGTCGCACAGATCAAGCAGAAGTTCGAGCTTGCGCGTCCAGGTCTTGCCCTCCGCAAGATAAGACGCAAGGCCGCCGCCGAGATAATAGGCCCCATCGGGCGCGGTCTTCATCTTTCGCGAAACGTCCCCGAAATTGGCGCCCGTGATATTAGGAAACGCCTTACGACGACTGTCGCGCAGGACCCGCTCTATGCCTTGCTCCGTGATTTTCTGGTAGCGGCGCATGACCTCGTGGGTCGATTCTCCACGCTCCTGCGCCTCGGGCACCGCGATCTTCTGGATCGCGTGCTGCATTTCCATGCCCGAGCTTTCCAAGGACTCCAAGAGATCGGCGCGGTGAAGCAGTTCAAACGGGGTTACGGTCTTGCGCCGCAGCCATTGCGACAGGAGCCGCCCGATCACCTCACGCGCATGAACATTGTAAAGATCGCGCGCCTCAACGCACAGGGGCGGGGTTTCGACCACCTTGACCTTTGCCTTGGCCGGGCTGGTCTCTCCCTTTTCGAATAGCTTGATGGAGCGGAATTCGCGAGTCTCGGGGTCGAGCGCCTCCTTCATCACGCGCACGGCGATGGCCTCGCCATTGGCCATCAGCGTATCCGCCGTCTCCATGGCCAGGGCGCGGCTCTCGGTCGCCAAGTCCAGAACCCATGGCGATCCGCCGCGACGGCGAATGAACAGCTCGTAGTGGACAAGCGTATCGGACATGGCGCCTCCAAAAGCGATCATGACGTCGATTTGCTTAATGCGGCTTAAATCCGCCCGATTTACCTCAATGCTTGAAAGAGGACGAACGAGAGGCCACTTCCGCAACATGGCGAAAATTACGATCGTGGATGACGACGAAAACATCGTCGCCTCAATTTCTTTAGCGCTGGAGAGCCACGGTCATTCCGTGACCGCCTATTATGACGGCGCGTCCGGCTTGGCGGGCCTGGAGGCGGACCCATCGGACCTGGCCATCTTGGATGTGAAGATGCCGCGTATGGACGGGATGGAGGTGTTGCGGCGCCTGCGTCAGACGTCGGAGACGCCGGTGATCATCCTGACTTCCAAAGACGAAGAGATCGACGAGATTTTGGGGTTCAATCTCGGCGCCGATGACTACATCCACAAACCGTTTTCCCAGCGCCTGTTGATCGAGCGGGTGAAGGCGGTGCTAAGGCGGGCGCGGGCGGATGAGCCCGAGGAAGGCGCGCCGCCCTTGTCCCCGGCCGCAGCAGCGGCTGCAGCCAAGGCGCTGAAGCGCGGTCGACTGACGCTCGACCCCCAACGCCATGACTGTCTATGGGAGGGGCGACCCGTCAAGCTGACCGTGACGGAGTTTCTGCTGCTGCAATCCCTGGCCCAACGTCCCGGCTTTGTGAAAAGCCGGGACAATCTGATGGATGCGGCTTACGACGATCAGGTCTATGTCGATGATCGCACGATCGACAGTCATGTGAAGCGTATGCGCAAGAAGTTCCGTCAGGTCGACCCGGAATTCGATGCGATCGAAACCTTATATGGCGTCGGCTATCGTTACCGGGAGAGCTGAAACCGGCCCCGAGGCGAGCGTAGCGGGTCCGTCGAGTCCGCCACGCTTCGCTTTCGGCGCGTCGCGCCTGGGACGTTTGATCGTCGGCTTGAATCTCTTAGGCCTTGTGGTGCTCGTCATTGGCGCCCTGGTGCTGAACGAGTTCAGACGCGGCCTGATCGAAGCGCGGCTGGACAGCCTGACCACCCAGGTCGAACTTATCGCCGACGTGATGATCAAGGGCGCCACAACCGGCGAGCCGCATCCTCAGATGGACGCCGACCAGGCGCGCCAGATTCTTCAGTTGCTCGCCATACCGCGCTCGGAACGTGTTCGCCTGTATGACGCCCAGGGGCAGCTTATCGCCGACACCGATATCATTGCCGACAAGGTGGTGGAGCGGCCGCTTGCGCCTGCGCTGAAGCGCGGGGGTCAGGGCTTCGTCTGGCCCTGGTCCGCCTATTTCAGCGAAGCCGCGCGGGAGGCGCGCGGCCACGCCCAGGAAACGGCTGAGGTGCGCGCCGCGCTCGGAGGCGAGCATGTTAAGGAACTGCGGGTTTCGGAGACCGGCGGGCGGCTGGTGAGCGTCTCCATCCCCATCAGGCCCGTCAAGGCGGTGCTGGGCGCCCTGACCATCGAGGCCGGCGATGTGGACGAGATTGTGGCCGCACAAAGAGCGGCGCTCACGCCGTTTATCCTGATCGCCGTCGCCACCATGCTGGGCTCATCCCTCCTGTTGAACACGATGGTCGCCGAGCCCGTTCGACGTCTGGCCAGAGCCGCCGACAGCGTTCGCCTCTCCCGCGCCCGGGCTATCTCTCTGCCCGATATCAGCGAACGTCAGGACGAGGTAGGCGACCTGTCGCGCTCCCTGGAATCCATGACCTCCACACTTTCGGCCCGGATGGACGCCATCGAACGGTTCGCCGCCGATGTCAGTCATGAGATCAAGAATCCCCTGACCTCCATGCGCTCGGCGCTGGAGACGCTGGAGCTGGCGCCTGCCGGCAGCCCCATGCGCGATCGCCTGTTCGCCATCCTGCAGCAGGATGTGAGGCGGCTGGACAGGTTGATCACCGATATCGCAAACGCGTCTCGCATGGATGCGGAATTGTCGCGGGAGAGTCCCCGGCCCGTCGACCTCGCCAGGTTCTTGTCGGACATCGCAACGCTTTATCACCGGCTTAAAGCCGAAGACGTGGCGGTCGCGCTGACCATCCCCGATGGCGGTCCGTTTCTGGCGCCTGGTCGGGAAGGACCGCTCGGTCAGGTCTTCCGGAACCTCATAGACAATGCCCGGTCCTTCAGCCCGCAGGGGGGAGAGGTGCGGCTGAGCCTGACCCGAGAGCGGCGCGACACGGGATCTGTCTGCATTATCCATATCGACGACGACGGCCCCGGCATTCCACCGGACAATCTGGAGTCCGTCTTCGCCCGATTTTACACTGCCCGACCCAAGGGCCTCGCCCCCGGCGGCGCGGCGTTCGGCGGCCATTCCGGCCTTGGCCTTTCCATAGCCCGGCAAATCGTCGAGGCGCACGGCGGGCGGATACGGGCGGAAAATCGGCTGGACGGCGAGGGCGTCATCTGCGGTGCGCGGTTTACCGTAATCCTTCCGGCGGCCGACGCATGACGGCGAGCCCCACCATCTTGCACGCCACGACGGTGACGCGGTTCGGCCCGCAAGGCTGGCGAGGCGTGCTGTTGCGCGGTCCCTCCGGCGCCGGCAAAAGCGATCTAGCCTTGCGCCTATTGTTCGCCGGGTGGCGGCTGGTGGCAGATGACCGCAGCCTTGTCTGGCTATCCGATGGTCGGCTATACGCCCGAGCGCCTCAGCCCCTGAAAGATTTGATTGAGGCCAGGGGACTGGGGGTGCTCGCCCAGCCGGCGCTGGGCCAGACCCGTGTCATTTTAGCTGTCGATTGCGCGGCGGAAGGCTGTGAAGTAGAGCGTACGCCCGAAGATGAGACGGTCCGGGTCTTGCAAGCCCAACTTTCCCGCGTACAGGTGTACGCTAAGGAAGCGTCCGCCGCCGTAAAGGTCGCCCTCGCATTGGACATATGCGAGCGCCGCTTTGACACCGGCGGACATCAGCGTATCTAGCGGGCCGCGCGCATCTTCGGGCGACCCTTGGGGATAGAGACGCCGTTCGATGAGGAAGGTATGATCGGTCTAGTGATCGTCACCCACGGACGGCTCGCCGAAGAGTTCGTTTCGGCGATGGAGCATGTCGTCGGATCTCAGTCGGGCGTTCGGGCGATTTGTATCGGTCCCGACGACGATATGGAACGGCGGCGACAGGATATTGTCGAGGCCGCTCAGGCGGTTGATGACGGGTCTGGCGTGCTGATCTTGACCGACATGTTCGGCGGCACGCCGTCCAACCTGGCGATTTCGGCCATGGATCAGGCCCGCGCAGAAGTGATTGCAGGCCTCAACCTGCCCATGCTGATCAAGCTGGCCAGCGTTCGCGGCCGCGAACCCTTGCAAGTCTGTGTCGCCCAGGCCCAGGATGCGGGCCGCAAGTATATTTCCGTCGCCTCCTATGTACTGGCCGGCGAGAAATGACCTCGGCGCTCGCCCTTCGTCGCACGGTCGAAATCGTCAACGCCCGCGGCCTGCACGCTCGGGCGTCCGCCAAGTTTGTCAAGACCGCCGCCCAGTTCGACGCTGAGGTGAAGGTGACCCGCGACAGCCAGACCGTGGACGCCCAATCCATCATGGGCCTGATGATGCTGGGCGCCGGCCCAGGCGCGGAAATCGAGATCTCGGCCGCAGGGCCCGAAGCCGAAGCGGCGCTGGATAGCCTGGCCCAGCTTATCGCAGATCGCTTCAACGAAGATCGCTGATCCGACGTCGGCGACAGATGGGCGCCCATAAGACGGCGAGGCGTGTATAGGACGGCCTATGCCGATTTTGATCCATGACACCTATGCGCGCGCCAAGCGCGTTTTTCAGCCCGCAGACCCAAGCCGGGTCACGCTCTATGTCTGCGGGCCGACCGTCTACAGCTACGCCCACATCGGGAATGCGCGCCCCGTCGTGGTGTTCGATGTCCTGTTCCGCCTGTTGCGCCATACCTATGGGGCGGGGCATGTGATTTATGCCCGCAACATCACCGACGTGGACGACAAGATCAACGCGGCGGCGGCGGTGCAGGGCGTGGACATTTCCGTCATCACGGAGAAGTTCGCCGCCATCTACACGGCGGATATGGCCGCCCTGGGCGCGCTGCCGCCGACGCTGCAGCCCCGAGCCACGGCGCACATCGGCGACATCATCGCCATGATCGAGCGCCTGCTGGCCAATGGCGCGGCCTACGCCGCTGAGGGTCATGTGCTGTTCGATACGGGGGCCTTCGCTGACTACGGCAAGCTGTCCGGCCGCAGCCTGGACGACATGATCGCCGGCGCCCGAGTGGAGGTGGCCCCCTATAAGCGTCATCCCGCCGACTTCGTCATGTGGAAGCCGTCCAAGCCCGGCGATCCGGTGTGGGACAGCCCGTTCGGCCCCGGCCGCCCCGGCTGGCATATCGAATGCTCCGCCATGATTGAAGCGACGCTGGGCCTCCCCATCGACATTCACGGCGGCGGTCACGACCTGATCTTTCCGCATCACGAGAATGAGCTGGCCCAGGGCCGGTGCGCCGACCACGCCGAAACCTACGCCCACTATTGGATGCATAACGGGTTTCTGACGCTGGACGCCGAGAAGATGTCCAAAAGCCTCGGCAATGTCCTCCTAGTGCATGAGCTGGTGAAACAGGTTCCCGGCGAAGTGATCCGCTGGGCGCTGCTGTCGGCCCATTATCGCGCGCCGCTCGACTGGACTACGGCCCTGATCGAACAGTCCCAACGCACGTTAAATGGACTGTACCAGGCCCTGCGCGACGCCAAACTGGCCTTGAGCGACACGTCAGATGTCGGTCCCGCGGCCCGGGACGCCCGATCAATGTGGGTTCGGGAGCGTCTTGAGGGCTTCTTGGAGGCGGCGCTGAACGACGACCTGAACACCCCGCGCGCCTTTACGCTTCTGGCCGAAACAAAGGACCAGTTGCGTGAGGCGCTGAACCGGGGCGACCGCGCCGAGATCGGCCGTCTGCGCGAGATCCTGGTCCAGAGCGGCGGCTTGATCGGCTTTCTCCAGGTCGACCCTGACGCCTGGTTTCAGGGCGGCGTCGAGGGCGAGTTGAAGACGCGGGTCGAGACCCTGATCGCCTTGCGGGCCGAGGCGCGCAAGGCCAAGGACTGGGCCTTGGCGGATCGCATCCGCACCGAGCTGATTGCGCTCAAGGTCGAGGTGCTGGATGGACCGGGCGGGACCGCGACCTGGCGTTTACGCGACTAACGATGCGGTTTCTTGAAGACCTGTTCCGCGCCCCGGCCCCAGAGGCGGCCCGCGCCCTGATTGGCGCGACCCTTCAGCTCAGCGGCGTCGGCGGCGTGATCGTGGAGACGGAGGCCTATGAGGCCAGCGATCCCGCCTCCCACAGTTTCAGAGGGCTGACGCTGCGCAATAGCGCCATGTTCGGACCCGTCGGCCACGTCTATGTCTATCGCTCCTATGGCATGCACTGGTGTCTCAATCTGGTCTGCGGACCGGAGCCGGGCGGGGCGGTTCTGATACGGGCGCTGGCCCCGACCCACGGCGTTGAAATTATGCAGACCCGGCGAGGCCGAACGGAGATCAGGACGCTCTGCGCCGGTCCCGGGAGGCTCTGTCAGGCGCTCGCTGTCTCTGATCAGCATGACGGAGCGCGGATCAGCGCCCCGCCCTTTCATCTTACCCCCTGCGACGCGCCGGCGGCGCTTCTGATCGGTCCGCGAATCGGCATCTCCAAGGCCGTCGAACGGCCCTGGCGATTTGGGCTCTCAGGGTCGCCCTTTCTCAGCCGGGCCTTCCCAAGGGCTGAAGTTGGTCGTCAGGGAAACGCCGCAGACGCTCAGGCCTGGACGCAGCCCCGATCGGACTGAGGGCCGAGGCGTCCGACTCGCCAGGGTCGCGACGCTCCGCCGCCATCAGGGCGCATGCGGCGATGGCGAAGACGCCCAAGGCCAGCCACCATTCCTGCCAAACGCCGAAACTGATCGCGCCGATGATCAGATAGCTTGTGCCCGTTGCCGCCATGAGGGCCGCCGCCGTGCGGTCTCCCATGGCCACAATGTCTATGCGCACAAATATCCAGGTCCAGAACAGGGTGGCGAAGGCGACGCCGATCGCTCCGGTCTCTAGCCAGAGCTGCAGGGCCGCATCATGAGGGTGCATAGGAATATTGTCGGGCCAAGCGCGGCTGGCGTCCAGACCCCACCCCACCAGAGGATGAGCGAGGATTTGGTGCGCTGTGAAGCGCCAGACATCAAGCCGGACATGCCAGGACATCTTACCCACATCGTCGGGCAGGCCGACGCTATGGCTTGAGGTCGCTAGGAACACGATGGGCGCAAAGGCGAAATAGCCCGCGACAAGCGCCAGGCAGATCCAGACTCCCCGGCGACCCAGAAAGCGAACCAGCGCGAAGGCGCCGAGGGCCAAGGCGAGGGCGAAGGCTGGAGCGTCGACGCCCAGCAAGATGGAACTGACGCCGCCGGCGACGCCCAAGGCCATGACCCACCCCGGGCCGCCGCGCCGAATGATATAAGGCGCCGCCGGCCAGAGCAGCACGGCGACGCCATAGCTGCCCCGCGCAGCGTTCCGCTTGGCGAGGTCGGGGGTCCAGTATTGATGCACCAGGGCGCTGAGGTGCGCATAAATGCGGCCGCCCTCTATCCCTTCCACCGCAAGGACCAGAACGGTCAAGACAACTGAGACAGCCAGGGCGGCCAGAGCGCGGCGACGCCATTCGCTCGGGGCATAGAGGGCCGTGGTCAGAAATGCGGCGTACAAAATGTACTGGAAAATCAGCTTGGGCGCTACGAGGGCCTGGACCCCGTTATAGCTGTGCAGGCGGGCGAGTTGATCCGGAGCGACGGGACTGCGAAAAAAACTCACGGCGGCCCAGACCGCCAGGGCCATGAGCGCCCAGGCGCCAAAGGGCGGCGTCTTTTGACGAAACAGGGAGGTTAGGGTGAGCAAGCCTCCCAAAGCGACGACCGGCGCCATACCCTCATTGCCGAGATAACCGATAGGGACAATTAGAGCGAACACACCGACCAGAACGCCGCCCATCCACCGGCCCGCCACGCCGCGCGGCGTGGCAAACGGCGCGGTATTGGGCTCAACTTCGACCCGTCGTTCTGAGTTCACGCCGCCGCCTTCCATTAAAAAGACCCGATAAATCCGCTCAACGCTGCCACGTACACCGTCCCGAAGCCGTCTTTGCGGGGCCTTAGGACTTGCTTTCGCCCTAAACCATAGACACGAACACGACTTATGTGCGGCATAGCTGGGATCATGATGCGAGGCGGGGCGTCGCCGAGCCTTGAGGCGTTAGAACGCTTGAAGGTGGCCCTATACCATCGCGGTCCGGATTCCAACGATGTCCACATCGAGGACGGTTTGGGTCTGGTGGAGACACGGCTGGCGATTGTCGATGTGGAGCATGGCCAGCAGCCGCTTTTTGGCCCTAGTGGCGCAGTTTTAATCGCAAATGGTGAAATTTATAATGCACCCGAGCTGCGCCGGGAGATGGGCGGGGACTCGGGTTTCAAGACCCTGTCAGATTGCGAGCCGGCGGTTCACCTGTTCGAACGCCTGGGGCCTGACTATGCGCAAGCGCTGCGCGGCATGTATGGCGTCGCCATCTACGATCCGGCGGGGAAGTCCTTGACCCTGTCGCGCGATCCGTTCGGGATCAAGCCGCTCTACTATGTACAGACGGAAGCTCTGTTCGCCTTCGCCTCCGAGCCTTCCGCCCTGATCGCGGCGGGCCTTGTATCGCCGGTCGTCCGGACTGGGGCCGGCGAGGAACTATTGCAACTCAAACATGTCAGCGGCCCTCATACGATCTTTCAGGGGATTAAGCGGATAGACCCCGGCGAAACCCTGGTGATAGTCGACGGACGGATCGCGGATCGGCGAGACCTGCCTATGCTCACTCAGGTCCGGCCGAACAAACGTCCGCTCGAAAACGCCCTGGCGGAGTTTGAGCGTGTGATGACCGACAGCGTCGCCATCCATTTACGCACGGATGTGCCCTACGGCCTGTTCCTGTCCGGCGGCATTGACTCCACTATCCTGCTAACCTTGATGCAGCGACTGGTCGGGCCGCGGGTGCAGGCGATCACGCTTGGCTATGCGGGCGAGCTGCCAGGGGATGAGAGCCGTGCAGCGTTGGATATCGCCAGGGGCAGCGGCGCGGAATGCCGCCGGATCGAGATGAGCGGCGACGACTTCTGGCGCCTCGCGCCCCGAATCGCCGCCGCCGTGGACGACCCGACGACGGACGCCGCCATCCTGCCGACCTACATGCTGGGCAAGGCCGCCCGCGAACAAGGACTGAAGGTCGCCTTATGTGGCGAAGGCGCTGATGAGCTGTTCGGGGGATATGCGCGCTATCGCCGCGCCCGCATTCCGTGGAGCAGAGCAGGCGGAGCCGACGCAAGGCGCGGCGCGTTTGACGATACAGATGCGCTCAAAAAGCGCTTCGCCGGCTGGTCGCGATCGATCGAACAGCGCCTCGCTCTGGAGCGACAGGCGTGGGACGCCCCGGTGCGAGCGCTGCAAGCCCTGGATTGCCAGGAACGTCTGCCCAACAGCTTGCTGATGAAGCTGGATCGCTGTCTGATGGCCAACAGCATTGAGGGCCGGACGCCGTTCCTCGACCGAGAGGTGACGACCTTCGCCCTCAGCCTGCCGGACGATCTCAAGGCCGGCCTCAAATACGGCAAGGTGCTGTTGCGCGAGTGGCTGGCCAGGGCCAATCCCGCCGCCCGCCCGTTCGCCAAGAAGAAGGGATTCAATCCGCCGGTCGGCGCCTGGATGAGCGCCAAGGCCGCAAGGCTGGCGGAGCTTGTCGCGGCCCAGCCCGGCCTCGCCGCCCTGGCGGATTGCGCCAGCGTCCACGCCATTTTCAGCCGGGCGGATGAGCGCCACCAGCCGGCCTGGAGTCTGCTTTATTACGCCCTTTGGCATAACCACCATGTGTTGGGACTGCCTGCGGATGGCGACATCGGCGAGGCTCTGGCGCCTCACTTACGCTAAACGGCGCCTTCACCATAGGAAATGGCGACAATTCGGTGTAGGCGCGCAAGGGATCACTCTGGACAGACTTGGCCGAGCTGAATGCCCTTCATCCAAAAGTACCTCTTTCGTCAAATGCTCGGCCCCACCATCGTGACGACGCTCGCCCTGGGCGGCGTCGCTGTGCTGAGTTCCAGCCTTAAACTCCTGAACCTGGTCGTCAGCGAGCGGCAGGAAGCGATGATGTTCGTCCGCCTGGTGCTCTATTCGATGCCGGGCCTGTTCGCCTTCGTCATTCCCATCACCTCACTGGTCGCCACGCTTCTGGCGCTGAACAAGCTGCATACGGAGCAGGAGATCGTGGTCTGCTTCGCGTCGGGTATGAGTCGGTGGCAGGTGACCAGCCCGCTTATGCGCCTGGCGGCCTTTTCGGCTGTCATGATGCTGGCGGTGAACCTTTGGCTGACGCCCCTCTGCGACCGGGCGGCTCAACAGGAATTGTTCAGGGCCCGCAATGATCTGGCCGGCAGTCTGGTTCGGGAGGGGGAGTTCACCGACTCGGCCAAGGGGTTGACCGTCTACGCCCAGCAGGTGGACGCCGGCGGCATCCTGCACAACCTCTTCGTCTACCAGCCCAAGGCGGATGGCGGCTCCTCCACCTTCGATTCCCGGACGGGAATCATAACGCACCTCAAAGGGGCGCCGGTCCTCGTCATGCGCTCCGGCTCCCAGGAGGAGTTCAGCGCGACCGGAACGCTTAACTTCTTGAAATTCGATGAGCATGTGCTCGACCTGACCGCCTACACCAACAGCGACGAGCCTCTGGTCTACAAGCCGTCGGAGCTTTTTACGCACGAGCTGTTTTTCCCGGACCCGCACGTTCCCATCAAGAAATCCCTGCGCAAGAAGATGCTGGCCGAAGCGAACGCCAGACTGGCCTCACCGCTCTACATCCCGACCTTTGTCATGTTCGCCATTCTAGCCGTTATCGGCGGCGCATTCAGCCGAATGGGCTATGGCCGCCAGATCGCCTTCGCCGCCATCGCCGCCCTGGTGTTGAGGTTGTTGGGCGTCACGGTCCAAGCGGCGTGCGAAAACTCGCCCTGGCTCAACATTTTGCAATACCTCCTGCCGCTGGGTCCGGGCTGGTGGGCGGCGCGGGAGTTGTTCAAGGGGCCGTTGCAGACGAGCAAGTCGGGGCGATCCGCTGCCGCCTATGATGGGCTAAAACCGCTCGGCGCCTGAGGAACGGCAAGGGATTTCGGAAAAAGCGACGCCCAAGGGCTGGCGGGCTGGCGAAATCCGAATATCGTCCGCCGTGTTTTCAATTGTTCCCCGGATGCCGCTCATGTCTTTCTCGCGTCGCCTCGGCCTTATCGCCGGCCTGTCTGCCGCCGGCCTGACGCTGGCCTGCTTGGCTGAGGCTGCGGCGGCCGAAGCTGAGGTCGCCCCGCCCGCCATGCTGGGATTCAGTCCCGCAGGCGCAAAGGCGGAAACTGCGCTTGAAGCGAAGTTCGACAAGACGCTCAGCGCCACAGACTTGAAGGCCTGGCTGGAGCGGATGGCGGCCGAACCCAACCAGGTCGGCTCCCCCCACGACAGGGCCAATGCCGAATGGCAGCTCGCACAATTCAAGGCGTGGGGGTGGGACGCCCATATCGAGACCTTCCAGATTCTCTATCCCACCCCCATAACCGAGAGCCTGGAACTGCTCGGCCCATCGCCCTACCGCGCCAGGTTGCACGAGCCTCCGATCCCCGGCGACCGCAGCAGCGCGGACATGCCGGGCGTCCTGCCGCCTTATGTGGCCTATCAGGGGGACGGCGACGTCACCGCCGAACTGGTTTACGTCAACTACGGCATGCCCGATGATTATCGCGCCCTGGCGCGGCAGGGGATTGATGTCAAAGGCAAGATCGTCATCGCCCGCTATGGCTCGGGCTGGCGAGGTTTGAAACCGAAGCTGGCCCAACTGCACGGCGCGGTCGGCTGCATCATCTATTCCGACCCGAAAGACGACGGCTATTACACCGACGACCCCTATCCGAAGGGGGCGCAACGCCCGGCAGACGGCGTGCAGCGCGGCTCAGTCCAGGACATGATGCTATATTCCGGCGACCCTTTGACGCCCGGCGTCGCGGCGACGGCTGACGCCAAGCGCCTGACGCGGGAAGAGGCGGTGACGATCCTGAAGATCCCGGCCCTGCCCATCTCTTACGCCGACGCGGCGCCCTTGCTCGCGGCCCTGGGCGGCCCGGTCGCCAACGCCGGCTTCCGCGGCGCTCTACCCCTCACCTATCATGTGGGGCCGGGGCCGGCGGTCGTGCATCTGGTCGTGAAGTCGGACTGGAGCCTCAAGCCCATCTACGACGTGATCGCTGTGATGAAGGGGGCGCAGTATCCGGATCAGTGGGTGGTGCGCGGCAATCACCATGACGGCTGGGTCTTCGGCGCCGAAGACCCACTCTCGGGGCAGATTGTCCTGATGGATGAGGCCAAGGCGATCGGCGCCCTGGCCAAGACCGGCTGGCGACCGGCCCGCACCCTGATCTACACGAGCTGGGACGCGGAGGAGCCCGGCTTGATCGGGTCCACCGAATGGGCGGAGGCCCACGCGGACGAGCTGCAAAAAAAAGCTGTGATCTACATTAACTCCGACGGCAATGGTCGTGGCTTCCTCAGCGCCGGCGGCAGCCATGACTATCAGGCCCTGGTGGGCCAGGTGGCCGAGGGCGTGAGCGATCCCGAAACCGGCGTCAGCGTAGAGCAGCGCCTGCGCGCCCGGCTCCTCGTTAATGGTCTGACACCCGCCGGCGGCGACGATGGCGGGGAGCGCGCACGCCTCCTGGCCAAGGCGGCTAAGGCGGGCGGTCCCCTGCCCATCGGCGCCTTGGGGTCCGGCTCCGACTTCACGCCCTTCTTGCAACACCTTGGCCTAGCGACGCTGGACTTCGGCTATGGCGGGGAGAGCGAGGGCGGCGGCGTCTATCATTCGGCCTATGACACATTCGATCACTATGAGCGGTTCGGCGACCCGACCTTCGCCTATGGGATCGCCCTAGCGCAAACGGTCGGCCATACGGTGTTGCGGTTGGCTGACGCCGAAACCTCGCCGCAAAGGTTCGGCGATTTCGCCGACACCATCGCCCAGTATTTGACTGAGGTTCACGGCCTTGCGGACAAGGCGCGTGAGAAGACCGTCAATCAGAACCGCCTCCTCGATGGCGGCGACTTCAAGCTGGCCGCAGACCCCAGCAAGGTCCAGCTTCCGCCCCCGCCGGAAGACCCCGTGCCGACTCTGGACCTGAAGCCCCTGGATGAGGCGAGCGCGAGGCTGAAGGCCAGCGCCAAGGCGTTTGACGCCGCCTATGCCGCCGCCACCGCCTCCGGCCTACTGACGCCCGCCCAAAAGTCGAAACTAAACGATCTCCTTCGGGGCATAGATCTCACCCTCCTGTCGCAGGACGGCCTGCCCGGACGGCCCTGGTTCAAGAACCTTGTCTATGCGCCGGGTATGGAGACGGGATATGGCGTGAAGACCCTACCCGGCGTACGCGAAGCCATCGAAGGCCGACGCTGGGAGGAGGCGGTGCGCTTCGCAAAAACCACGGCCGGCGTCTTGAACGCCTACAGCGACCGCCTGGATCAGGCCCTGGCCGTGGCGACGGCCAAGCCGGGGGCGTAGGCGGGGCGGGCGGTCGGGCGGTCAGGGCGAGGTCTTGCGCTCATCCACTAACTGCAGGCCCCAGCCAAGCTTGACATTGGCCCCTTGGCTCTTGAACCAATCGGTCCAGAAAGCGCGTTGGGCGGCCGTCTGAATTCCCGCCAACGTGGCGCGGCGGACATAGTGTAGACGCACCTCCACACCCTTAAGGTCCCGCGCCAGGGTGTCGCGCGTATCGTCGCTCAAGCTCAGGCCAGAGCCCGGCCCCTTGTATTCTGAAACAAGCTTGCTGTTCTGAGCCAGATCAGACACGATAACCAGCCGCCGGGACTTCACCGTCGCGCCGAAATCCGGCGCATCCAGCGCGGCGTCCACAGTCTCCAATATCGGCGAACGCGGGGCCGTGGGCGCATGTCGCAGGCCATTCAGATAGTCATTTAAGGCGTCGCCTACGGTGCGCCGAAAGCTGGCCTCGATCATATCCGGATTAGCCGCGAGGCTGGAGACCTCGGTTCCCCGGCGGACGCGACAGCGAGAAAAGCTTTGGCCCTCCTCGCCCGCCTCTGCCCGAATGCCGCTGATGGTCAACTTTCCTTCCGGCCCCAAGCGCTCATATTCGGCCAGGATAAGGCTTTTCACATAGTCGATCTGGCGCGGCGTCAGGGGGTCCGTCTGATCGATTAGCACGACGGTATGTTCAGCAGGCGTCAACTGCCCGACAGGACACCCTGTAGCGGGATCAAGATTAGGGGCCCTGCTGATATAGAGGCCGAAGCCGACGGCCAGCATGGCTAAAACCGATACA
>Ga0116226_10000383_pt1 | contig 37516 bp, 26 predicted proteins | sample S1TSphfallax_FD_89692 | JGI IMG/M metagenome (GOLD analysis project Ga0116226, IMG submission 89692) | Host-associated microbial communities from peat moss isolated from Minnesota, USA - S1T2_Fa - Sphagnum fallax MG | ecosystem: Host-associated > Plants > Peat moss > Unclassified | place: USA...
CCCCGAGCCTGGGCGGCGGCGTCGAGGAAGCCTTGCAGGGCTTGATGCAGCACCGGCTCATCCAGCAAAAAGGCGTCATGGCCCTTGTCGCTCTCGATCTCCAGAAAGCTGGCCCTGGCGCCCGCCGCATTCAGGGCGCGCACCACATTGCGGCTTTCGGCGGTGGGATAGAGCCAGTCCGACGTAAAGGACAAGACGCAGAACCGCACGTCGCGCGCCTTCGCAAACGCCTTGGCCAGCACGCCGCCATGGGCGCCGGCGAGATCGAAATAGTCCATGGCGCGGGTGATATAGAGATAGGCGTTGGCGTCGAACCGATCGACAAAGCTGGTCCCCTGGTGGCGCAGATAGCTTTCCACCTGAAAATCGGCGTCAAACCCCCAGCTTAGCCCATCGCGCTGAAGCTCCCGCCCGAACTTTCGCTGAAGCGCGGCTTCGGACAGATAGGTGATGTGGGCGGCCATGCGGGCGACGGACAGGCCTTTTTCAGGCCGTACGCCCAGGCGCATATAATCGCCGCCGCACCAGTCCGGATCGGCCATCACCGCCTGTCGCCCCACCTCATGAAAGGCGATGTTCTGGGCGGAGTGGCGCGCGGCCGAGGCGATGCAGACATTGGCGAACATCCGCTCCGGATAGTCCGCCGCCCATTGCAGGGCCTGCATCCCGCCCATGGAGCCGCCGACCACGGCGAACAGGGTCTCAATGCCTAGAGCCTTCACGAGCTGGGCCTGGGCGCGCACCATGTCGCCGATGGTGATGACGGGAAAGCTGAGGCCATAGGGCTTGCCGGTCTTGGGATCGTCCGACGACGGCCCGGTTGAGCCCATGCAGCCGCCCAGCACATTGGCGCAGATGACGAAATAGCGATCCAGATCAATCGGCCGCCCCGGCCCCACAACTTGCGTCCACCAGCCGGGCTTGCCGCTCTGGGGCTGGGGCGAGGCGACGTATTGGTCGCCCGTAAGGGCGTGGCAGACTAGGATGGCGTTGGTCTTGTCCCCATTCAGCTTGCCATAGGTGCGATAGGCGATCTCCACCCCCTCCAGCGCGGCGCCGGAGTCCAGACGCAGCGCCGCCTTAAGCCGCAACACGCCGCCCCCATCTCCACGCCCCGCCGCGTCCACACCACCTCGCTTCATGCCCCGCCTTGGAGCGCGAGCGACGCTGAGTGTCAAGGAAGGGGGCTTACCCGAACTCCACCCGCATCTGATCAATCTGGCGGATAGCGCCCGGCGACAGGCGGGGGAAGTCGCCGATCAGTTTAGCCTGGGGGGCCAGGCGGGCGATGACGGCCAGGGTCTCCTCCATCTCCGCCCGGGCCAGGGCCTCTCCGACGCAACGATGGGCGCCGCCGCCGAAGATGGGGTGCCAGCGGGGGTGGTCGGTTCGATAGATGTTGAAGGCGTCTGGATCGGCGTAGACCTCGGGATCGCGCAGGGCCGAGAGCAGCGAGATGGCGATCACCGCGCCCTTGGGAATGGCGTAGCCGTCCAGCTCGATCTCCTGCAGCGTCAGGCGGGGTATGCCATTGACGATGGGTTCGTAGCGCAGGCCCTCGTCCACTACGGCCTTCTTCAGTCCGTCTAGGTCGGCGCAGAAGGCGGCCCACTGATCGGGATTATCCAGCGTCCGCGCCAGCGTCATGCACAAGGAGCCCCGCGTGGTGTCCGATCCCGCCAGGATCAGGCCGACGATCTGGGCGCGGACCTCCGCTTCGCTCATCTCCCCATCCTTGGCCGTGGCCTCCACATAGTCGGACAGGAAGTCGCCCCTCGGCGCGGCGCGGCGGTCGGCCAGTAGGTCGGCGACATAGGCGTGGAAGGCGATAAGGCTGGCTTCGATCTCCTCGCGCCGGGCCAGATTTACGAAGCCCAGCGCCTCGCCGGACGCCTTAATCCATTGCAGGAAGCTGGGCAGGTCGGACAGGGGAATGCCGAGGATTTCGGCGATGATGCGGGCGGGAATCTGGGCTGCGATTTCCTCGATAAAGTCAAACGGTCCCTTGCCCAGATGCGCCGCCACCAGTTCTTCGGCAAGGGCGGCCGCGCGGGCGCGCATGGACTCCATCAGCTTGAAGGCGAAGGTGCGCACCACGGGCGCGCGACGACGCCGGTGCGCTTCGCCATTGGCGAACAGCATAACGCTGCTGACGAAGTCGTAGATCGGACCCGAGGCTATGCCCTGCATCAGCTTGGTCTCCGTCTCAAGCTGACGCGTGGTGTCCTGGGTCAGGAGGTCCAGATGGCGGTGGTGCAGGGCCAGGATGATGCCCATGGGCGTGCGGACGAGAGGGGTGGTTTCGCGCAAGGTCTTGAGGACCGGAAAGGGGTCATAGGCCTGGTTTGACTGGAAATCGACTTCCGGCAAGTCGCTGATTGATCGCAAAGCGGCCATCTATCCCAGCCTTTATTTTATTTCGTTGCGGATCGCTTACCAGAACGGACTTCGGCGGTCGAGCGAGGCGGGTTCGACAGGGTGCCCTCCGGGCGGCTATAGACAGACGTGAGCGTATATTGAGTCCCGGCGCGGGCTTTGGGCAGGAACCGTGATGGCGGATGGAACTTCGGCAGAGCGGTCGCAGACGGAGCCGAAGACGGGCTTTGGCCGGGGGTTTCTGTTGGACCTCTGGTACTTTGTCGATCTCGGCGCGGCGCTGAAGCCCGGCAAGCTGCAACGCTACGAATTGCTGGGCCAGCCCATCCTGGTCGGCCGTACACGGGCGGGCCAGGTCTATGCGCTCCGCGACATCTGCCCGCACAGGGCCGCGCCGCTTTCCGCTGGCAAGCTGGTGGAGCGGGGCAGCGAGGGCGTGGCGGTGGAATGCCCCTATCATGGCTGGCGGTTTCGTGTGGGCGACGGGGTCTGCACCTCCGTCCCCTCGCTCCTGGCCGATCAGGATGTGGCGGTGGATCGGATCAAGGTCCGCGCCTATCTGGTGGTGGAGAGCCAGGGCCTGGTCTTCGTCTATATGGCCGCCGATGGGCGGGGCGGGGCCGAACCGTCCGAGCCGCCGCCGCTGTTCGACGGCGTGGTGGGCGGCGCGCCCAAGCTGATCGACCGTATGGATTTCGACACCCATCTGGATCACGCCGTAGTGGGCCTGATGGACCCCACCCATGGTCCCTTCGTGCATCAGCAATGGTGGTGGCGCTCCGCCGCTAGCCAGCATGAGAAGGCCAAACGGTTCGAGCCGCGTGCGCTGGGCTTCGCCATGGCCCGCCATGCGCCGTCGAAAAACAGCCGCGCCTACAAGATTCTGGGTGGCGCGCCGGAAACCGAGATCACCTTCCGCCTGCCCGCGCTCCGGTGGGAGCATGTGCAGGTGGGCGCGCGCCAGGTGCTGGCCCTGACCTGCCTGACGCCCGTCAATGATAAACGCACCCGCATCACCCAGATTATCTGGTCCGATCACTGGGCCTTCTCGCTCCTGGCCCCGATCATCAAGGCCGGCGCCCGGCGCTTTTTGCAGCAGGATGGCGACATGGTGAACCTGCAGAACCAGGGCCTCGCCTATGACCCCAGCCTGATCTGGATCGATGATGCCGACCGTCAGGCCAAATGGTATCAGGCCCTGAAACGCGAATGGGAGGCCAGCCGGCGAGAGGGCCGCGCCTTCGTCAACCCTGTGGAGGCTGTCACGCTGAGGTGGCGGAGCTGAGGCGCCGCTCTGGCTTTTAACCCGCTCCGCCCCTACATGCCCTTGATGGGTATCTTCATCGACATAATGATCGCCGTGGCCATGCTGGCCGTTGTCATCAGCCTGGGTATGGGCGTGTTCGCCATGCTGAAGGGCGGACAGTATGGGGCGGATAATTCCAATAAATGGATGCGCCGACGGGTGCTGACCCAGGCTGTGGCGATCGGTCTTTTAACGATCGGCTTTCTCTATAAGGCCAATGCGCACGGCTAGGCCTTAGCCTTGCGTGAGACGGCGGCGGCGACGTCCGGGGTCTGGGCCTCGGGCGGGGCTTGGCTGTCTGCCACATAGCGCACGATGTTGTTGGCCAGCCGCGCCAGCCGAGCCATTTCCGGCGAAACGTCTTCAGGCGAGTCATTGACCGCCGCCGCCAGAGCCTTGGCCATGCGCAGCAGCTTGGGCGCGCAGGCGATCAGGCGGGATTGGTATTCGATCTTATAGGGATCACGGTCGTATTCGGCGCCCGGCACGCGCCAGCCGCCCCAATCATGGGGATCGCTGACCACCACAGGAAAAGTGCCGGGCTGGGGGTGGTGGCTGCAATCCTCCGGCTCCTGCCACTTGTTGCGGGCGCGCAGGATGCGCCAGTCGCCGGCGTCGACCTCGTCCGTGAGAGCCTGAGTTGGGGCGTCCGCCTGAAGTTCATTGCCGTTGAATTCGCGCCCCAGGCCGACATCATAGGTGATGCGCACCGGCTCATCAAAGCCCTTGGCCCAGACCGGGATGATCTGGTCAATCGTAGCCCAGGCCCCCACCGCCTCGACCCAAACTTTTTGATGACGGTGGAATTGCGCTTTGGCCAAGACAATCGCCCTTTGCTTCATGACGGCGACACTAGTTAGGCTCAAAATACTTTATGCCCGGTCAACCGTCGTAAGGGGTCAGCAAAAAAAGGACGAGGGCGGCATGACGCAGGTTGATCATCGGCCCTTGCCCTGAAGGGCGGGCGTTGCAATCTTGCGTCTCATGAACGCGCTTACGCCCCCGCCCTCCGCCGTCGCCCTGGCTTCCGTTCTCGAAAGCTCCGGCGTCGATCCCGCCCGCGCCCTGGAAAGTCTGCAAATCGCCCTTCGCGGCGCCGACGACGGGGAGCTGTTTTTGGAGCGGTCGGAGAGCGAAATGCTCGTCTTCGACGACGGGCGCCTGAAATCCGCCGCCTATGACGCAACGGAGGGCTTCGGCCTGCGCGTCGTAGCGGGGGAGAAGGCGGGTTACGCCCATGCCAGCGAGGTCAGCGAAGCCGCCATCCGGCGCGCCGCATCCTCCGCCGCCCATGTCGCCCAGGGCTATGAGGGTGTCGCCGCGGAAGCCCCGCGTCAGACCAACCGCAAGCTCTATGGCGAAGACGATCCCCTGGCCTTTCCCGTCTTCGGCGATAAGGTGTCTCTGTTGCAGGAGATCGATGCTTTCGCCCGCGCCCGGGACCCGCGCATTGTCCAGGTCAGCGCCTCCATCGCCGGGGAGCGGCGGCTGGTGGAGATTCTCCGGGGCGATGGGCGTCTGCTGCGCGATGTGCGCCCGCTGGTGCGGGTCAATGTCTCCGTCACGGTCGAGAAAGACGGGCGGCGGGAGACGGGCTCATCCGGCGCCGGCGGTCGGGCCAGCTTTGAGACCTGGATTCAGCCGGAGCATTGGCAGGGCCAGGTGGATGAGGCGCTGCGTCAGGCCCTGGTCAATCTGGACGCCGTGGCCTGTCCGGCCGGCGAGATGGATGTGGTGCTCGGGCCGGGCTGGAACGGGGTCCTGCTGCACGAGGCGGTGGGCCACGGCCTGGAGGGCGACTTCAACCGCAAGGGCATTTCCGCCTTCTCGGGGCGGATTGGCCAGCGGGTCGCTGCGCCCGGCGTCACCGTGATCGACGACGGGACGGAGCCTGGGCGTCGCGGCTCGCTGACCATCGATGATGAGGGCACGCCGACGGAGCGGACGGTCCTGATCGAAGACGGCATTCTAGTCGGGTATATGCATGATCGGATGAGCGCCCGGCTGATGGGGCTCAGCCCTACTGGCAATGCGCGCCGCCAGTCCTACGCCCACATGCCCATGCCGCGCATGACCAATACGGCCATGCTGGGCGGCGACAGCTCCCGCGAGGAGATGATCAAGTCGACGAAGCGGGGGCTCTATTGCGCCAATTTCGGCGGCGGCCAGGTAGATATCACCAACGGCAAGTTCGTCTTCCAGTGCACCGAGGCCTATCTGATCGAAGACGGCAAGATCGGCCCGGCGGTGAAGGGCGCGACCCTGATCGGCGACGGCCCCACGGCGCTAACCAAGGTGACCATGATCGGCGATGATTTTTGCTACGATCCCGGCATCGGCGTCTGCGGCAAGTCCGGCCAAGGCGTGCCCGTGGGCGTGGGCCAGCCGTCGCTGAAGCTTACCGGCCTGACGGTGGGGGGGACGAGCCTCTAAGGGCCTGGCGCTTTCACTGCCGCGGGGTTCCCTTAAACCGCCAACCGGCCATCGGTGAGCGCCGACGCGTCGAAGTCGAACACCACGTCGGGGTCGGCCGGTTCCACGATCTTGGCGATGGCTGGGGGGCTGATGCGATGGGCCAGGTGGCGGATCACCTCCAGCCGGGTGCGGTGTTTGTGATCGGCCTGGACGCAGGTCCAAGGCGCGATGGCGGTGTGAGTGGCCAGCAGCATCTGATTGCGCGCGGCGCTGTAGGCATCCCATTTCGCCTCCGCCGCTGCGTCCATGGCCGAGACCTTGAGCTGTTTCAGCGGGTCTTTACGCCGCGCCCTCAGTCGCTGGGCCTGTTCTTCACGCGATATGTCCAGCCAGTATTTCACCAGCCTGATCCCGCTTTCGGTCAGCATCTGTTCAAACATGGGGGCGTCGCGCAGGAACTGGGCCTGCTGCTCCGGCGTGGAAAAGCCCATTACCGTCTCGACGCCCGCGCGGTTGTACCAAGATCGGTTGAAGATCACAGTTTCGCCCGCCGCCGGTAGATAGTGGACATACCGCTGGAACCACCATTCGCTCTGCTCGCGATCCGACGGCTTGGGCAGGGCGATGACCCGGGTGAAGCGGACGGATTGGTGCTCGGCGATCCGCTTTATGGTTCCATCCTTGCCGGCGGCGTCGCGCCCCTCGAACACCACAACCACCCGCTCGCCCCGCTTGATCGCTTCCGCCTGGGTCTCCACCAGGGCGAGTTGAAGCCGGCGCAGGGTCTTGGCGTAATGTGGGGGCTTGGACATAAGACAGGAGTCCGTTTCCGGGGCGGTCGTTCCACCTCGCCCCCAGGGAAGAGGAAACGCGGCGGCAAGGCCTGGAACAAAGCGACAACTTGCCCGCTTTCGCTTAAATGAAGTGATGGTACAAACGCCATGGGAGCGAGGTGCGCCCGCAGGTTTCCAAGCGCCGCTCGCGCCGCTTAATCGCCCTAGACTCCAAAGATCGCAAGATCGGTCAGGCCGAGCCGGTCGCCGCCGGATATCCACTACACGCCGGGGAGGATGAAGGTGAAGGCTGAGGCGGCGAAGACCTATCACGCGCGGATGCAAAGGGTGCTGGTCTATATTGACGGGCGTCTGGAGGACGATTTGAGCGTGGAGTCCTTGAGCGGGGTCGCAGCCTTTTCAAAGTTTCACTTTCATCGCCAGTTTTCGGCTCTGTTTGGGATCAGCGTCCATCGTTATGTCCAACTCGGGCGGTTAAAGCGGGCGGCGCATCGGCTAGCTTTTCGGCGCGATGAGCCGATCCTGCAGATCGCATTGGACAGCGGCTATGCCGGGCCGGAGGCGTTTACTCGCGCCTTCCGCCAGCTCGTGGGCCAGACGCCCAGCGCCTTTCGCAAACAGCCGGACTGGACTCCCTGGCAGACGGCCATCGGGCCCTTCAACCAAGCCAGGAGCGCACACATGTCAGACTTTACCGACGATCAGGTCCGAATCATCGAGGTTCCGGCGACTCCTGTCGCCATTATGAGCCATCGGGGCCATCCTGCGCGGATCGGCGATACGATCCGTCGCTTCATCGCCTGGCGCAAGGCGGCGGCCCTGCCGCCAAAGGTCAGCGCCACCTTCAACATCCTGCATAACGACCCGGAGACCACGCAGCCGGAGGACTATCGCTTAGACCTGTGCGCCGCCGTAACGCGACCCGTTCCGGCTGAGGATGAAGCTGTGCAAAATGGTCTGATCCTCGCCGGCCGTTGCGCCGTTCTGCGGCTGACGGGCGCGAGCGACGATCTGAAACCGGCGGTCAGCTTCCTCTATCGCGACTGGCTGCCCCGCAGCGGTGAGGACCTCCGCGACTTCCCCATCTACGCCCAGAGGGTCAGTTTCTTTCCGGATGTGGCGGAGGGAGAAGCGATCACGGATATCTTTTTGCCGCTGAGGTAATCTGCTAACCCATTTCTCCGGGATGACCGGGGAAATGGGGCGTTCGCGCCCGCTCTCTTGAGTTATGCCTAGTCGAACTGAGTTCCCAGTCGTCTGCCGACTCTGGTCGACAGCGCCTTGATTGCGGCGGTCTTTTGACGCGGTGCCGGTAGCTCAAACCCAACCCTGCGGTTAAGACGGAAAGCATCTGTCTTCCAAAGGATGACCCGTTCATGCGAACCCGACGCCGCTACGAAACTCTCGACGCCCTACGCGGCGTCGCCGCACTGGCGGTGGTGGTGTTCCATCTCGGCCAAGTGAGGCTCGCTCAAGACCTCGTGCCGCACGCATACCTCGCTGTCGATTTCTTCTTTGTGCTGAGCGGATTCGTTATAGCGCATGCCTACGAAGAGGCTTTACGCGGCTCGTTATCATTTGAGTCTTTTGCACTACGCCGGGCGATTCGCCTTTACCCACTTGCAATCCTTGGCGCGGCCACCGGGTTCGTGCTCCTGATACTTAAGTGGCATTCCTTTCCCGAGAAGGTCGACCCCTTGCAGCGCATCTTGATGTCCGGCTTGCTAAACGGGCTGCTACTGCCGACGCCGTTCGGCGGCGAAGCCTCGCGCCACGAGCTCTTCCCATGCAACGGCCCGCTCTGGACCCTCTTCTTCGAGCTCGCTGCCAACTTGGCTTGGGCGGCCTGGGGACCGCGCCTGCGGACCAGAACCCTTCTGATCGTCGTTTTCATCGCCGGTCTGGCAATAGCCGCGCTGGCTTGGAAGGCCGGGACGGCTAACCTCGGGTTCGATGTGGCGACCGCCCCGGCCGGGGCGGCGCGCGTGTGCTTCAGCTTCCCTCTCGGCGTCGTCCTGTTCCGGCTGCTCGGCGACAGGGCATGGATAAGCCGCTTGCGGTCGGACTGGATTGGCCCCGCCATAGTCGGCATCCTGCTGCTTGGAATTCTGGCGATGCCACGGGCCGCTTCGTCCTCGGCTTTCGCTGCGTGGGATATTGCCTCCATCCTGTTTCTGTTGCCGGCTCTAGTAGTGGCTGGCATCGCACAGGGCAGAAGCGGACATTTCGGAGATTTCCTTGGTGAGTTGTCGTATCCTGTCTATGTGCTGCATTTCCCAGTGCTATTGCTCGCTTCCGGGCTACACCAGTCGGCGTTGGCCCACGTGCCCGTCGTAGCGATGGCGGCAGCGGCCACAGTCGCGGCAATCGTGGGAGCCCTGCTTGCTTCGCGCTTTTACGATCTACCAGTGCGGGGCTGGCTCTCTCATCTGTCTCGCAGGCTGGTCCACCATAATTCTTAAGTTTAGCCCTACCTCAAAACGGCTTGTCGCCCGCGACGGTCACGCGAAATCCCGACCTCACCTGGGGGAAATAGTCCCAGACGGCCAGGTGCTGGAGGCAGCGGTTGTCCCAGAAGGCGACGGAGTGGGGGCGCCAGCGGAAGCGGACTTGGAAGTTCGGATTGGCGCAGTGGTCGTAGAGATAGTGCAGGATGGCGTCGCTCTCGCCCTTCGACACGCCGACAATCTTGGTGGTGTAGCTGGCATTGACGAACAGGGCCTTCTTGCCCGTCACTGGATGGGTGCGCACGATGGGGTGGTCGCTGCAGGGGTATTTGCGGTCGATGTCGGGAAAGAGGGGGCGATAGACGTGGTTGGCGTCGTGGGTCGCCTGCATCCCCTCCAGATAGGCCTTCATCTTGTCCGAGAGCGCGTCATAGGCCTCGTACATGCTGGCGAACAGGGTGTCGCCGCCCACCTCTGGCACGATGGGCAGGTAGAGGATGGAGCCGAGCGGCGGTTCGGCGTCGGCCGTCAGGTCCGAATGCCAGCTTTCGCCGGCCACGAATTTTGAGGTCTCGTCGGCGTGGATGGCGACGATCTCCTTATGCCCCGGTATGCCCGGCACGCCGGAATGGATGGCCAGCTCGCCGAACAGGCGGCCGAACGCCTTATGCGCCTCATGGGTCAGGTTGACCTGATCGCGGAAGAAGATGACCTGAAATTCCGCCAAGGCGCGTTGCAGCTCCGCCACCTGCTGGTCGCTGAAGGGCCCGGCGAGATCAATGCCATGGATTTCCGCGCCCACGCGTATGGTCAGCGGTTTGACCTCAAAGGTTTCATAGACGGAGCGGACGGGCAGGGGGGGCTTGGTCATGGCGTTCATGGGGGACCTCCTACAGGGCGGCGGGGCCGCAAATGGCTAGGGCGGTGAGGGCGTAGATTAGGGCGCTGTCGGCCAGATCCTTGGGCCCGGGGCGCCAGCGGGTGAAGCCGGTGGTGAGCGACGGGATGCGCTGGGTGTTGAACACATTATGGTCACGCCACATGCTGGAATAGACCGACGGCGCCCGCTCCGCCGGGTGGCCGCGCGTGAGCTGTGTGGCGCCGCTGACGGCCTGCGCCAGGGGCGCGATCTCGTCATCCTGCGCTTCGGCGCCATAGCGGATGACTACGGGCTCGATCTCAAAGGCGCCGACATCTGCGCCGGCGACCAGCCGCTCCAGCTCCCGCTGGATATCCGCCGCGCGCTGGCGGGGCGTCAGGCCCACTTCGAGATATACGTTACAGACTTGCGTGCCCGCGCCGAAGGTGTGGGGCAGGCCGCCGCGTATGGCGTCGATCTGGGCGCGCGGAATGGCGATCCCACCCTTGGTCTCATAGCGATGGGCGTCCGCGTAGGCGCGGGTCCAGGCGTTCAGGGCGGTGATCAGGGGGGCGAGGCGATGGATCGGATTGGGGTGAGCCGAGGCGTTTTCAGGATGGTCCAGAATGGGCGTGAAGGCGCCGTCGCCCAACAGGCGGATGCGGAACAGGGCGTAGCCGCAGCCGACCCAGGTCATGCCGAAATCGCACCCCTCGGCGGCGATCACATAGTCGGGCGCCACGCCGCCATGATGGAACAGGTAATGGGCGCCGATATCCTTGCCCAGATTATCGACGCCGCGCCTTTCCTCAATCGGCTCCGGCCCGATCTCGCCGGGGCAGGCGGTGAGGTAGAGCTTTCCCGCCAGATCATAGCCCGCCGTCTTCAAGGCCTTGGCCGCGATCAGAAAACAGCTCATCGGCCCGCGATCATTGGCGATGGGAAAGCCGTACAGCACGCCATCCTGCAGCCAGCACTTGCGCCATTCCGGGTCGGCCAGGGTGTTAGGGCGATATTTGTAGGCGTCCAGATCAGGGTCCCAGGTCGGGCTTTCCGTATCCAGATGGGCGGTGAACAGCAGGTTGCGGCCCTGGCCCGCCCCTCCATACTGGCCGATCACGTTGAACCGCGCCGGCGTGGCGCCGACCTTTCTGGGCGCGAACCCCTCCTTCGCCATCCAGTCGAACACGAACTGGCCGGCCTGCGCCTCCTGGCCGGAGGGGCTGTCGATATTGCTGAGCGTCAGGGCCAGGTCGAGCAGTTCGTCCGTGTCGATGGCGGCGGCCAGGCGAGCATGGTCCGCCTGCGTCACACCCCCGTCGCCGCTGAAGATTTCGCCGTCCATCCGCGTTTACTTTCTCGCATCAAGGTGAAGCACGGTGGGCCGACTTCTCTCCTCCCGCAAGGCGGGGGGAGGAGGGTAGGATCGGGTTTAGGGCAAAACCCATCACACCACCGGCCAGGCGCATTTAAAGGGGAGGCCGCTGCGGGCGATGACGCCGTCTGAGGCCTGATCGACATCGCGATAGAGCTTGGCCTCGTCAATCGTGGTGCAGCGATAGTTTTCCACCACCATCCGGCCGTCGACAAATACGGTGTGCACGCCGCGCCCATCGGCGGACCAGACGAGCTGATTGATCACGTTCGACAAGGGCCGCCATTCCGGGCGGTCGGTGTCATGCAGCACGATATCCGCCTTCTTGCCCACTTCCAGAGATCCGATCTGGTCGCTGAGCCCCAGCGCCTTCGCCCCATTGCGCGTCACCATCTCCACAGCTTCATGCGCCGGAAACACGCCGGTCTCGCGCCGGGCGTCCTTGAACAGGGCGCAGACCAGATACATGGCCCGCATCAGGTCCGACGTGTTGGAATTATTGTTGCCGTCGGTTCCCAAGAGGATGTTGACGCCCGCCGCTTGCATTTGTGGGAACTTGCCGTTCGGCCCAGCGCCATAGGCCCCCTTCAGCGCCGACATGGGGCAGTGGATGGCGTTGGCGCCGGTCTGCGCCAGTATGGCGACTTCGTTCAGATCAAGATGAATGGCGTGAGTGAGGCCGACATTGGGGCCGAGTACGCCCAGCGAGGCCAGGTGCTCAATGGGTCGCTTGCCGGTGTTTTCCAGATACCAGGCCGGATCGACCTCGACCGGGCTCATATGCGCGGCGATCCCTGCGCCGTGCTGGCCAGCCAGGGCGGAGGCGGCCTTCCACAGCTCGTCCGTCGCGGTCATGTGCCCAACGAGACAGGCCCAAGCGGCGATGCGCGCGTCCTTGTCGCTGGGATAGCGGGTGAGTTCGGCCTCCAGCACCTTGATGGCCTTGTCGGTCATGGCGGCCTGATCGGCGGTGGGATCGAAGGCCCGATCGTCGGCCCACTGGGCCACGCGGCCGCGTATGCCGATTTCGTTCAGGGCTTCGACCACGGGATCGAGGTGGTTAATGGTGCCAGCCTCGATAAAGCAGGTCGTGCCGGTGCGCAGCATTTCCAGCGCCGCGAACTGGGCGGAGATGGCCTCATCCTTGGGCGTCTGGGCGCCGTAGAGCGGGATCAGCCAGGACCAGACATTTTCCTGCCAGCCTGTGTTGTCCGGCACATAGCCGCGCGTGATCGGCTCGCCCGTAATATGGATGTGGCCGTTGATAAAGCCCGGCGTGGCGACGAAGCGGCGGCCGTCGATCACGGTCTTGGCCTCGACCTCGGCCTCCACCTCCGCCGTCTTGCCGATGGCGACAATGCGGTCGCCGACGATGGCGATAGCGGCGTCCTTGATGATGCGCCGGTCGGCGTCGACCGTCACGGCGCACACTTGGCGGATCAGCGTATCCACCTGTCGCTTGGGCGAAGCCGGCGTCTCTGTGGGCAAGTGGACCTCTTGGGTTTTTTGCAAGGTCGGCGTGGGCCAGGCCGATTGCGCCGCTGGCGCATGGCCCCATATCAACGGTTAAGCTAGAGGCGACAAAGCGCTCGGTCTTGGGGTCAATGCGTCAGATTTTTTGCCTTTTGCGGCGCTGGACCTGCAACATAGCCCCGTGGGCAGGCAACCGTCTGCACAAAATGCAGTCAAGGCGGTTTGCGGCCCGATGTGACGGTTCGGTTATGTACGTCTATTGCAGCCTTCAAATGGGCATGCGGTGATGACGTTTATAACAGGCCCAAAATAAAAATCGGGTCGCGCCTCGCTTACACGACAGTTTCACGCAATTCGGCCGGGGACGTTAGCCATGTCAGTGACATCACGGAACAAGCTCTATCGCACCGCTTTGCCTGCTTTTGTGCTGGCGGCAGGATTTGCGCCCGCCGCATTGGCGCAGACGTCTGTCCCGCTGACGACAGCCGTCACCGCAGCCGCCGCCCCCGCATCGGAAGTGGGGGAGGTGGTGGTCACCGCCGAACGCCGCTCTAAGAGCTTGCAGACGACGCCGCTGGCGATTTCCGTGGTGTCTTCCGACGCCTTAGATAAGTCGTTCACCAACGAAATTTCCGGTCTCAACGCCGTCGTTCCCAGCCTGGAAATCACCAAGACCTCGGGCTTTGAAAACTTGGTCACCATTCGCGGCGTGGGATCGGAAACGCCGGAAAACGCGCCGACCACCGTGCCGGGCGTCTCTGAATTCATCGACGGCGTCTATATCGCCAATACGGTCTCGCTGGACCAGACTCTGTTCGACATTGATCATATTGAGGTTCTGCGCGGCCCCCAGGGTTCGCTCTACGGCCAAAGCTCCATCGGCGGCGCCATCAGCATCGTCACCAAGCAGCCGGTGCTGAACAGCTATGACGGGTCGGCCGACGTCAGCATCGGCAATTACAATCTGTTCCGTGAGCGGGGCGAGGTGAATATCCCGGTGGACGACACCGTGGCCCTGCGCGCTTCGATTCAGAAGTACGACCATGACGGCTTCACTACCGACAGCGCCATACCGGGTTTCAAGCTGGACGATGCCCACGATGTAGGCGGCAAGCTGGCCGCGCTGTGGAAGCCGAACAGCACCTTTTCCGCCACCCTGACCGGCCAACTTTACTATTCCGATCAGAACGGGGCGGCGCAGAAGAACATCAATGACCCGAGTTCTGATCCGCGCGTGGTGGATCAGGACTATCCCGGCCACTTCGCCCTCTACACCCAGCTCGTTCACCTGAACCTGGAATGGGACCAACCCTGGGGCACGGTGAAATCTATCACCGCCTATCAGGGGCTGGATAACAAGATCGCCGAAGACAGCTCGCGCTCAGCCGTCGCCGTTCTGGGCTCCTATGACGATGTAGCGGCCTGGGACACCAAGCTCGCCAACTATACGGAAGAGTTCGATATCCTCTCCCGCCCCAGCACGACGTTTGAATGGACGGCCGGCGTCTTCCTGTTGGGCCAGACCACCGAGCAGTTCGTGACGGAGTTTGAGGGGACGGGGGCGCCAACCAGCCTCAACATCCCGTCCAACATCCTGGCCGCGACGCCGGGCAATGTCGCCTATGGCAACCTTACCCATGTCGCCCGACGGTCCTATTCCGGCTTCGCTCAGGGGACCTATCACATCCTGCCAAAGCTTCGGCTCACGGTCGGCGCGCGGATCAATTACGACTCCTACAGCCTGGATAGCCTGAACTTTTCCGGCATTCCCTTCGGCGGGGCGGGCATGGCCGGGCCGCCGGTCAGTCACGGCTATAACGATACAGTGCCGACCGGGACGATCCGGCTAGATTATGACGCCACGCCGCTCAGCCTGCTCTACGCTAGCGTCACGCGGGGCTATAAGCCCGGTGGCGTGAACGGCATAGCCAGCGCCCAGGTGGTGCCCAACAGCTTCAGCGACGAAACCAATACGGCGTTCGAGGTGGGGTCGAAGAACCGCTTTTTCGACAAGACCCTGACGCTCAACGCCTCGGCCTTCTATTATCTTTATCGTGACATGCAGTATATCGAGACGGACCCAGTCCCGTTCGACGGCGGTATGGCCAATATCCCCTCCGTGCATATCTATGGGGCCGAGTTTGAAGCCGCCTATCTCTCCCCCGACAAGCACTTCCACGCCAGCGCAAGCCTGGCCCTGGAGAACGGGCAGGTGGCCAGCAATTACAAAACCATCGACTCCACAGTTCAGAAGGCCATTGAGAACACCACCTCTTATACCAGCCCCTGCGCCTTCGGCGGCGCCTATTACAATCCGGGTTGTTGGGCGGCAGTGGAGGCGGCGGCGATCAACATCAAGGGCAAGACTCCGCCGGCCATGCCCAAGGTTTCAGGTTCGATCACTGCAGGCTATGATTTCGACTTGCCCACCGGCCGGCTGACGCCTCAGATTCAGTACATCTATCGCGGCTCGGAATGGGCCCGGATTTTCAATGACCCCTCGCTGGACAAGGTGGGCTCTTACGGGATTGTCGACATAAATCTCGAATATAAGCCGACCGGCAGCAAGTTCAGCTTCGAGCTCACCGGCACCAACATATTTAACAAGGCCGGCGTAAACTCCCGCTATACCGACCCCTACGGCACCTTCCAGACCAGCCAGGAATTCATCCCGCCCGCCCAGGTGATCGGCTCGATCAAGTACGCGTTCTGAGGGACTTCCTCTCCCCCATCAGAGATGGGGGAGTACGCCCGAGTGGGCGGGAGGGGGCGGCTCGGCGTATGCCGGGCGCAAACTTTCAGGATCTGGGCTGGGTCTTCCGCGCATCTGCGCGGTCCCTCCGAGCGCTTTGCGTCCTCCTCCCCATGCTGCGCATAGGGAGGAGAAATGCCGCCCCCTAGTCCTGGTTCCCATAGACCAGCACCAGATCGTACATGAAGTCCCGCCCCTTATAGAGTGTCTTGACCCCGATCCGCTCGTTCAGGCCGTGAATGTGGCCGAGGTCCGCATCGTAGAAGAAGCCGCCCATGCCATAGGTGGGGATGCCCACATCGCCGAGAAAGACGCCGTCCGTCCCGCCGGCTTGCAGCACGCCCACCACCGGCACGCCGGGATAGTATTTCGCCGTCATGGCCTCAATCGGGGCGATCACACGGGGGCTCATGGGCGTGGACTTGGCGTCCGGCCCGCGCTTGTCGGGCAGGGTGATGGAGATGGCGGGATCGTCTACAATCTTGACCAGGGTCTGGCGCACATCTTCGGTGGAGACGCCGGGAAAGACGCGGCAGTTCACATTAGCCGTGGCGCGCTGGGGCAGGGCGTTGGTGGCGTGGCCGCCCGCCAGCTCCGTCGCCACGCAGGTGGTGTGCAAGACGGCGTTCATACTGGGATCGGCGGAAACCAGGGCGTAGGCCTTGGCGTCCGTCGGGTCCTTCATCAGGGCCAGCATGGCCGCGCCCCGCTCGCCGCCGACAATCTTGGACATGGCGGTGAAATAGCTCTTATTCGCGTCGTCGAACTGGACCGGAAACTCGTAAGCGCTGATCTTCAGAAGGCCCGCCGCCAGATGATAAATGGCGTTGTCCTTGACGGGGCGCGACGAGTGGCCGCCGGGATTGACGACGGTGAGGGTGTAGTTCTGGGGCGTCTTTTCCGCCGCCTCCACCGACATTATCAGAGGCTGGCCGTTGGGCGCATTAATGCCGCCGCCGCCCTCGTTCAGGGCGAATTCCGCATCGATCAGGGCGCGTTCATGGGTGGCCAGATAGCCCGCGCCATTAAACGCCCCTTCGGTCTCCTCGCCGCAGGTGAGGGCCAGCTTGATCGTGCGCTTCAGCTTCACATGGCCGGCCTTCAGCCTGGCCATGGTGTCGGTCCAGACGGCGGCTTCGGACTTGTCGTCGCTCGTGCCGCGCCCATAGAAATAGCCGCCCTCTTCCACCAGGGTAAATGGATCGCGCGTCCAGTCCGCCCGCTTAGCCTCCACCACATCCAGATGGGCGAGCAGGAGCAGGGGTTTGGCCTTCGGATCGGTTCCAGGCAGGATGGCGACAAGACCGCCTTCTTTAGGGTGATCGGGCGCGGCGAACGGATGCAGGTCCGACGCCGGATAGCCCGCCGCAACCAGATGCGCCTGCATCTTGGCCGCCGCCTCGGTACAACTGCCCACCGACAGGCTGGTGTTTGTCTCCACCAGTTCCTTATAGAGACTGCGGAAGGCGATCTGATCGGGGCGAAGCGTCTCCGGCGCCTGGGCTATGGCTTGCGATAAGGTTATGCTGGTTATAGCGAGGCCCGCCATGGCGACGCCCAAACACCTTTGGATCTTCATCAGATAATTCCCCCTCTTGAACGGGAACGCTGGAGGATTACCGGCGTTTTGTCGAGGCTTATGCGATGCTGTTTGAGCGAGCGCCGCTTTGGCATGAATCTGTCGCAAGATTGTGTATCCTGGCAAAACAACAAAACAAGTTGGAGCCCATATCATGCGCACCCCTTTCGCCCTCGCTGCCGTGGCCGCCCTGTCCGGCGCTGTTCTGGCCGCTGGTCCCACCCTTGCGGCGACGCTGCGCGCCAATATGGCGCTGGCGACGCCTACGGGGCCCGGCGCATCCGTGGGCGAGATCGTCATGACGCAAGGTCCGGCGGGCGTGACCTTTGATCTGAACCTGCACGATCTGCCGCCCGGCCCACATGGCTTTCACATCCACGTCAATCCCTCTTGCGCGCCCGCCGTGGCGGGGGATAAGGCCACGCCGGCCGGGGGTGCTGGCGGTCATCTGGACCCGGCCAAGACAGGCATGCACATGGGCCCCATGGGCGAAGGGCATCTGGGCGATCTGCCGCGTATTGTCGTCGCCCCCGACGGCACCCTGCATGGCGAGGTAACGGCCGAGCGTGTCAAGTCACTGAATGATCTGAAGGGCCATTCCCTCATGCTGCATGTCGGCGGCGATAACTATGCCGATACGCCCGCCCCCCTCGGCGGCGGCGGCGCCCGCATGGCCTGTGGCGTGATCAGCTAAATTACACCCCGACCCGGCGCCGCGGCGATCAGGGCCTGGGTGTAGGGGTGGGCGGGGGCGTTGACGAGGGTGGCGGTGTCGCACAGCTCCACGATCTCGCCCCGCTTCATCACAGCAACCTGGTCGCTGATCCCAGCCGCCACGCGCAGGTCGTGGGTGATGAAGATGATGGTGACGCCCAGTTCGAGCTGGAGTTCGCGCAGGAGGTCCAGCACCTGGGCCTGAACAGAGACGTCCAGCGCCGAGACGCTCTCATCGGCGATCAGGATATCGGGCCGCATGGCGAGCGCACGGGCTATGCCGACGCGTTGTCTTTGGCCGCCTGAGAACGCTGAGGGGCGCCGCGCATAGGCGGCGGCGCTCAGGCCGACACGCTCCAGGAGGTCTTTGGCGATCTGGCGGGCTGAGGCGCGGTCGGCGCCGGCGAGGGCGGCGGCGCGGGCGATCACATCGCCGACGGAGCGGCGTGGGTTGAGCGAGCCGAATGGGTCCTGAAAGATCATCTGGATGGTGCGGCGCGCCTTGCGCAGGGGGGCGCCCGAGAGCTTGGCCAGGTCTTGCCCGTTGATCATAGCCGCGCCGGAGGTGGGCTCGACGAGGCGGATCAGCAGGCGGGCCAGGGTGCTCTTGCCCGAACCGGACTCGCCCACCACGGCCAGGGTGGTGCCGCGCTCAACCACAAGATCGCAGGGCTTCAACGCCTGGGTTCGACCATAGGTCTTGGCCAGGCCCTGTACCTGCAAACAGGCGCCGGCCTCCACTGCCGGGCGCGGGCGGGACTTGGTCGCAAAGCTCGGCACGGCGGCGATCAGTTTTTGCGTATAGGGATGTGCGGGGGCCTGCAGGATCTGGCGTGCGGCGCCGATCTCCACCAGCCGACCCTTTTCCATCACGGCGATACGGTCGGCGATATCGGCCACCACGCCCAGATCGTGGGTGATGAACAAGACGCCCTGGCCGTGCAGATCGCGCAACTCGCAGATCAGCTTCAAGACCTGGGCCTGGCTTGTCACATCCAGCGCCGTGGTGGGTTCGTCGGCGATCAGTAGGTCGGGGTTGAGGGAGAGCGCCATGGCGATGCAGATGCGCTGGCACTGGCCGCCGGATAGCTGATGCGGATAGGCGGCGGCGATCCGGGCTGGATCGGGTAGGTGCATCTCCTCGATCAAGCGAAGGGCTTCGGCCCGGCGCTCCTGCGGCGTCAGGCGGCCATGGATTTCGAACACCTCTTCGATCTGGCGACCGACGCGGGTGGAGGGGTTCAACGCCGCCATGGGCTCCTGCGGGATCATGGCGATGCGCCGGCCGCGGATGTCGCGCCAGGCGCGCTCCGTCTGCCGCGTCAGGTCCGTCCCATTCAGAGCTATGCCGCCTGAGGCGATGGTGAGCCCTCGGGGCAGGGCGCCCATCAGGGCTGAGGACAGGACGGACTTGCCCGAACCGGACTCCCCCACAATGCACAAGATTTCGGCGGGGCCGAGCGCCAGGTTGATGTCAGTAATGGCGTTGGGCCGGTCCGCGCCCGGCGGCAGGGCGATGGTGAGGCCGGAAACCTCCAGGATCGGGGCGCTCATGAGCCGCGTCCTTGTCCGTCGCGCGCCTCATTCAGGCCGTCGGCCAGAAGACTGAGGCCTAGGACGAGGGAGGAGATGGCGAGGCAGGGGAAGATGACCAGATGGGGAAAGGCGAAGGCCAAAGCGCGTCCCTCATTCACCATGCCGCCCCAGTCCGGCGCCGGCGGCGGCAGGCCGAGGCCTAAGAACCCAAGCGCGCCGATAATGATGGTGGTGTAGCCGAGGCGAAGGCAGAAATCGACCGTCAGCGGCCCGGTGGCGTTGGGCAGGATTTCGATAAACAGAATACGCCAGGTGCTTTCGCCCTGGGTCACGGCGGCGGCGATGAAGTCGCGCTGCTTTAGGTCCGCCGCAATGGTGCGCACGATGCGGAAGACGGCTGGCGCGCTGGCGAAGGTGACGGCGATGACGACATTGATGGGCGATGGCCCCAGCGCCACGATGACGACAATGTAGAGCACCAGCACCGGAAACGACAGAATGACATTGGCGAGGAAGGATAGGGCCGTATCGATCCAGCCGCTGAAATACCCCGCCAAAAGCCCCGCCGTCACGCCCACTGCATAGGCCGTCAGGGTCGCCAAAGTCGACAAGGCCACCACCGGCCGCGCGCCGTAGATCATGCGGGAGAGTATGTCCCGGCCCAGCAGGTCCGCCCCCAGCCAGAAGACGCCGCCGCCCGGCGCGGGCGTTCCCGGCAGGGCCAGGGGCGAGAGGCTTTTCAAGGGGTCAAAGGGCGCCAGCCAGGGGGCGAACAGGGCGACCAGAACCCACAGGCCCACCAGGCCTGCGCCGATCAGGATGGTGGGGCGGAGATAGCGCTTCATCCCGCAGACGCTCCCGCCGGCGGCGCGGCCTTGGTCAGGGCTAAGGACAGGCGCGGATTGAGCCAGGTGTTGATCACGTCTGACAGGAGTTGGCTCACCACCACCGCCACCACGCCGATCATGGCGCAGGCCTCGATCAGGTAAATGTCGGAATTGATGGAGGCTTGGTAGAGCAGAGTGCCGAACCCCGGATAGGCGAAAAACACCTCCACCACGATCACGCCGGAGAGGAGCCAGGGGATTTGCAGCATGATCACCGTCACCGGCGCGCCCAGCGCATTGCGAAGGGCGTGGCCGAAAATGATCCGGCTGAGCGACGCGCCCTTCAGCAGGGCGGTGCGGACGTAGGGCGAGCCCATCACCTCCACCATGCTGGCGCGGGTCATGCGGGCGATATAGCCAGCGGACGACAGGGTCAGCACGGCCACAGGCAGGGCCAGCTCATTCAACGTCACCCCGCCTGCCAGCGTCGAGACGCCGGGCAGCCAGCCCAGCCAGAAGACGAAGATGGCCGATAGGAACACCGCGCTGGCGAATTCCGGCACGGAGGTCGTGACAATGGCGAGGATGGAGACGCCGCGATCCAGCTTCGATCCCTGGCGCATCCCCGCCAGCACGCCCAGCGTCAGGGCGATGGGGATCATGACAGCCAGGGTCGAGATCATCAAAAGCCCGGTCGCCAGAAGACGAGGCGCGATCAGGTCTCGCACATCGGCGTGGTAATAGGTGGAGACGCCCCAATGCCCGGTGACGAACCCCCACAGCCAACGGGCGTAGCGCAGGGGCAGGGGATCGAAATAGCCGTTCTGCAACAGCCAGGCATGGCGCTGATCCGCCGTCGAAAACTGGCCTAGCACCTTGGCCGCCACATCATCGATATTCACCTCCAGCACCAGGAAGACCAGGAGGGAGACGGCGAACATGGTCAGCGCCATGCCGCCCAAGCGACGGCTGAGGAAGCTTAGCATGGTCCCCCCCTCACGCGGCGCCGCGGACGCAGGGGGCATGGCGCCGAAGTTGACGCTTCAGTCCTTGTCATGCCAGCCCCACCCGGTCCATGCGGAAGAAGTCGGAGGGGTGGACGCGGTGGCCGATCACGCGGTCGGAGACGGCGGTGAATTTTTCCGGCCAATAGGGCTGCACGATCACCGCCTGGTCGCGCAAGATGGTTTCGGCGTTCAGCATGGCGACAGAGCGCTTTTTGGGGTCGAGTATGGCCATGGCGTCGTCCAGCGCCCGATCAAATTCGGGGTCGGCGAACTTGCTTTCATTCCAGGCGCTGCCGGAGCGATAGGCGATATCGTACAGCATGACGCCCAGCGGCCGGTGCGACCAGTAGGTGAGACCAAACGGCGTCTTGTCCCAGATCGACCAATATTCGGCCGGCGGCATGACGTTGAGCTTCAGCCTTATCCCCGCCTCGGCGCAGTTCTGTTGCAGCACCTGGGCCGTGTCCTGCTCCCACCGGCCTTGGGTGTTGCCCAGCGTCAGGGTCAGGTCGATGCCGTTGGGATGGCCGGCCTCGGCCAACAGGCGCTTTGATTTGGCGATGTCGCGCGGGCGGGGGGGCAGAGGGGCGTAGTCGGGCTGGGACGGGGCGACGTGCATATTCTCGCCCACCACGCCCATGCCGCGATAGGCGAATTTCAGCATTTGCGCATTATCCGCCGCGTTCACCACCGCCTGGCGCACCCGGATGTCGTTGAAGGGCGCCTTGTCCGACTGCATCCGCATGACCAGGGTTTGGGCCGCCTGGGTGGAGAGCAGGCGGGCGTGGGGGATGCGCTTGACGAGATCTAGCTCGGAAATATTGACGCGGTAGAGAATGTCCACCTGGCCCGCCGCCAGGGCCGCCACATGGGTGGCGATATCGGGGCCCAGATCGATATAGTCAATTTCCTCCACCAGCGGCTTTGGTCCCCAATAGGTATCGCGACGGCGAAACTTGGCGGCGCGGCCGACTTCGAACTGGGTCAGGGCGAAGGGGCCGGTGCCGACCGGGGTCTTAGGCCAATCGCCCCCCTCCTGTTCAAACCGGCGGTTCAGGATGGGGCACGTAAAGGCGTAGAGCTGTTCAGGCAGGGAGCAGACAGGGCGGCTGAGATGCAGGGCGAAGGCGTGATCATCGATCCGCTCAAAATCCGTGATCGCCGCAAAGCTGGTGCGGTTCACAGACTGGGAATTGGGCGTCAGCCAGCGGCGGAAGTTGAAGGCCACATCATCGACATTGAAGGCGTCGCCATTCGACCAGGTCACATCCTTGCGCAGGTTGAAACGCCAGGTCTTCAAGTCGTCCGACGGCGACCAGCTTTCGGCCAGATAGGGGTGGGTGATGTTGTCCGCGTCGACCTCAGTCAGGAATTCCAGGCTGTTGCGGAAGAGGTTGGAGGCCTCGATCCAGGTGGTCAGGGCCGGATCGGTGATCTGCTGCACGGCGCAGACGAAGCGCAAGCGCTTCTGGGCGCTCACCGCCTTGGCCGGCGCACAGCTTGATAGGCCGACCAGGCCGCCGGCGGAGGGCAGGGCGACGCCCAGCCAGGAGAGGGTGCGCAGAAAGCTGCGGCGGTCGATTTCGCCCGCGCGAAACTGCTCAGCCAGCTCCCCCACGGCGGGATGTAGCCGGCCGCCGCCAAGCGTGCGCAGGCCCCACATCAGGCGCGACCCCGCATCAGGTCTTACGCCCAGAGGTTTTGGTTCGCGTCATGCCCTCGCCTCTGCTGTCGCCCAACGCGCTGGTTCGGGGCGTTTCAGGTCCCCTTGGTCTTGCGCTTAAAATCAAGCCGCCGACAGGCCGCTCAATGCACCAAACTGTCGCGGTCTTCACCCAACTGTCTCAAATACCTTTTTTGGATGGGGGCATGTGGATATGTGGCTTGAGGCGCCGCCCTGTAAACGGGGTCAATAGCCCACGACGCCCATTGGCCTGCACGGAAACTGGAGACGACCCTTGGCCGGCCCTATCCTGACCCGAAAGCGCGCAGACCCCATAGCCGGCGCCCTGGTTGAGGCGCGTAAGCATCTGGGCGGCCAGCCTGACCTGGCCAAGACCATGGCCCAGCGCATTCTGGCGGCCGCGCCCCAGCGCCTGGAGGCGAAGCTTTTGCTCGGCGCGGCCCTGCGACGGGACAATGATCCCGCAGCGGCGATCGCCGTTCTGGCGCCCCTGGTCCAGGCGAACCCCAAGGCCTGGGGCTTGCAGTTTGAACTAGGCGCCGCTCACGCCGCGCTCGGCGAGACGGACAAGGCCATCGCCGCCCTGAGCCGCGCCACCAGCTTGAATCCACAATCCTCGCTGGCCTGGCACGCCCTGGGCGATCAACTGGCGGTGAAGGGCGATAGTCGTGGGGCGGAAGCGGCCCAGGCGCGGCCCCTGCCGGGCTCGATCTCAGATCCCTTGCTGCAAACCGGCGCCAAGGCCCTGTTCGACGGCGACCTGGCGACGGCGGACAAGATCTTGAAGGACCGTTTTGATCTCCACCCCACGGATGTGGTCGCGGTGCGCTTGCTGTCGGACGCCGCCATGCGACTGGGCGTGAAGGACGCGGCGGAAGGCTTGTTGCGCCCCGTTCTGGAGGCTGCGCCCAACTTCATCCCGGCCGGCCACGCCTACGCTGTCACGCTTCTGCTGCGCAATGATCACCAAGCCGCCCTGACCTTGCTAGAACGGCTGTTGCAACTCGCGCCGGGCGCTGCGCAGAGCCTCAGCCTGCGGGGCGCCGTCTGGTTGAAGGTGGGGGAGTTTGAGGCGGCGGCGCAGGATTTCGCCCTTTCGCTGGAGGCCGACCCCGACCAGCCGCGTGTCTGGCTCAGCTTTGGCCACGCCCTGCGCACCCTGGGGCGTCAGGCCGACAGCGTCAGCGCCTACCGCAAGAGCCTCGCCCTGGAGCCGACCCTGGGCGACGCCTATTGGAGCCTAGCCAATCTGAAGGTCGTGCGCTTCACGGGCGAGGATCTCGCCGCCATGGATGCGGCCCTTGCCAAGGATGGGGTCAGCGACGACGACCGCGCCCACCTGCACTTCGCCCTGGGCAAGGCCTTGGAGGACGAGCGGCGATATGAAGAGTCTTTCCGGCACTACGCCCAGGGCAACGCCTTGCGCCAAGTCATGGCGCCCTATGACTGGGCCGCGAACCGGGACTATGTGCGTCGGACGGTTGAGACTTTCACCGCTGAATTTTTAGCCGCGCGCCAAGGCTGCGGCGACCCTCGGCCTGATCCGATCTTCATCGTCGGCCTGCCGCGCTCCGGCTCGACCCTGTTGGAGCAAATTTTGTCATGCCATTCTCAGGTGGAGGGGGTTTCCGAGCTGCCCGACCTGATCGCCCTGGCCACCAAGGTCAGCGCGAGCGGCGATGCAGGCGCAGCGGGCGACGATATGCGGCCCCCTGGCGATCATTATCCGGCTATGCTGAGGGACCTGCCGCCCGAGCGTTTCGCCGAACTGGGGGCCGAGTTCCTTGAGCGGACGCGCATTCACCGCAAGCTCGGCCGCCCCTTCTTTGTCGACAAGCTGCCCAACAATTTCATGCAGCTCGGCTTCCTGCAGCTGATCTTGCCCAATGCAAAGATTATTGATGCGCGGCGCCATCCGATGGCCTGTTGTTTTTCCGGCTTTAAGCAGAACTTCGCCCGTGGCGCGCAGTACAGTTACAGCCTGACGGACCTAGGGCGCTATTATACGGATTACCTGGCCTTGATGAGCCATTTCGATGCGGTCTCTCCCGGCCGTGTCCACCGGGTCATGTATGAGGATTTGATCGCCGACCCGGAGGCTGAAGTGCGTCGCCTGTTGGCCTATTGCGGCCTGGATTTTGAGGCGGCCTGCCTGAAATTCTATGAGTCGAAACGGCCCGTTCATACCGCCAGTTCCGAGCAGGTGCGTCGCCCCCTGTTCACCGAAGGTCTTGACCAGTGGCGTCATTACGAAGCCTGGCTCAGTCCCCTGCGCGATGAATTAGAGCAGAACCTGCTCGTAATTTGATCACACCTTTGAAGCACGACGTGTAAGGGCGGTTTGTCGCACCGTCGCGTAAGCCCTGTCTTTCACCTCAAAAGGTGCGTTTGTGGCGGAACCGGGGCGATCTGAGGCTCATCCTCGCGCTCGAATGCCTTTTTTCGATGGGCTCATCTCGTTAATTCGCTTTGTCTCGCGGCGGTCTGTGGCGAACTCTAAGCGTGTCAAAAAAAAGACTAAGGCTACGTGTGTTGCGATCCCCCAACGGGACGTAATTCTAAGAACTATAAAATCGGGCGTATCTTACTTTTTTGCGCAGGGGACAATAAATGCTGCAATCGAAGGCGACCAGGATCAAGACTTCTAATTCCAAGTCTAAGCTGCTGACCCTGCTGATGTCGGCGGTCAGCTTTTCGGCCCTGGCCGCGACGGGCGCAAGCGCACAAACCGCGACGGCGACTGCGCCGGCTGAAATCCCCCAACTTCAGGAAGTGGTGGTTACCGCCAACCGTTCTGGCGCCCAGTCGGTGCAGAATGTTGCGATCCCGATTTCCGTGGTGAATCCAACCCTGGTCGATCAGTCGGGTCTGGGAAACCTCAGCGACCTGACCAAGTTCGCGCCATCCCTTTCGATCACGCAGGGCGCGCCGGGCTTTAACCAGATCACCATGCTGGGCCTGACCTCCATGCCCTACCGCACGTCGGACACCTCCGACAGGTCGCTGGTCGCGGTCTATCTGGACGACACCCCCATTTCCGTGCAGGGCCAGACGCCGGACCTGCGCGTCTATGATCTGGAGCGGGTTGAAATCCTGCGCGGTCCCCAGGGCACGCTGTATGGCGACAGCTCCATGGCCGGCACCATCCGCTATATCACCGCAAAGCCCAGCTCCACCTCCAGCTTCGGAACCTTGGAAGCGACGGGGGCCGACACAGATCACGGCGCGCCCAGCTACAGCCTGCGCGGCATGTTCAACACGCCGCTGATTGAAGACAAGCTCGGCTTCCGGGCCACCTTCTATGATGGCCAGGATGGCGGCTATATCAACAATATCGGGTTGCGTGATAAGAAGGATGCCAACCTGAACAACAGCATTCAGGGCCGCGCCGCCCTGCGCTGGACGCCGGATAAGACCCTGACGGTGGATTTCAGCGCCACCTTCGAGCAGAGCCACGCCTATGGCTTGAACACGGTCGAAAGCAAGCTGCCCGCCTATACGGACTCCACTAACGGGCCTGAGAGCACGCGCGACAGCTTCCAGCTTTATCAGCTCAATATCGACAAGGATTTGGGCTTCGCCGACCTTGTCTCCTCGACCGCCTATACCTGGCGCCGGATCGGCTATGCGGCCAGCACCGAGTCCACCATCGGCTACTATTTCGACGGCGCCTATTACGCCAGTTTGGGCGTGAAAAACCTTTACACGACGAAGGGCGGCAGCGTGTTCAGTTCGGCGACCAATCCCGGCGCGCCCTATAGCCAGGCGGTGGCCGACGCCATTCCCGCTGAACATTATGATATCGACAACAAGATTCACGATGTGATGCAGGAGTTCCGCCTTGTCTCGAAAGATGGCGGCCCAGTGAAATGGACCGTCGGCGCCTTCTATGAGTATCAGAAGCGCAACCTGTTCCAGGATATCCCTGTCGCGGGCTTTGATACGCTCGCCTACACGTCGCAGTTCTATGAGGCGGCCACAGGCAAGGCGTATAATTCTCAGACGACAGACGGCGCCTTCCAGCCTAATGACATCTTCTCCGGCCTCCAGAACGAGACGGACACCCAGTTTGCGGTCTTTACCGACGATACCTGGCACGTCACCAAGAAGCTCGATCTGACGGCGGGCGTCCGCTATTTCGACTATAATGAGAGCTATTATCTGTATGAAGGCGGCATCTTCGGCGCCATCGCCCACGTTCCGCTGACGACCAACGCCAAGGAAAAGGCGAGCGGATTCAATCCGCGCTTCAACGCCTCCTATCACATGACCGATGATGTGATGGTCTATGCCGAGGCGGCGAAGGGCTTCCGCTATGGCGGCGCCAACCAGCCGACGCCGATTGCGACGCCGGCCAGTTCGACGGGCAGCATTCCGCAAAAGTGCCTGTATGATCTGGAGCAGTACGGCTATTCGCAGGCGCCGCTCACCTTCGGTCCCGATCACCTGTGGGACTATACCGTGGGTGAAAAGGCAAAGCTGGCCGGCGGCCGGATGACGTTTAACGCCGACGCCTATTATATCGATTGGTCGGATGTTCAGACCCGTTTGCTGCTGAACTGTTCTTATTTCTTCACCGAAAGCGCCGGTTCGATCCACAGCCAGGGGATTGAGGCGGAGTCGACCTTCAAGGTCACGCCGGCCCTGACGGTCGGCGGCAGCGTCGGCTATAACGACTCCCATGCGGCGGGAAATATCCCCACGGTCGGCGCGTTTAACGGCGATCAGTCGCCCTATTCGCCCAACTGGATTGCCTCGCTAGCGGCGTATTACGACAAACACGTGGCGGACGGTATGCTGCATCTGCAGGCCAGTTATCAGTTCCGCAGCGAGCAGAACACGACCTTTGACCCGAGCAGCACGAGCTATAACTCTACGACGGGCGTCCTATCAAAGACGGGGCCCAATGGCGGCTTCGCCATCATTCCCCCGTCTCATGACGTGAACGCCTCGGCCGCCTATGACTTCGGCAGGTACGAGATCGGCATTTACGGCACCAACCTGATCAATGGAGTTAAGGTGACGAACATCGTGCGCCCGAGTTACTATCAACCCTTCGTCGACGGCAATTACGAAACCCTAGCCCGCCCGCTCACGGTCGGTTTGCGGTTGAAGGCAAAGTTCTAAAGGGCACTCAAAACAAGGACGGTCGCGTGCAGTTCAAACCGTTCATCAGGCTGGCGATTTCAGTCGCCAGCCTTTTTGTTGTGTCGGGGTCCATCGCGCTGGCCATGGCTCAAGGCCCGGACAGTCAGCCCGGCGTGGATGCGCCTGAGCTGGCGCGTCTTGGCCCTCACGGCGTGGGCGTGCGCACAACCCTGCTGGTCGAGCCCGGCGCGCCCGATGTGCTGCACATGGAGAAGGCGACGCACAAGGCGCCGCTGATTGATCGCAAGCTGGTGGTCGAGGTCTGGTATCCGGTGGCTAAGACCGCCTCGGCGTCCCCCGTCGTCTATTCCGGAACCTTTGAGGGCCAGGACGCCAAGCCCGTCGCCTTTACTGCGCCGGGGATCGCTGTGCGTGACGCCGCGCCCGATCCGGGCGGCCCCTATCCTCTGGTGGTGATGGCCCATGGCTATAGCGGCACGCCGGTCGCCATGTCCTGGCTGGCGGAGAACCTAGCCTCGAAAGGCTATGTGGTTGTCGCCGCCCATCATGTGGACCCGCCCTGGGGCGACAAGGGCGCCTTCATCGGCCCGGCCCTGTGGCGGCCGCTCGATATCGCCTTTCTGGCCCATACCGTGCAGGCGCGGGCCAAGACCGATGACCCCATCTTCGGCGGCGGCCTGATCGATCCCACCCACGTGGCGCTCGCGGGCTATTCCATGGGCGGCTATGGCGTCTTGACGGCGGGCGGGGCCGGGCTGTCGCCGCTCACCGCATCCTTGGCTATGCCCGGCGGTTATCTTTCCGCCTATGCAAGGGGCGGCCCTAAGGCGGGCGAGCTGCATATCGAGGGCTTGAAGGCGGTGGTGGCGATTTCGCCGGCGGGCGGCGCCGGTTTCTTTTCCGCCTGGGACGGGGCGGGCCTGCGCCAGCTCACCTCGCCCCTCCTCGTCATTGTCGGCGATCAGGATAAGACGGTGGGCTATGCCGGGCCGAAGGCGATCTTTGACAAGGCGGTGAAGTCGCCCCGCTATCTGCTCACCTATCATGAGGGCGGCCATTCCATCGGCATGAACAGCGCCCCGGCCGCCATGCGCTCAGCCCTGTGGGATCAGGACTGGTTCGAAGACCCGGTCTGGCGCAAGGATCGCGTGATCGGCGTAAACCTGCATTTCATCACCGCCTTTCTCGACCTCTATGTGAAGGGCGATGCGGCCAAATCGGCCTATCTGGATGTGGCGCAGAATTCTAATGACGGCGCCTGGCCCCCGCCCAAGCCCGGCGCGCCTTATGACGCCTATAGTTCGGGCGCGGACGGGATCACGGTCTGGAAAGGCTTCCAGCGCAATCACGCAACAGGTCTAAGCCTGGAGCACAAGGCGGCGGAATAGAGCGGAATCCTAGACCTGACGGCCGAAGGTCTTGCTTTTATCCTCGCCGCTGAACCTAGCGATGGTCCAGCTTCGGAAGGTAGAGATCAGGGGATCAGCCAGGTCCTCGGCGTGGAACTTCAGGTAATAGCCATAGCCGTCCTCGAATGAGGTGTTGAACGGCGCCACCAACTCGCCCGACGCTAGCTCTGCGGCGAACATGTCCACATCCGCGAGCGCGACGCCCGCGCCGGAGCGGGCGAACTGCACCGCAGAAAGAGCGGTGTCGAAGGCCAGACCCCGATCCGTCTGCACGGCCAGGCCGCACTGGCGGGCGAAGGCGCCCCAGAGCAGGCCGCGCGGCTCCCCCTCCAGCCGGACATGCAAGAGTTCGTTGTCGGCCAGGAAGGTCTCTAAGTCCTTGCCGGCGTGCTGGGCTGCGATATCGGGCGAGCAGACGGGGGTGGTGCGCACCATCCAGAGCAGGTCTGTCACCTTGTCGTCTACATTGGGCCGGTCATAGACCACGGCCACATCCAGATCATGGGCGGGCAGGCCGGTGACATGGCTGGAGGACACGTCGATCAGAATGTCGGGAAATTCCTGGCGAAAATCGCGCAGCATGGGCAGGGCCAGATGGTTCAGCATGGACGGCGGCATATGAATGCGCAGGGTCCGGCTGGTTTTCGTCCCCTCCCGGATCGTATTCATCACTTGTTCGAGCCTATCGAACGCCTTTTGCACCACCGGCAACAGGGCCTCGCCCGCCTCGGTCAGGGCCAGGCGATGGGGGCGGCGCTCAAACAACTGTTTGCCCAGCAGGTCTTCAAGACTGATGACATGGCGGCTCAGCGCGCTTTGCGACACATGCAAGGCGTTTGCCCCGGCGGTGAAGCTGAGATGCCGGCCTACTGCGTCGAAGGCGCGCAGGGCGTTAAGCGGCAGCCATCGGCGATTGATCAACAGGGCGTCCTCATGGGCTGTCAGGTGAAGTCACACAGCTTGGCAGGCCCTTACTCTCCCGCCATTCGCCTTTACAAAAAAGCTATAATTCAACGGCGTTTCGCCTCACGCCAGAAAAAACGCTGATACCGATATGAGGAAATGCGATGCGCCGCGTTCACTGGCCTATGCGATGTAGTTTAATGGCGTGGAGAAGAATCTATGGTCGATCTACAGCGCATCGGCGCCCTGTTGGACGCCCGTAAGCCCGGGCACAGCCTGCCTCAGGCCCTCTATAACGACGCGGACGTTTTCGCCTTCGATCTAGAGGCGATTTATGCGCGCTCCTGGTTGATCGTCGGGTTTGATGTGGAGCTACCTAAGGCGGGGAGCCATTTAGCGCTGACGATTGGCAATTGGCCTGTTCTGATCGTGCGGGATCGGTCCGGCGCCTTGAAGGCGTTTCACAATAGCTGCCGCCATCGCGGCGCCCAGATTTGCCCCAATGGCCAGGGCTCATCCGCCCGGCTGGTCTGCCCCTATCATCGCTGGACCTATGAGCTGACGGGCGAGTTGGTTCATGCTGGGCGTATGGGCGAGGACTTTGACCGCGCCGCCCATAGCTTGAAGCCAATCCATGTGGAGAGCGTGGCTGGCGCCATCTATATCTGCCTTGGCGACAATCCCCCGCCGATTGATGATTTCCGCGAAAAGTTCACGCCCCTGCTCGCGCCGCACAAGCTGAATGAGGCCAAGCTGGCCTATCAAAGCACCCTGGTGGAGAACGCCAACTGGAAGCTGGTTATGGAGAATGGCCGGGAGTGCTATCATTGCGCTGGCGCCCATCCGGAGCTTTCGGCCAGCTTTCCCATCACCGCCAGCGCCTATTTCGACTTTGGCGGGGACCGCGTCGCCCAGACCTATAACGACCGCATGGCGGCGGCGGGCCTGCCCATCGGCCCGGTGGAAGGCGACTGGTGGGAGGCGATCCGCTTTCCGCTGAATGAGGGCTTTGTCTCCATGACCCTGGACGGCAAGCCGGCTGTGTCTAAGCCCATGTGCGATGTGGCGGGCGGCGATATCGGTTCGCTGCGCTGGGCGATTGAGCCGCATAGCTTCTGCCACGCCACCAGCGACCATGTCTTCATGTTCAGCGCCCTGCCGGTCAGCGCGACAGAGACCCATGTTGTCGCCAAATGGCTGGTGCATAAGGACGCGGTGGAAGGGGTGGATTACCACCTCGACAACCTGATCAAGCTCTGGACCGCCACCAATCTGCAAGACAAGGAACTGGCGGAGAACAATCAGCGCGGCGTGAATGCGCGCGGCTATACGCCGGGCCCCTATTCGCAGGAAGCTGAGGCGCTGGTGATCAATTTTGTCGATTGGTACTGCGACCAGGCGCGCGCCTATATCGACGCCGTCAAGGGTGCGCCAAAACCAGCGGTCGCCGGCCGCATTCCCGCGCTGGCGCAAGGCTGATCATGACCCACACTCCGCCCGCTGGTCTGCACCCCGAAACCCTGGCCATCGGCTTTGGCTATGACCCGAGCTCCGCCCAGGGCGCGGCCAAGCCGCCGGTCTATCTGACCAGCACCTATGTCTATCCCAGCGCCGAGCACGCCAAGGCGGTTCACGCCGCCTATTTCGACGGCGCGCCGGTCCCTGAGGGCGGCGGCTATATCTATTCGCGCCTGAACCATCCCAATCTCGACATGATCGAGCAGAGGCTGGCGGCGCTGGATAAGGGCGAGGATGCGGCCGTCTTCTCCAGCGGCATGGCGGCGATCAGCGCCATCACGATGCAGTATCTGCGCCCTGGTGACGCCGTGCTGCACAGCCAGCCCATCTATGGCGGCGTGGATAGCCTGCTCTACAACACCCTGTCCGGCTTCGGCGTGCGGCCCTTTCCGATTGCCGATGCGCTGAGCGAAGACGCCATGTGGACGGCGGCGGAGGCGGCCATGGCGGACGGCCCCATCGGCCTGATCATGATCGAGACGCCGGCCAACCCCACCGCCTCCATCGCCGATATCGCCGTGGCCGCCGCCGTGGCCAAGCGGGTGGCGGAAAAGCAGAACGGCCGTCGCCCCCTGGTGACGGTGGACAACACCTTCTTAGGCCCCTTCGTGCAGACGCCCCTGGCCCACGGCGCGGACCTGACGGTGACGGCTCTGACCAAGTATTGCGGCGGGCATAGCGACCTCTTGGCCGGCGGCGTCAGCGGCGCCAAGGCGGTGGTCGAGCCGCTGAAGAAGCTTCGCATGGTGCTGGGCTCCCACCTCGATCCCTTCTCAAGCTGGCTCCTGCTCCGCTCGCTGGAAACCCTGCCGCTCCGCACCGCACGGGCGGGATCGAATGCGCTCTTGGTCGCGACCTTCCTGCGCGAGCATCCCAAGGTGACGGGCACGACCTATATCGGCTTCGCCGACAACGCCTCGCCCAGCCGCCAGGTGCTGGACAAGCAGGCGACCGGCTATGGCTCGACCTTTTCCTTCACCCTGAAGGGGGGGGAGGGGGAGGCGTTTCGGCTGTTGAACAAGCTGCGCGTGCTGCGTATGGCTGTCAGCCTGGGCGGCTCGGAAACCCTGATCTGCCACCCGGCCACCACCACCCACTACGCTACGCCCAAGGCGCGCCGGGACGCGGTGGGCATTACCGACGGCACCCTGCGCGTCTCGGTCGGGCTGGAGCATCCGGACGACCTGATCGCCGATCTGGCCCAGGCTTTGGAGGCTGTCTGATGAATGCGCCCCTGCCGCCGCCGTCGGGCCGTGATCCCTTCTCCATCGCCGGCAAGTTCCGCCCGCCGGAGCAGCGCTTTGACGTCGTCGTGATCGGCGCGGGTGCGGCCGGCGCTGAGGCGGCCATCAAGGCGGCGGAAGCAGGCGAAAGCGTTTTGCTGGTGGACGAAAACCCGGTCGGCCCAGGCCTGATCGGACTGGATGTGCCCCTGTTCTGGGGCGGGCGGGCGACCAACGCCGTGCAGAACAAGGCCCGGATGCTGGAGCAGGTCTTCGGCGCCAACCCCGCCCTGGAAGCCGCCTTTGAGGCGGGCGTCGAGGTGATGTTGGGGACCTATTGCTGGGGCGCCTTCGTCAACGGCCCCGGCCTCAACGCCCTGCCTGAACCGATTGTCGGCCTGGCGGATGAGGAGACGAGCTGGCTGGTCGGCTTCAAGCGCCTGATCGTCGCCGCCGGCGCGCGTGATCTCGCCTTGTCCTTTAAGGGCTGGGATCAGCCGGGCGTGATGGGCGCCCAGGCCCTGCATAGCTTGATCAAGCAGTATGACGCCTTCGCCGGCCGCCGTCTGGCGATACTGGGGTCGGGCGAGCTGGCCCTGACCACCGCCCGCCTGGCGCTGGAAAGCGGGCTGGAGGTCGTCGCCCTGGTCGAGGTGCGCGATGCACCCCAGGGGCCGCCTGAGCTTGTCGAAAAGCTTACGGCGGCGGGCGTGCCGATCCTGACCGGTCAGGTTCCCTTGGCCGCGACCGGCGGAATCGACGGGGTGGAAAAGCTCACTCTGGCCTCGGTCGCCGATCCCAACGCTGCGCCGGTGGAGATCGCCTGCGACACCATCTGTCAGGCGGTGGGCCTCGTCCCCATGGTGGAACTGCTGGACGTGGTGGGCGCCAAGCTCGCTTATGACGCTGCGCGCGGCGGGCATGCGCCGGTGCTGGCGGGGGAGGGGGCGACGACCCTGCCGAACGTGTTCGCGCTCGGCGACTGCGCGGGCGTGTCCGTGGCGGCCGGCCTTGAAACCTACGCCACGGACTGGATGCGCGCCCTGATCGCGGCGGGCGACCCGAGCGTCATGGTCTGCCAGTGCGAGGATGTGACACTGGCGCAACTGACCGGCGTTTATCAGCCCGCCTATCTCGGCCCCATCTCGCCCGGCATGGCCAAGCGCAGCCTTCAAACCCTGGCCGAGGACGGTCCGGTCAATCAGGACCAGATCAAGCGCCTCACCCGCGCCTGCATGGGGCCCTGCCAGGCGCGTCGCTGTCGTGAACAGGTGGCTTTGACGCTGGCGGTCGCCGCCGAGACGCCTGTGTCCGCCATACCGCTCGCCGGTTATCGCGCGCCCGTGCGACCCCTGCCCCTCTCCGTCATAGCTGATTGGCAGGAAGCGGCGGAGATGAGCGCGGATTGGGACGTCTGGTTCGGCATTCCGGCCCAGTGGATTCCCTATGCCGATATCGGCACCGACCGGGAGGCCATGCACATCGCGGCCCTCGGCGGCAATATGCACATGTAGGGCCGACGCCAGATGAGCACACAGAACGGCGCATCGGTAATTGTGATCGGCGGTGGCGTGACCGGGCTCAGCGCCGCCTGGTGGCTGGCGCGCTCGGGCGTCTCTGTCCTGGTGCTGGACAAGGGCATAGTCGGCTGGGAGGCCTCGGGCCGCAACGGCGGCGGCGCCTCTCACTATCACAGCCCGCTCTTTCATGAAGAACAGCGCCTGTGGCCGCAAATGGACGAACTGCTCGGCTATTCCACCGAGTATCGGCGGGAGCGGATCATTGTCGCCCTGACCCAGGCCCAGCTCGACCACTATCGCTATATGGCCTCCATGCACCGGTCCTTCGGCTACCGGGTGGACGATCTGGACGCCCAGCAGGTTCGCGAGGCGGTGCCGCTGGCGGGTGATAACGCGCTGGGCGGCATCCACGTCTATTTCGGCGGCCACGCCAATCCCCAGCGGACGGTGCAGGCCTATGCCTGGGCGTTGCAGGACTTGGGCGGACGTATCCTACAACACTGCCCAGTGACGGAGATCGTTACTGAAGGCGGGCGCGTGACGGGCGTGCGCACCCCGCGCGGCGACTTCGGCTGCGATCATCTCGTGGTCGCCGCAGGGCCGCAGACGGATAAGCTGATGGCGCCGCTGGGGATCGACGTGCCCCTGGCCTCGGCCAGGGCGGAGATGATCGTGACGGAGCCTGCGCCGCTGATGACCATAGGCGGGGTCGACGGCAACGGCCTCTATGGCCGCCAGACCCTGCGCGGAAACCTCGCTTACGGCGGCGGCCCGCATGAGTGGATGGATGTTGACGCAGCCGGCCCCAATGCCAGGCCCTCGACCCCGCTGCTGCGCAATCTTTCCCGCCGCGTTGCGGAGCTTTTGCCCAAGGCGGCGCATCTGCGCGTGATCCGCAGTTGGGCCGGCGTGATCGAAACCACGCCCGACGGCCGCCCGGTGCTGGAGCGGCTGGAAAATCCCGGCAATGTCGTCGTCGCCCTCATGTCCGGCGTCGGCTTCGGCCTGTCGCCCGCCACCGGCCACGCCGTGCGCGATCTTGTGCTGGACGGCGCCTGCTCCTTCGCAGACCTGGAAAAGCTGAAACTCAACCGCTTCGTGGATTTGGCTCCCGACTGGCGCACCGAACGCGGCTGGCGGCCAGAGACCATGCGGGTGGCGGTCTAGCGACTTTGCAACCTCACTTCACCGCGAACCGCTTGAAGAAACTCGTCTCCAGCCAACTCGGCGTCTGATCCTCATCTGCCACGCACATGGCCAGGTCTGCCATATACTGGTCGAAGTCGGCGGCGGCGGGTTTGTCGATGGGCTGGGTCAGGTTGTCGGCGGGGGAGTGGTAGCGGTTGGCGCGCCAGGCTTTTTCCGTCGCCTGTTCCGGCGAATTGGGCGCCCAGCCGAACATGAAGGCCAGGGCCGGCACGCCGGTGCGCACAAAGCTGTACTGATCGGTGCGGATAAAGGAGTTGCGGTCGGGATAGGGATCGAGTGTGGTTTCATAGCCGTGCGCGGCCGCCACCGCCTTGGCATCCGCCCCAAGCGTGCTCTCGTTCAGGCCCTGAACCATCACATAATGCAGGGGCCAGAGGGGCAGGGGCATGTCCATATTCAGGTCGGCGACAATGGCGCGGCGTGGCACGGTGGGGTGAAGGGCGAAATAGTGGGAGCCGAGCAGGCCCTTTTCCTCCCCCGTCACCACCGCAAACAAGATGGTGCGGCGGGGCTTGGCGCCGGTTTCCTTCAAGGTGCGGGCGATTTCCAGGATGGAGGCGACGCCCGAAGCGTCATCCATCGCGCCATGATAGATCGGATCGCCATTGATCGGCGCGCCGACGCCCAGATGATCAAGGTGGGCGGAGATAACGACGTATTGATCCTTCAGCCTGGGGTCAGACCCCTCCAGCTTGGCGATCAGGTTGGGCGAGGTCACTGTCGTCTGCACCGTAGCCAAATGGGCGCGCAGAGACAGGTTCAGCGGAAAGCCGGCGAACCGCTTATGCGCCCCCGCGAGCGCCAGAACATCTTTGAAACTGCGGCCGGAGCGGGCGAACAGGGCCTCTGCGGCGTCAGGATTCACGCTGGCGGTGAAACGCGGCCCCTTTACATCCTGAGCCGAGGCGTCATCCAGATACATGCCGGGCTGAGAGGAGAGCAGGATCTGACGGTCCCAGGGTATGTCCATCCCGCTGGGCAGGGGGATGGTGATCAGGCCCAGAGCCCCCGCCTTTTCCACGGCCTTCCAGGTTTCGGCGGCGCGGGAGTGCGATTTCAAGGCGGCGGCGATATCGTCTGGCCCGCCATTGATGAAGACGGCGATCTTGCCTTTCAGGTTCTGGCCTGCGAAGTCATCCTCCCCCGCTTCCGGCAGATGTAGGCCATAGCCGATGAAGACCAGGGGCGCCTCTATCGCCTCCGGTTGGGGCAGGCGGGCGCTGAGGATGATCTGCGGCCCGATGGCAAGCGGGGTAGCTATGCCGTCCGCCACCAGGGCGACGCTGGATTGGTCCGCCAGCACCTTCTGTACGCCGAACCGCACGGGCTGGCGATAGCCGTCTATACCCGCTGGCGCCAGGCCCAGCGCCTTGAATTGCCCCTCCACATAGGCGGCGGCCTTGTCATAGCCGGAGCTGCCGGTCAGGCGACCCTGCATATCGTCCGCCGCCAGCACCGCGATATGCCCCCACCAACGATCC
>Ga0116226_10000384_pt1 | contig 37499 bp, 31 predicted proteins | sample S1TSphfallax_FD_89692 | JGI IMG/M metagenome (GOLD analysis project Ga0116226, IMG submission 89692) | Host-associated microbial communities from peat moss isolated from Minnesota, USA - S1T2_Fa - Sphagnum fallax MG | ecosystem: Host-associated > Plants > Peat moss > Unclassified | place: USA...
CAAAAAACTTTTGTTAATTCAGGCAACCGTGGTTTCACCCGCAAAAGCTAAAGGAGGAGACTTTTTTTGGTTCCGCAGTTCAAGCCTGGGGCATGTTTTTTTTCAAAAAAAGAAGGTTTTCCTTGCTTGATTGAACCAAACCAACCACGCTCTACACGAACCAGCGGCCGCCATTCACCAGGATGGTCTGGCCGGTGATGAAGCGGCCCTCGTCACTGGCGAGCAGGGTGACCATGGCGGCCACGTCTTCTGGCTCGCCGACAAAGCCGACGGGGATGGCCGCCATGGCTTTTTGCGCCTCGCCGCCAGCACTCTGGGCGAGGGCTCTGGTCATGATGGGGCCGGGGCAGACGGCGTTCACCGTCACGCCATGGGCTGCAAACTCCCTCGAGATCGAGCGGCTGAAGCCGATGATACCCGCTTTCGCGGCGGCGTAGTCATGGCTGCCCACAGGGCCGACCAGGGCCGATTCTGATGCCATGTTGATGACCCGGCCATGCCCGCGCGCGATCATCCCCGGAGCGACGAGCTTGGTGAAGCGCATGGTGGTGAACAGGTTAATTTCGACAACAAAACGCCAAATCTCTTCCTGCGAGTCAAGGAAGCTGGCTTTGCGTTCGCGCGCGCCCTGGCCGACATTGTTGACGAGGATGTCAATTGGACCAAGGGCGGATTCCGCATGACGCACGAAATCAGTGATCTGCGCGAGGTCCGTGCAATCGGCCTGTACGGTCAGGACGGGCAGCCCAAATAATTCCAGCTCGGCGCGGGTTGCGGCAAGCGCGTCTGCCTCGCGGTCGATCAGCGCGATCGCCGCCCCTTCCGCCGCGAAACGCAGCGCGCAGCCTTTACCGATGCCATTGGCGCCGCCGGTGATGATGGCGCGTTTGCCCTCAAGTCTCTTCATCGCCGTAGCCAAGCAGTGCGGCCGCATAGGCGCAAGCGAGTTTTTGGGCGCCGTCATGATGTGCCGTCATGCGGAGTCCGGCGTGTGCGCGCGTTGGGCGATTTTGAAAAAGCTATCGACCAGACGGCTGGGCGCGGTGGCGCGGCGGAGCAAAGAAATTGTCGAGGTGATGCTGGTATCAATCTCCTTATAGGTTACCTGCGGCAGCATGAAACTGCGCACGCAGGCGGGCAGTACGGAGACGCCGAGCCCGGAGCCGACGAAGCTGACGGCGGTCTGCCAGCCCGGGGCCTCTTGCAGGATGCGGGGCGAAAACCCGGCGGCACGGCACATCTCGATCACCCGGTCAGCGTTGCGGGAGGTGCGGTCTCGCGGGAACAGCACGAAATTTTCGCCGGCCAGGCTTTGCAATTTTAGCCTGCCATGCGTGTTTGCGTAGCGATGGCTGGAGGGCAGCACGGCGACATATGGTTCCTCCGCGAGCGGAAAACAGACAAATTTGTTATCGGTTATCATTTCCCGCGCAATCGCGGCGTCGATCCGCTCTGACTCCAAGGCATCAGATAACGCGTCGGGCAATAATTCGAAGAGATTGATCTGAATGGCGGGGCGTTTTGCGCGCAGGCGGCCGAGAATCAGCGGCAGCGTCTGGATGGCGGTGGTGGCGGTGAAGCCGAGGGCCAAAATCCCTGCTTCGCCGTTGCCGGCCTGACGGGTTTTGGCGAGGCCAAAGGCGGCGTCATCAAGGAGCTTGCGCGCCACGGCGAGGAGCGTGGCGCCGGCATCGGTCAGCCGCACAGCGCGGGTGCCGCGGTCAAACAGGCTATGGCCGATAAAGCTTTCGAGGCGTTTGATCTGCTGGCTCAGCGGCGGCTGCGAGATGCCCAGGCGCAGGGCAGCACGGCCGAAATGCAGCTCTTCGGCCAGCACGGTGAAGGCATAGAGTTGGCGCAGATCGAGTTCTGGACGGTTCATTTATAGTTTTGAGTATATGAATAAGCGCAGAATATATATTGGACCGGCGAAAGTCCATCCGATAATGCACCCGGACAAAATAACACCGGAGGACGTAAAATGCTGTTGGAAGATACCAGGACCACCGCGCCGGACCCGCGCCGGGTGATGAGTGACGCGGAGATCGCGCAGTTCAACGAGGCTGGGTTTGTGCTGCCGCGAACGGGCCTGCCGGCGGCGGAGGCGGCCTATATGCGCGCCACCGTCGAGCGCGTGTTCCGCGATAATCCGGGCTGGGCCGGCATCGTGCGCCAGCCGCATGTGCCCATCCGCCCTGGTCAGCTTGAGGGCGTGGTGGGTGGCGCGGATATTTTTAAGATCGCGGTTCACCCGGTGCTCATCGCGGCGGCGCGGCGGCTGATCGGACCGAACCTGGTCCTTTGGGGCGGGGAGATTTTCGCCAAGCCCGGCGGCATCGGCATGCGCACGCCGTGGCACCAGGATTGCTATAACCCGGCCATCAAGGCTGGCCCTGGGCGCGCGCAGCCGCGCAGTGTCATGCTCTGGATCGCCGTCGATGATGTTGGCGTGGATAATGGCTGCCTGCGGTTCATCCCCGGTAGCGGCAAGCAAGGCCAGCTCAGCTATATCCAGCGTGAAAAGAGCAATGATCTGCTGAATTTTGAAGTCGATGGCCTGACCATCAAGGAGGAAGACGCGGTCAACGCCATACTGCCATCGGGCCAGTATTCATGCCATGACCTGTTTGTTGTGCATGGCGCCAACGCCAATACGTCCGGGCGGCGCCGGGCAGGGCTGACATTCCATTATATGGCCGCCGAGGATCTATATGACCGCAGTTTTGGCGCTGCGAAGGGCTCATCGGGGGATCGCAAGCCGGCACCGCTGGCGGACCGGCCGATCTGGCTGGTGCTGGGCGAAAACACCAACCCGGTGAATGATTTTGTGACCGGGCACCAGAATCTGGAGGATCTGGACGCGCTGGCGGAGGCCGCGCGGCAGCAGCTCACGCCGCTATTTGGGTAAGGCTGGCGGGCTGCCGCGGGTGGCGCTTACCGCTGCGGCCAGCACCGCGATCGCGGCGGCGCCGGTTAGCGCCAGGGTGATTCCGCCCCGCGGCGTGGCGCTGAGCAGAAAGGCCACGAGCGCAGCCCCGATCGCCTGGCCCAGCACACGGGCGGTGGCGCCTAGGGTGCTGGCGCCGCCGCTGCGGGGCTTTGGCACGGCGCCGATCTGGGTGGTGGCGTTGGGCGGCAGGAACAGGCCATAGCCGATGCCGCAGAGCATCATCCGCCAGGTGATGGCCCAGACCGTGGCGCCAGGCGGGATTAGTGCCAGCAGGACCAAACCCGCAGCCATGAAGATGAGCCCGGCGCTGGCCAGGCTTTGCGGTGCGAAGCGGCGCGCCAGTCGGCCGGCGAAAGGCGCCATGATCCCGACCATGACAGGCCATGGCGTGATGAGCAGGCCGATTTCGGTTTGGCTGCGGCCAATTGCGTGAAACAGGAACGGGATGGCGACATAGGCCATGAGCTGCGCCATCGAGGCAAGAAAGGTGGTGCTGACCGACAGGGTAAAGAGCCGGATTTTGAACAGGTCGACCGGTAAAAGCGGGGCGATGCGGTTGGCCTGCCGGCGGACCAAGAGGATGGCAAGGCAGGCGCCGAGCGTTAGTGCGCCGGCGGCGAGGGCGCGGCCCTGGCCATGGCCGGCGGCATCTATGCCGAGCGCCAGCAGGCCGAAAACGCTGGCGCTCAGCGCCGCGCTTGCAAAATCTAAAACCTGGCGGCCGCGTGGAAACGCCGGCAGGGCCCGATTGGCCATGATGAGAGCCAAGATGCCGATCGGAACATTGACCGCAAAAAGCCAGGGCCAGGTGGCGATGGACAGGATGAGGGAGGCGATGGAGGGACCGGCGGCGAGGGCGGCGGCGACGGCCAGCGTATTGCGGCCGATGCCGGCGGTGAGGTCCCGGCTCGGATAGATGCCCCGCAGCATGGCGTTGGTAACGCCCAGAATGCCGGCCCCGCCAATGCCTTGCACAAAGCGCGCGCAGGCCAGGCTGACCAGGCCATGCGAGAGCGCACAGCCCAGCGATGCGGCGGTGAAGATGACCAGGCAGATCCGGAAGACGCGGTCATAGCCATAAATATCGCCGAGCGAGCCGAGCACCAGCAGGGACATGCAGACCGAGAGCTGATAGGCGTTGACGACCCAGATCGACGCCGCCGGCGTGATATGCAGCGCGCTGACGAAGGTGGGCAAAGCGACATTGGCGATGGTGCCATCCATCACGCTCATGACGATCGCAAGCCCGATTGCGGCATGAGCCCAGGTGCGGCGCGGGGTGGCGAGACCGTCAGTGAGGGTTTGCGGTGCGGCCATGGCGGGGATCGTGGTCATCTCTGGTCAGCCGGCCAGGATGCCGCCATCGACGACCAGCGGATGGCCGGTGATGAACCGGGCCTCGCCGGAACATAGCCATAGCACGGCAGCGGCGATGTCCGCGGGGGTGGCCATTGGCCCGGTGGTACCCGCTGGCGGAGGGGCGGCGCCGGCGGTGGCGCGGGCGAGCATGGGCGTATCGACGGCACCCGGGCAGATGGCGTTGATGCGGATATTGGCGCCGGCATAGCGCACGGCGGCGGCTTTGGTCATGCCGATAACGGCGTGCTTGCTGGCGGTATAGGAGAGCGCACCGACGCCGGTAAGTCCAGCGATCGAGGCCATGTTGACGATGGTGCCGCCGCCGCCCCGCAGCATTTCCGGAATCTGATATTTCATGCCGAGCCAGACGCCCTTGGCGTTGACCGCCATGACGCTGTCATACCGGTCTTCGTCGAAATCATCTTTCCCTGGGCGGCCGCCGCTGATGCCGGCATTGTTGAAGGCGATGTCGAGCCGGCCGAACGCAGCGGCCATTTTCGCCACGCTGGCGGCCGCGTGGCCGGCTTTGCTGGCATCGGCGTAGAGAGGCAGGCAGACGCCCCCAGCGCCGGTAATGAGTGCGGCGGTCTCCTCGGCGGCAGCCATGGCGATATCCGCCGCTCCCACATGCGCGCCCGCGGCGGCGAAGGCGAGCGCGGCCGCACGGCCGATGCCACTGCCGGCGCCGGTGACGAGTGCCGCTTTGGCGTTGAAAAAATCTTTCAAAACTTAGAGCTGGATGGCATAGCCGCCATCAACCGTGATTGATGTGCCGGTGATGAAGCTGGCGGCATCGCTGGCGAGGAAGATGGCCGCCCCGGCGATGTCTGCCGGGCGGCCGATGCGGCCGGCCGGGGTGCGGGCGCGTTTGGCGTCAAACGCGCCGGGCCGCTCGGCCTCGGCGCGGCGGGTCAAGCCGGTGTCGATATAGCCGGGCAGGATGGCGTTGACCTGGATGTTATCCGCGCCCCAGCTCACGGCGAGGGACCGGGTGAGCTGCACGATACCGCCTTTGCTCGCGGCATAGGCCGCGGCCGTGGCGGTCCCGAATATCGCGGCCAGCGAGCCGAGATTGATGATCTTGCCCGCCTGCTGGCGCCGCATCGCCGGGTAGGCTGCCTGCGCGCAGAGGAAGGCGCCGGTGAGGTTGATGTCCAGCACGCTCTGCCAATCAGGCAGGGAGATGTCCTGGGCGCGGGCGGCGCGGGTTATGCCGGCATTGTTGACCAGTATGTCCAGCCGGCCGAAGCGGTCTTCCGTGGCGCGCACCATGGCCTGGCATGAATCCTGGCTGGTGACGTCGGTTGCGATGAACAAGCTATCGGGGCCGAGACGGGTTGCGGCGTCTTGCCCGGCTTGCGCATCGCGCGCGGCGATCACAATGGTGGCGCCGGCTTGCGCGAGGCCCGCGGCAATGGCGAGGCCGATGCCGCGATTGCCGCCGGTGACGAGCGCGACGCGGCCGGCCAGGCTGAACATTTTCAACCCCTCATCGGAATGAGCATAGGCGCCAAGCTGATCTTGTTCCAGCTGAAACTTGTCCAACGCAGCCTCCGGGATCGTCCGCCTATGCCAGCGTCCGGGAGACCGGAAAGCTGATCATGTCATCGTTAACGTGTTCCGGTCGCACGTCACGCGAATAAGCGTCATCTTACCATGACTAAAAATTCCTGGTCTGGCGGCGGTGCTGGCGGTATCCAAAATTCACAAGCCAAAATCGCCGCCAATTTGTTTTGATAAAACAACATGCTGGCCGGAACAAGCACCGGCGGCTGGCCCGGCCGGCGCAGAAAAATCGGGGCTGGGAGATGCGCATTGCCAAAACAAATCATCTTAAACGCCTTCGAGACGAATTCACCGGGCTTCATGCCGCCCGGACAATGGACCAACCCGCGCGACCTCGCGCTCAATTATCTCGATCTGGCGCATTGGGCCGATCTGGCGCGGCTGCTGGAACGCGGTAAGTTCGACGGCGTGTTCATTGCCGACGTGCTGGGTAATCTTGATGTTTATGGCGGCAATGCGGATGCCGCGATACGCTCTGGTGGCTGGACGCCCTGTAATGACCCCATGATGCTGGTGCCGGCCATGGCGATGGTGACCACGCATCTGGGCTTTGGTATTACCGGCAATCTCTCCTACGAGCCGCCTTATATGTTTGCCCGGCGGATTTCCACGCTCGACCATCTGACCAAGGGCCGGCTGGGGTGGAACATTGTCACCGGCTATCTCGATAGCGCCGCGAAGGCCTGCGGCATGCCGGCGCAGCTGCCCCATGCGGCACGCTACGAGGCGGCGGAAGAATATATGGCGGTGATGTACAAGCTGTGGGAAGGCAGCTGGGAGGATGACGCGGTGATCCGCGACCGCGTGCGGCAAATCTATGCGCTGCCGGAAAAAGTGCATAAAATTTCGCATGAGGGACAGTATTACAAGCTGGAAGCGATCCATCGCAGCGAGCCTTCGATCCAGCGGACCCCGGTGCTTTATCAGGCGGGATCATCCGGGGAAGGGCGGGCTTTTGCGGCGCGGCATTGCGAATGCGTGTTCGTCTCCGGCCATAGCAAGGCGGGTGCCAAGGCGATCACCGATGATCTCCGACGGCTGGCGGCAGAGGCGGGGCGGAACCCGGCGGATGTGAAAATTGTGGTGGATGGGCTGACCGTGCTGGACGAGACCGAAGCCGGCGTGCAGGCGAAACTCGACGAACATGCGCGCTATCTGATGCCGGCAGGCTCGCTCGCCATGATCAGTGCCGCAACCGGCCATGATCTGGCCAAGCACGGGCTGGATACGCCGCTCAGTTTAGCCAAGAACGACTCTAACAACTCGACCTCCGAGGGTTTGACCAAGCGCAGCGAAGGGGTGGTCTGGACCCCGCGTAAACTCGCCGCCCATTTGTATTCCGGCCGCGGCGCCATTTTGGCCGGCACGCCGGCGCAGGTCGCCGATGAAATGGAGGACTGGCTCGACACCGCCGGTGTCGATGGGTTTAACCTGTCCCGCGGCATCAGCTTTGCGACTTATGAGGATGTGGTGGAGATGCTGGTACCCGAATTGCAGCGCCGCGGGCGCTACAAGCTTGATTACGCAGAGGGCTCACTGCGGGAGAAGCTGATGGGACATGGCGGGGCGCGCCTGCCGGCGGATCATCCGGCACAATTGTACCGGCGTTAGGCTCGATTGGTTTAATGAAAGTTCAAAGCAAGCAGGTCTTTTTTTCAAAAAAAGAACTGCTTCCTTGCCGCGCCTGACTTAGATGCTCTGCTGTTCGGGGGTGCGGACCACCAGGCCATCCAACGCCTCGGTCATCGCGATTTGGCAGCTCAGCCGGCTGCCGGCTTGGCGTTCGGAGACCGTGCCCTCCAGCATTTCATCCTCGTGCTCGGTCATCGGCGCGAGTTTGGCGATCCAGGCATCATCCACATAGACATGGCAGGTGGCGCAGCTGCAGAACCCGCCGCATTCGCCGAGGATGCCGCCGACGCCGCCTTGCGTGGCGCCGAACATGATCGTCTCGCCGGGCTTGATCTCGACGGTTGACTGGTTGCCGTCATAGGCGATGAAAGTAACGTGGGGCATGATTCCATCCATTTTGATTTTTAAAGGCCGGTAGACATACGGGATAGCGCATAGACGATTCGCGCGCTTGGCAACAGCACGCCGCAACGCTGCCGCTCTTTGCTCTGAAAAAATCGCGTCAACGAGCGATTTTTCTGAAGGTTGGGATGAGGCCGGCGCATGATTCGCGCGCAACCGGACGGCCCGCGCGATTAATTGTTATCAGGTGATGAGAAGTGCTGGTTTGACCGCGCCCTTGCAACGGTGAGGCTTCGGCAAGCGCAAACGCAAATGGCGCCAGATTGGCAGGCGCGGCCGATTGTCTGGCGTGCGGCCGGGCCAAGGTAAAGGCCGGGCGGCGCTCATCCAGCCATATGGATGGCGGCGCCGGCCCGCAGCGGCGCCGAAATTTGGTTTGACCTTTCGATCGGTGGAATGCTATACGGAATGCATAACGTAATGCAGACCGGAACCGGTCAATATGGGTGGAACTAACCGTCGCGGCCGGGTGCCGCGCTAAAACCAAGTTATCTGTCACAAGCGAGGTTTCGTTCGATGTTTATAACGCCCCTTCCCGAGACCAGAATTGTCGCGGGTCAGCATGTTGAGATTTTGATCCGCGGTGAGGGTCAGCCTTTGCTGTTCTTACATGCCGGCCATGGGTTTGAGCCGGATGACCCGCTGGTCGCAGCGCTGGCCAAACAGTACCGGGTCTACGCGCCGTCGCATCCGGGGTTTGGCGCCTCGGCCCGGCCGGACCATGTCAATAGTGTCGAGGATCTGGTGTTTTTCTATCTCGATCTGCTTGAGCAGATGGACTTGCGCAATCTGATCGTGGTTGGCGTTTCATTTGGCGGCTGGCTGGCGGCCGAACTCGCCACCCGCGGCACCGGGCGGATTGCGAAACTTGTGCTGATTGACGCGGTCGGGGTGAAGTTTTCCGGCCGGGAGACGCGCGACATCGTTGATATTTTTGCCACCACGATCGACGAAATTCCAGAGCTTTTCTTTCATGATGCGCAGGCCGGGTTGCGCGCCTTTGGCGGGCTGGATTTCAAGAGCATGACCCTTGAATCGACCACGCGCTTTGCCCGCAACCGGGAATCCGTTTTGCTGTTTGGCTGGTCGCCGACGCTGTATAATCCAAAATTGCTGCGCCGCTTGTACCGGGTGCATGTGCCGGTGCTGGTCTTATGGGGGGCGGAGGACCGGGTGGTATCGAGCGTCTATGGCCAGCAATATGCTGCCGCGTTCGAGCACGGCGTGTTCCGCCAGGTGGAGGGCGCGGGCCATTACGGCTATCTCGAAAAACCGGCCGCTTTCGCGGCCGAAGTGATCGAATTTCTTGCGGTCAAAACGCCGGCCGACGTTTAAGCACAGAGGAGAGGCAAGATGGAATTTTGGCATTTCTGCGAACAATCCATGCATCCGGCATGGGATAAAATTGATGGCCCTACCAAGGTTCTGGTTGATAACCGGTTCTGCGATCCGGAAATCGCCCATAAGCTTTATAACCGCTATCTTGACGAATGGATGATTGCCGATCAGCTCGGCTTCAATATCTTCGTCAATGAGCACCATGCTTCGGCCAATTGCATGTCGGCCTCTTGCCTGCTGACGCTGGCTATCTTGGCGCGCCAGACAAAGAACGCAAGGCTGCTCTGCCTGGGCGTGCCGATCACCAACCGTACGGACCCGTACCGGATTGCCGAGGAGCTGGCGATGATCGATGTCATCTCCGGCGGCAGGCTGGAAATCGGCCTGGTGAAGGCCTCGCCCTTCGAGCTTGCAATGTCCAACCAAAGCCCGGCGCGGATTATGGACCGTTACTGGGAGGCGCATGATTTCATCGTCAAGGCGCTGACCCATCAGGGTTTGCCCTTTAGCTGGGAAGGCGAGTTTTATAACTACCGCAATGTCAATGTCTGGCCGCGGCCTTATCAGCAGCCGATGCCGCCGATGTGGGTCACCGCCTCTGGTCCGACGACCGGGCGCCGGATTGCGCAGCTTGGCTATGTCATGGCGACGTTTTTCAACGGCGCTGGCACCAAGCCGTTATATGACGCTTATAAGGATGAGTACCGCAAGTCGCACGGCAAGCCGGCGCCGATCGACCGCTTTGCGTATCTCGCTATGGTGGTTTGCGGCCGCACCGAGGCGGAGGTGCAGGAGCGGGTGAAGAAGGTCAAGCCCTATCTCGAGGTGCAGCCGCGCACACCGAAAGCCTGGTCCAATCCGCCGGGCTATGAAAATGTCGAGATGAATGCGCGGGCGCTGAATTCCGGCATCACCGGGCGGATCAATTTCGGCCTGCCGGCGAACCCGACTCTCGCGGAAATGGCCGAGGGCGGTATCTTGTTTGCCGGCACGCCGGACCAGCTCTACGAGCAGATGGTGCGGTTTTCTGACCGCTGCGGCGGCATTGGCAGGATGCTGATGCTGAGCCAGGCCGGTTATCTTTCGCATGATGAAACCGTCGATACGATGCAGTTATTTGCCGCCGAGGTGGCCCCGCGTCTGCGTGAGTATGCCAGGCTGAAAAACCAAGACATCGTGCAAGCGGCCGAGTGAGCCGGCGCGCCAGCGCTGGTGGCCAAACAATGCGTTTTGTGCCAGGGGTTGAGAAAAACAATGCTGCAAAGAGTGGAAACTGGTCCTGAGGAGAACACCGTGTCACAGATCAAGCTACGCCATGGTGTGTTTGTCGCACCGCTGCACCCGGTCGATGAAGATGCGAATTCGGTCATCCATCGCGACCTTGAGCTGATGGAGTGGCTGGACCGGCTGGGCTATGATGAAGCCTGGATTGGCGAGCATCATTCCGGCGGCTGGGAGACGATTTCGTCGCCGGAACTTTTTATCGCCGCCGCCGCCGAGCGGACCCGCCGAATCAAATTCGGCACCGGCGTGATCTCGCTGCCCTATCATCAGCCCTTGATGGTGGCCAACCGTATCATCCAGCTCGACCACCAGACCCGTGGCCGGGTGATGTTCGGCTTTGGTCCCGGTCTGCTGGTCTCGGATGCCGAGATGCTGGGGATTGATCCGCATACCCAGCGTGACCGCATGGCGCAATCGCTCAACGTCATCCTGCGCCTGCTGGCCGGTGAGACGGTGACGGAAAAGACCGATTGGTATGAGCTGAAAAACGCCATGGTGCATCTGCTGCCGTATTCGCGGCCGCGGCCGGAGATCGCGGTGGCGAGTGCCGCCACGCCATCGGGTGGTAAGCTGGCCGGCAAGCATAATCTATCCATGCTCTGTGTCGCCGCGACCGATCCTTCCGGCGGTTATAATGTTCTCGATATAAATTGGAATTATGCGTGTGAGACGGCGAAGGAATTTGGCCACACGCTGAGCCGCGCCAATTTGCGGCTGATGGGGCCGATGCATATAGCCGAGACCCGGGCCCAGGCGCGTGAGAATGTGCGGTGGGGCCTGTTGAAATACATCGATTACGCCCGCACCATCACGCCCGGCCGGTTCGGAGATTTTGGTGATCGTGATCCGGTGGATGTGATGCTCGATGCAGGGCATATCGTCATCGGCACGCCCGATGACGCTGTTGATGTGTTGAAAAAGTTGCAGGTTAAGCAAGGTGAATTCGGGGCGTTTCTGCATCAAGCGCATGACTGGGCCAATTGGGAGAATACCAAGCGCTCCTACGAGCTTTATATCCGCTATGTCGTGCCGCATTTTAACGGCATGAACGCGAACCGTGAAAAATCCTACGGCAATTGGAAAGAAAACTCGGTGGCCTATAGCGGCAAGATGGGGGCGGCGGCCAAGGCGACGCTGGAGAAATACGGCGCCAGCGCCGGGCTGGAGGCCGGCCGTAAAACCGGCATGATAGGCGCCAAGGCAAGCTAGCGGGGCGCGCCGGTTTCGTCATTCCGGCATAACAAAAAATCGCGCCAGGCGTACCAGCTTTTGGTGCGCGTTAGCGGTAAATGCGCTAGAACAGCGTCAAAACCGTTGACCCAGCTGCCTGCATTGGCCGCTGGGGTTTGGTGGCCTTCGGGAAGGGGCGTTCCATGATCATAACAAAAAGAGTTAAGTCGGGCCTGATTGTGGTGCCGTTCCTCGGGGTCTTCCTGGCGGCGCTGCTGACAGGCCATGCGGTAAGGGCGGCAACGCCTGACGGCGCTGCGTTTGATCTTGATCCGCTGCGCGCTCCTGCCATCGCGGCTTTGCACCCTGATCAGGTTTTGCTGGAAACGGTAACCCGGGCCGGGACGCGGCTGGTGGCCGGCGGCGAACATGGCGTCATCATCATTTCGGATGATAACGGTGTGCAGTGGCGCCAGGTGGCTTCGCCGGCCGATGTCACAATCGACGAGATTAGATTCGCAGATGCGCAAACCGGCTGGGCTGTTGGGGATTTTGGCGTCGTGCTGAAAACCCAGGATGGCGGCTTGAGCTGGACCAAGCAGCTGGATGGCGTGCAGGCCGCCCAGCTGATGCTGCGCACCGCCCAGCAGCTCGAAGCGGCCAGCCCAGCTGATCCCGCCGCCGCAAAACGCCTCCGTCACGCCAAATTATTTGTCAGCGATGGTCCCGATAAGCCGTTTTTTCTGGTGCAGATCTTTGATCCGCAGCATCTGCGGATTTATGGCGCCTACGGCATGGCGTTTGAAACCTTTGATGGCGGCGCGCATTGGGCGGATTGGAGCCGTAACATCACCGATCCTGGTTATCTGCATCCCTACGGGCTGGTCGAGCAAGCCGGCACCATCGTGATCGCCGGGGAGCAAGGCATGTTGCTGAGCGGACCGCAGGCGGGACCGCTCGCGCCGATGGGGGCATCGCCCTATGCCGGCAGTTTTTTTGGAATCTTGCAGTCGCCGGCAGGCGGCTTGGTTGCCTATGGCCTGGAGGGCAGCGTCTACGAGCGCGAGACCCAAGGTTCGGCCTGGACCAAAGTGGAAAATCCCTCCTCCGCGACGATCAACTGCGCCCTTGTGACCACGGGCGGCCATGTGCTGCTCGGCGATTGGGACGGCTCTGTGCTGGTGGTGAATGGCGCCAAATTGGTTGCCACCGGCACCAATGCCGGATTTCCGATCTCCGCCATGGTGGAGGCGGCGGACCAATCACTGATTCTGGCTGGCATTGGCGGTGTGAAACGGGTCGCACCGGCGGTGTGGCAAGACGGGCTGACAGGACCCAAAAGCTGATGGATGTGCCAATCCCGCACGGTCCTGAGTCCGGCCGGCTCAGCGCCACCAGGGTGGAGGATTTTGATCCGCAGTCCGGCTCGCTGGTGGAGCGGATGCTGTTCAATTGGCGTCCCGTCATCCTGGCGATTTGTTTCGTGATCACCGCAATTCTTGGCTGGCAAGCGCTGCATGTCCGCATCAATGCGAATTTTTTTGACGGTATTCCCGCGAAGAATCCCTATATGGTCAATCTGATCGCGCATTATGATGATCTGGCGCAGCAAGGCAACACGGTCAGGATCATCGTCGAGGCCGACCGTGGCACGATTTTCACCCCTGCCTATCTGCAGACGCTGCAAAAACTCAACACCGATGTCGCCCTTTTGCCGGGCGTGGATCGCGGCAAGATGGCCTCGCTTTGGGCCCCGACGGTGCGCTGGACGGCGGTCACGCAAGATGGGTTTGACGGCGGGACGGTGATCCCCGACGATTACGATGGATCGGCCGCATCTGTGCAGGCGGTGCAGAATAATCTGTTTCACTCCGGCCAGATCGGTAAGCTGGTTGCGCCGGATTTCCGGTCGAGCGTGATCGTGGTGCCGCTGCGTGATGTGATCGATGCGCGCGGTACGCCGATCAGCTACGGCGCATTTTCAACGCAGCTCGAACAACTCCGGAACAAATATGCCGCGCAGGGCGTGACCCTTCACATTACCGGCTTTGCCAAGGTGGTTGGGGATATTATCAACGCGACGCCTGAGATCATCTTTTTCTTTCTGGTCTCGATCGCCATTACCGGCGGATTTTTATTTTCCTATACGCATTGTCTGCGCAGCACCGCACTCGTGATACTGTGCTCGCTGATTGCGGTGGTGTGGCAGCTCGGCCTCGTGGTTCTGCTCGGTTTTGAGCTCGACCCCTATACCGAACTGGTGCCGTTTCTGATCTTTGCGATCGGCATGAGCCATGGCGCGCAGAAGATGAACGGCATTATGCAGGATATCGGCCGCGGCACGCCGCGGCTGATTGCGGCGCGGATGACCTTCCGCCGGCTGTTCATGGCGGGCTTTTCAGCGTTGATCTGCGATGCCGTTGGCTTTGCGGTGCTGAGCATCATTCCGATTGTCTCGATTCAGCATTTGGCGATCATCGCCAGCCTGGGTGTCTCGATCCTGATTTTTACCAATCTCATTCTATTGCCGATTTTTTTGAGCTATACGGGTGTGAAAGCCTCGGCAGCGCGGCGCGCCTTGCAGGCGGAGGAGCGGGCTTCGACGGGCACGCATTTGCTGTGGGATTGGCTGGGCAAGCTCACGCAACGGCGCTGGGCGGCCGCGGCGGTGCTGGTTGCCATTATGCTGGCGGGCATTGGCTATCAGGTGAGTAAGAGCTTGCAGGTGGGCGATCTTGGTCAGGGCGCGCCGGAACTGCGCACCGGCTCGCCCTATAACCGCGACAATGCCTACGCCGCCACGCATTACGGCGCCAGCACGGATGTGTTCGTCGTGATGATCACCTCGCCACCTGGACAATGCACCGCCTATGCCGTGCTGCGCGCAATCGACCAGGTCGAATGGGCGGCATCGCAAGTTCCTGGTGTGGTTTCAACCGAATCTTTGGCCACCGCGGCGCGCTATTTGATGATCGAGATCAATGAGCAGAATTTCAAATGGTTTGATTTGCCAAAAAATCAATATTCGCTGGACTCCGTAACCGCGACAGGAACCATGGGTCTGTCGAATGATAGCTGCACGCTGGATCCGTTGCTGATCTATCTCAGCGACCACAAGGCCGGCACGCTGCTGCGGCTGACCGGACAGTTGAAATCGGCCATCGCGATGATCACGCCGCCGCCGGGCACGCAGATTCTGCTGGCCGGGGGTAGTGCGGGAATCGCCGCCGCCACCAATGACACTGTCAAATCCGCGCTCAATGAAATGCTGTTCTGGGTCTATGGCGCGGTGACGCTGCTTTGCCTGATTGTATTCCGGTCATGGCGTGCGGTTCTGTGCGCGGTCTTGCCGCTCATTCTCACATCGATTCTTGCCGAGGCCCTGATGGTGGCATTGGGGATTGGCGTGAAGGTTGCCACCTTGCCGGTCGTCGCACTCGGCGTTGGCATTGGCGTCGATTACGCCTTGTATGTCCTTTCCATTGTGCTGGCGCGGTTGCGCGCGGGCGAGTCGCTTTATGGCGCCTACCGGCAATCGCTCATGTTCACCGGCCGCGTGGTGTTGCTGACGGGCTTCACGCTGGCGGCCAGTGTCGCGATGTGGGTGTTTTCACCGATCAAGTTTCAGTCTGATATGGGGCTCCTGCTGGCCTTCATGTTCATCTGGAATATGATCGGCGCGCTGGTTTTGTTGCCAGCGCTGGCGCATTTCCTACTCAAACCGGCGGGACCAAACCTGCCGTGATGAGTTCCTGTCATGGCGGCAAATCCGAATTTCCATTTGCACGATTATGAACATTGCAGCTACGAACGAGGTGATAAAACGAAAAATAAAAATCGGTTGAAGGGGAAAGAATCCACAATGGCACAATATCATCTCGCGTCTAACAACAAGGTTGTAAGGCCTGGCTGTACCCGGTTGCTGCGGCGCTCGCTGCTGGCCAGTGCGGCGGGGCTATCACTTAGCGCATTAGGCACCCATCCGGCTGCGGCGTTTCCAATTCCGGCGCCGAATTCAAATCTTACCATCACGCTGGATAGCACGGTCGAGATCAACCTCCTCGGCCGTACCGAGGATAGCAGCCCAGATTCGTTAGACAATCAGAACGGCGACGACGTGGCGCATAACTTCAAAAATGGCCTGGCCGCAGAACGCATTGATCTGGATACAGGTCTTGATGTGAAATATAAAGATTTTGGCTTCCGCATTTCCGGCGCGGCATGGGAAGATCTCGTTTATGCCCAGCGCAACAGCAATGACTCGCCCGGCACCATCAACTACATCACCTCCAGCCCCACCTCGTTCTCACAAGCCGCGGATGGGCTGGCGGGGCACCGGGTTGAACTGGATGATGCCTTTACCTTTGGCTCATTTGCGATCGGTAATTCGACATTGTCATACCGGGCTGGTCAGTTCGTGCAGATCTATGGCCAGAGCCTGCTGCTGGCGGCCGAGGGAATCGGCGGCGTGATGAACCCGATCGACGGCATCCGCGCACAAATTTTGCTGAACCCGCAATCGCGCGATATTTTTATGCCGACGCCGCAGATTTCCGTTGAAGAGCAGTTATCCAATGGCCTCGCTTTTAGCGGTTATTACAAGCTCGGCTGGCGCCAGACCAGAATTCCGCCCGCCGGCACGTATTTCAGTCCCACTGATGTGGTGGGCGACGGCGCCGATAAAATTTACGTCGGCGGCGGGGCCTATTTCGGCGGCCGCGAAGATGATATCCGGCCGAATGGCGGGGACAAGCAGTTTGGCCTGCAAATCCAGGACAGTTTTTTTAACGATGATTTTGCCCTGCATTTCGTCAACTTCGATTCTTACGCGCCGGAAGTCTATCTCCATCCTGGCGCCGGATATAATCCGTTGACCGGGCAGATCGGCAGCTATCAGCTGGCCTATCCGCGTGACGCGCAACTCTTTGGGGCAAGTTTTTCCGCCAGCCCAACCTTTGGGTCATATCCGGTGAATTTCGGTGTGGAACTCTCCGAGCGGCATCATGAAGGGCTGACCTCCGCCGGCAGCGTGGCGCCGTTGGCCGGCAGCGACCAGAGCGCGGTGTATTATCCGGTGGGTGACGTGGCGCATGGCCTGGTCTCATTTATCTATGCCTCCCCGCCGCTGCCTTGGCTCCGTGCTGACCAGGGTTCGGTGACGGCCGAATTTGGCGCCAGCAAATTGCTCTCGGTGTTTGAGAACCGGGCCAATCTCTACGCCAAGACGGCGGGGCTGGCGGTGGATGGCACCATCGATCTGAGCCTGAGCTATTTCAATATCTATCCGGCTGTCGATATGGCGCCGGCACTCGGCATTTCCTATGCCCCGCTCGGCAATTCCCCTGAAGGCTATTACGTGCATGGCGGTGGATCATTATCGCTGGCGAATACCTTCACGCTCAACAAAATCTATAATCTTACGGTCCAGTACAGGCACTATATCGGCACGTTGAAGACGACGCTGGGCGGGGCCTCGGATCCGAGCCAGACTTTATACGGTAAGGATTTCGTCGGTCTGGAGGCTGACACGTCGTTCTGACAGCTGGTGTGAAAGAGTGCATCCTGGTCATCCTCATATTCACAAATATGAGGCCAGGCTGAGAGAAAAAATCCAATATAAACGGCGGTAAACCGCGACAATAAGGATGGGAAAACGTCAATGAAACTTAAACTCACGCTCTTGGCCGCCACGGCCTGCTTATACGCCTCTCATTCCGCACCGGCGCGGGCGCAGGTGACGGCGGCGCAGGCCGCACAACTAGGAACAACGCTCACACCGCTTGGCGCCGAAATGGCCGGAAATGCCGATGGCAGTATCCCGGCCTGGACCGGCGGTGTCTGCACGATGAACCTGGCCAACGGTCCCGATGGCAACATCCCGCAGGTTTTTACCAATGAGCGGAAATTATTTACGATCGATGCCTCCAACGTCAACCAGTACGCTGACAAGCTGACGCCGGGCGAGATCAAAATGATCGGTACGTTTCAGGGGTTTCATATGGATGTTTATCCGACGCACCGCACCGGCTGCGCGCCGCAATGGGTCTATGATAATGTCAAGAAGAATGCCCGCACATCTTTCATGAAAGGTGACTATCCGTTCGGATTTTATGGCGGCATCCCGTTCCCGATTCCGCAGAATGGCGAAGAGATTATCTGGAACAGCAACACCGCCTGGGCCGGCACTGACACGTCCGACGAAGTCAGCAATTATATCGTGCCGTTCGACCATTCGCCGATTCTTACCTCGACAACGTCGGTCACTTATTTCAAAGATCTTTATCAGCCGTCGGGCTCGCTTGCCACTTATGACGGTATTTATACGCGTGACGAAAGCCAGGTCACAGCGCCCGCCAATCGGGTCGGCGAAGTCTACGACTCAGTCGAGCCAACCTCGACCCCACCTTATGATTATCGCGTTTGGGAATATCTTGTGGGCCAGCGCCGTCTTCGCCTGGCGCCGAATATCGGCTATGATGGCGCTTATCCCGATTGCGGCGGATTGATGGATGCTGACGAAATTTATGTCTTCAACAGCAAGACGGACCATTACGACTGGAAGCTGATCGGCAAGAAAGAAATCTACGTTCCGTATAACGAAAACGGTGTGTCTCTATTGTCTGACACCGGCCAGCTGCTGGGCCCGCAATATCTCAATCCAGATCATATCAGGTGGGAACTGCACAGGGTCTGGGTCGTCGACGCCACGGTGCGTGCGGGCTACCGGAATCTGATCGCGCACCGGACTGTTTATGCCGATGAGGATACCTGGAGCATCATCCTGGCCGATGAATATGACAGCTCGGGCAATCTGGTGAAATTCAATTCCATTCTCCCGATGGTTGACCCCGCGATCCCTGCCGTGCCCTTTATTACCACCGCACTTTATGATCTGCGCGGCGGCGGTTACTGCATGTTTCAGCTACCCGTTGGACCCAGCCAGTGGATCTTGAAGAATTCCGACAAACCACTCTCGGCTTTCGATCCGCAGCAGATTGTAAACAACGCCGCTGACTGAGGCGGCGGTTAGGGCTTGATTGGTTTAATTAAAGTCAAAAGAAAGAAAGCAGTTCTTTTTCGAAAAAAAGCTGCCCCAGGCTTGAACTGGGGAACCGAAAAACTTTTGTTCATTTAGACAACGCTGGTTTCACCCGCACAAGCTAAATTCGCAAAAGTTTTTTTGGTTCTTTTTTTTCAAAAAAAGAACTGCTTTCTTGTCTTGATTGCATCAAAACCAAAGACGCTGGCCTTACCGCGTATGTAAGCGATGCGTATAGGGGATGGCCTGTTATGGCCACCCCCGCCCACACCGGATGGTTTTGCCGATTATATCAGGCGGCGCGGCTTTGCACTGGTGCCGGCTCGCTGATCTCCAAAGCCCTGAATGTCTGGACCAGCCAATTTTTGAAGGCGCGGACCTGCGGCACATCCCGCCGTTCATGCGGGATGGTGAGATAATAGCCGAGGTCGCGGTGCAGTACGGTATCAAATGGCTCGAAAAGCTGCCCCTCTGCGATTTCACGCGCGAAATAGGGACGCTGGGCGATGACGATGCCGGCACCCGAGATGGCGGCCTGGTAGGCCACGCTCAGCTCCTCAAACATCATGTTATCCTTAGCCGTAATATTTTCGCCTTCCACACAGGCCAGCCAGTCTGGCCAGTCATTGCGGCGGAATTCCTGGTGCAGGAGCACATGGTCCTTGAGAATGTTTGGCGAATAGGGGCGCTTTGCCGGGTCGAGCAGTTTGGGGCTGCAGACCGGGCGCAGCTGGTCATGAAATAGCAGCGTGCTTTCAACACCGCGCCACTGGCCATGGCCGTAGCGGATACGCACATCTTCCTGGCTGCGGCTGAGTTCAACCGAATCCGTGCCAGACACCAGGCGGACTTTCACCTTTGGGTGCAGCACCTGGAAATTGGCCAGGTTGGGGAGCAGAAACCCGATCATGAAACTGGTATAGGTCCTGACGGTCAATATCGAGGCGCTCTTCTGGCCCCGGAACTCCGCCGTGGCGGCCCCCAGACGGTCAAAAATATCGGTCAGCCGGTGCGCCAGCATATCGCTCTTTTCCGAGAGCAGCAGCCCGTTATGACAGCGTTCGAAAAGCGGCTCTCCCATATAGTCTTCGAGCGCCTTGACCGACCGGCTGACGGCACCCTGGGTGACGCAGAGCTCATCGGCCGCTTGTGTGAAGCTCAGATGCCGTGCCGCGGCCTCAAAAGCCCGCAACGGGTTGAGCGGCGCGATACGCCGCGCTGATCTAGCATGTGGATCCTTGTCCATTTTTTCCTCCTGGTTTTTTTGGCCTTTCGTGCGCTCTTATTTTTTCCCTATGCTCATCATCGTAAGCAGCAGAGGCTGGAAGAACGCGCCGATCGAAGTCGTCATTATATTTACTTGTACTTATGAGCGTACTGCATGGGCCGGTTCCTGGCAATTGCTATGTTGTGCGATGGGCATGAGCAAAGCTCATCGCTCCGGCACAGGCGGCCAAATGCCGCCATTTTATGGTGCGGCGAGCACCCCGCCATCCACCGCCATGGTATGTCCGGTGATATAGGAGGCGCGGGGCGAACACAGCCATAGAACGGCCTGCGCCGCCTCTTCAGGCTGACCGAGCCGGCCCAGCACGCGCGTCTTGGCGGCATTGCGGCGGCGCTCTTCATCCTCGCCCAGGCCCTGGGCCAGCATGGGTGTCTCAATGCCGGCCGGGGCAATGGCGTTGATGCGGATGCCAGCCTGTCCGTTTTCGGCGGCCCCGATGCGCGTGAGCGCCACGATGCCGGCTTTGCTGCAGGAATAAGCGGCGGAATTCAGCACCGTGCGGAACGCCGTGACCGATGTGGTGTTGACGATGGCGCCACCCCCGCCTTGGCTGCGCATTTGCTGGATTTCATGTTTCATGCAGAGGAAAACGCCTTTCAGGTTGACCGCGAGCACACGGTCCCAGGCGGCCTCCGCCATCTCATTGATCGCCACCTCCTGCACCAGCATGCCGGCATTATTATGCGCGCAGTCCAGCCGGCCAAACCAGCGCACGGTGCTTTCGACCATGGTTTCAACTGATGCGTTATCGGATACGTCCACCTGGAAGAAGCGCGCCTGGCCGCCTTCGGCCAGAATATCGGCAACCGTTTTTTGGCCTTCCTCTGCCGCGATATCCGCGGCCACGACCGCCGCGCCGGCGCGCGCAAAGGCCAGCGCCGTGGCCCGGCCGATGCCGGTCGCAGCCCCGGTCACCAGGGCGACCTTGCCGGCAAATGCGGGTTCGGGCGCACTCATGCGAGTTGCAGCGGCATTGCGCGCAGGCCGCGTTCCTTCGGGCCGCCGGTAATGTCCGGCCAGAAATCCGGGTCTCGCAGATGCAGCCCAGGGAACCGCGTCACCACCGATTGGACCGCGATTTTCGCGGTCATCTTGGCCAGCAGCGAGCCGATGCAGTGGTGAAAGCCATGGCCGAAGGACAGCACGTCCTGTGGCTTGCGCGTGATGTCGAAGCGCGCCGGGTCCTCGAACAGGGTTGGATCATAATTCGGCGCCGAGGAGATCAGATGGATCGGCATGTTCTCGAAAAATGTCAGCCCGGCATATTCAAAGGTCTCCGTTGCCCAGCGCAAGGTCGTCCAGGCATTGGTGTCGAGCCGGACGGATTCCGCGACCGCCGCCGGGACCAGAGACATGTCCTTCTGCAGGAGCGCGAGTTGGGAGGGGTCCCGGCACAGGCGCCAGAGTGTGTAGGAGGCGGTGTTCTGGATGCCGCCGAAGCCGGCGGTGAACAGCACGAGCATGGTGGCGAACATCTCTTCGGTTGAAACCCGCCCTTCCTCTTCGCCCGCCGCGACGATCTTGCCGATCACGTCATCCTTGGAGAGACGGCGCCGCGCCTCGATCAGATCGGCGCAGTATTGATAGCCCTCGTCCCAGGCATCCAGATAATCTTGCGGCGGCGCCTGGCCCGGCGCCAGGCTGTTGAACGCCGCCATGCCGCGCGAAATGCGCACGAAAATCGGCCAGGATTCGGTTTCCAGGTCCAGGCAGAGGCCAAGCAAGATATAGGCCGCGAGCGGATGGGTTAAATCTGATACGACATCAAAATCAGCGCCCTTGGCCGCGGCGATATCGAGCCGGGCGGTGACAAAATCCTGAATCTGGGTTTCCATGGAGGCGAGTTTGCGGGCGGAAAATGCCGGTGCCATCAGGCGCCGCAGCCGGATCTGCGTTGGCGGATCGCTATCGGTGATGATCGGCAGGCCGCGATAGTAATAGAATTTTTCCATACCGGGCCATTTGCGCTTGCTGCTGGAAAAGCGCTGATAGTCTTCATAGGCCGGCTTCTGGTCTTCATAGCGTGTTATGACAGCCTGCGGCAGCCCGGCCACCATCACGTAGAAGGGCGGCCGCCGTGACCAGTCCACCAAATATGCCTCCGGGTGTCGCTTGACCGCGCCGAATAGATCAGCATCCACGACGCGGGTTCTGTCAAAGTTAACACCATCCGGCATAGGTCTGCTCCCTTCTATGGTTGCGGTTCCCAACCAATACGTATCGGCTGCAAGCGCGATTTTGGCAGTGTCCATAGCAGAATTTTTGCTCACAGTGGCCGGTGGCGGCGCGATTTTTTCTCAATGGCGTATGCGCGTTATGAAATATCTTATGCCTAGAGCTTGATTGGTTTGATTGATGTCCAAAAAGAAAGCAGTTTTTTTTTGAAAAAAAGAACCAAAAAACTTTGTTAATTTAGCCAGTGCTGGTTTCACGGCCTCGGGCTAAAGGAGCAGATGTTTTTTTAAAAAAAGAACGGCTTCCTTGGCTTGATCGCATCAAAACCAACGCTAGAACACATGGATCAAGTGGGAGCAGGCGATGGAATTGATGCAGGCGATGCTGGTCTATGGATATGGCGATCCCAGCGCCATGCGGATGGAACGGGTCAGCCGGCCAATGCTCCGGCCCGGCGACATTCTGGTGCGCGTGCAGGCGGCCAGCGTGAACCCTGTGGATTGGAAGATTTGCGATGGGCTGTTGCAGGATAAATTGCCCATGGCGCTGCCCTTCATCCCTGGCGGGGATTTTTCCGGCACGGTCGAGGCGGCCGGGACGAGCGATGCGAGCTTCACCAAGGGCATGGCGGTTTTTGGCATGACCAGCACGCCGGGCTACCGCGCCGGCGCCTTCGCTGAATTCGTCGCGGTGCGTGCAGACGACATCGCCGCCAAGCCCGGCTCCCTGAGCCACGAGGACGCCGCCGCCGTGCCGCTGGCCGCCCTAACCGCCTGGCAGGCGTTGTTTGGCTGCGCCTTGCTGCAAGCGGGGCAAAGAATTTTGATTCATGCAGGCGCTGGTGGTGTCGGTGGATTTGCCATTCAATTTGCGCATCAGGCCGGCGCGCTTGTCACCACCACAACCTCGGCGGCCAATGCAGATTATGTCCGCGCGCTGGGTGCGACGGATATCATCGACTACCGGTCGGTTGCGTTTGAAGACGGGCGGCGGGATTTTGATGCCGTCATCGATCTGGTCGGCGGCGAGACGCAAGCGCGTTCCTACGCGGTGTTACGGCGCGGCGGGGTGTTGGTGAATGCCTGGGGTGCGATCATGCAGGATCGAGCCGAGGCGGCCGGCGTGCGCGGCGTGAAGGTTGCGGTGGTACCTGATGGCGCGCAATTGGCGCGGATCGCGGCGATGATTGATGCGGGCCGGGTGCGCGTCTCCATCGCCAGGCGCTTTGCGCTGGCAGATTGTGCTGCGGCCCTGGATGAGAGCCGCGGCGGGCATGTGCGCGGCAAAATCGTGCTGCGGGTTACCGCTTAAGGTTTACAAACCGGGCACCAGCACGGCACGGCCGCGCAGCCGCCCGCTGTCCAAACGCCGGTAGGCGTCAAGGACGGTTTCAAAGCTGACCGTTTCGACATCCGGCTTGATCAGGCCGGAGCGGGCCAGCTCAAGCACTTCATAAAGCTCGTCAAGCGTGCCGGCATAGGGCACCGTGACGGATGAATCGCGCGCCATTTCGTGAAACCGTAGCTGCAATGTTCCGCCGGCGACGCCGATGATTTTGAGCTCCCCCCGCCGCGCCAAAACGGCCGCGCCGAGGGCCAGCGTGGCGTCATTTCCCACCATATCCAGCACCAGCGCCGCACCCTGGCCGCCGGTGATGGATTTGACGCGTGCGGCGGCCCCGGGCCCGGCTTGCACAATGTCATGCGCGCCCAATGCGCGCGCATGTTCAAGCTTGTCCGGATTATTGTCGATGGCGATGATGCGGGCCGGACTCATGGCGCGGAGAATTTGAATGGCGATATGTCCCAGGCCGCCAATGCCGATCAGCACGGCCGCACTTCCCGGCGTCAGCCGCAGACGCGCATCGTTGATGGCGTGATAGGTGGTCAGCCCCGCGCACATCAGCGGCGCCGTGGCGACCGGGTCAAGCTTGCCGAGCGGGACAAGGTGGCGCGGGTCATCCACGAGAATGTAATCCGCCATCCCGCCATCATGGCCGGCGCCGGGGGCAGCGAATTGCTGTTCGCAGATATTTTCGTGCCCATGTGCGCAGCGCGTGCAATGCCCGCAACCCCAGGGGAAATAAACCGCATAGGCATCGCCCTCGCGCAGCTTGGTAACACCCGTCCCCACCGCATCGATCCAGCCGGTTGGCTCGTGGCCGAGCGTGAGCGGCAGTGGAAAATAGGCGGGCTTGGCGCGTATGACCGATAGGTCGCTATGGCAGAGACCAGAAGCCGCGACGCGCAGCCGCACCTGGCCGGGGCCAGGATCGGGGACGGGCACGTTTCTGATCACCGGCATTTCGCCCGCTTCCACGACCTGCAGCGCCCGCATTGTCCGGCTCATTGCGCGATTCCTCCGTTATTTAAATGATCAAGCCTGAAAAACCGGGCGGCTAGCCGGTGACATCCACATAGACCGTCTTGGTCTGGGTGTAGGCGTCCATCGAATGCGGCCCCAGCTCCCGCCCGTAGCCGGACTGTTTGTAGCCGCCGAAGCCGGAAATCGGATCGACCTTCAAATAGGTGTTCACCCACACCGTGCCGGCTTTCAGGGCCCTGGCAACGCGATGCGCGCGGCCGACATCCCGCGTCCAGACCGCCGCGGCCAGGCCATAAATGGTTTGGTTGCCCTGCAGCACGGCGTCGTTCTCATCCTTAAACGGAATTGCCGCGGCGACGGGCCCAAAAATCTCCTCCTGGGCGATCCTCATGCCATTCGTGACCCCCGTATAGAGTGTCGGTTTGACAAAATAGCCTTTGCCCGGAAGCGTGCCGGCGCCGACGGCGATATGCGCGCCGTCGGATTTGGCGACCGCGAAATAGGAGGTGACGCGTTCAAACTGTTCGGCGGAAACCACCGGCCCCATTGTGGTGGCGGGGCTGAACGGGTCGCCGACGGTGAAATGAGCGGTGTAGGCAGCAATCCGTGCGGCCACCTCCTCGTAGATGGAGTCCTGGATGAAAATGCGCGTGCCTGCCACGCAGATCTGGCCGGAGAGAAAGCAGAACCCGCCGACGCTGGCCGCCACCGCCTTGTCGATATCGGCATCGGCAAAAATCACATTGGGCGATTTGCCGCCCAGTTCCAGGCTCACCCGTTTCAAATTGCCGGCGGCGGCACGCGTGATCATCTTGCCGACGCTGGTCGAGCCGGTGAACGCCACCTTGTCAATATCAGGATGCTCAGAGATGGCAGCCCCGGCGGTTTCGCCGAACCCGGTCACGATGTTCACGACTCCCGGCGGAAATCCTGCCTCTTGGATCAGCTCGCCCAGCCGGATGGTCGAGAGCGGCGTCTGCTCGGCCGGCTTCAGAATGCAGGTATTGCCAGCCGCCAGCGCCGGCGCGAGCTTCCAGCTTGCACTCGAAATCGGCCCGTTCCACGGCACGATGAGTCCGCACACGCCGAGCGGCTCGCGCAGTGTGTAGTTGAAGAACGCGGCATCGGACGGGTTGGTTTCGCCATAGATTTTCGTGGCCCAGCCGGCGTAATATTCAAATGTCTGGGCGCTCGCCAGCATCTGTCCGCGGGTCATGGCGAGCGGCGTGCCGTTGTTCAGCGTCTCTAATTGCGCCAGCTCCTCAGCATGGTCGGCGATCAGCCGGGCCAGTTTCAGCAGGTAGGCGCTGCGCTGATGCGGGCTGATGCGGGCCCAGTGCGGGTGTTCAAAGGCTTGCCGTGCGGCCAGCACCGCATCGTCGATATCGGCCTTGTCACCGGCCGCCGCGGCGCAAAGCACCTCCTCGGTCGCGGGATTGACAGGCGAAAAAATCGCGCCCGAATGCGCCGGCACCCATTTGCCGCCGATCAAGAGCTGCTTTGGACCGCCCGCCAGAAAGGCGCGGGCCGGCGCGCCAAGTTGCACCGCCGCCGCGGGGTTTTTGCCAGCATCGCCGTCCATGGTCCGTCTCCTGGTTTTGTGTTGTGCGAAACGCACATCGTTTTTTTGAAAAAAGTTGATCTTTACTTCGCCACATCACGGCTACGCCACAAGCCATATTTTAGTATACGGCAATGATGCGGCTTCATTATTTAGCGCCAGGGCCGGAAGCAGGCGCGGATATCCTCGGCCAAAGCCTGCGGCTGCTCCATCGCTGCAAAATGCCCGCCGCGCGGCATCGTGCTCCAGCGTTGGATATCGTAAACCCGCGCCACCCATTCACGCGGCGGCACCGCGACCTCCCCTGGGAAGGCGGCAAATCCCAAGGGCGGCAGGACCCGCTCTCCGGCCGCGAATTTTAACGGCACCGCCTGCGCTTCTTTGTATAGCCGGATGGCTGAGGTGATGGTTTCGGTGAACCAGTAGACCGAAATATTTGTCAGTAGCCGGTCAAGTGGAATCACCGCTTCGATATCGCCGCCGCAATCAGCGATCATGCGGAACTTGTCGATGAGCCAGGCCGCCAGGCCGACGGGGGAATCATTCAGACCATAGCCAAGCGTCTGCGGCCGGGAGGCGTGAATACCGGTATGGGTGCTGACCCCATGCGCAGCCTGTGCGGCCATGCGGGCGCAAAACGCCGTCTCGGCAGATGACAAGGCCGGCGCATCATCGTCCAATGGCGGCTGCAGGGAGCCGGGTATCCAGTTCAAATGGATGCCGCTCACCCGTTCCGGATATAAGCGGGCCAGCCAGGTGGAGATGGTGGCACCCCAGTCCCCGCCTTGCACGGCATAACGCGAATAGCCCAGCCGCGCCATCAGGGCCGCGAAACGCGCCGCCATGGCCAGCGGTGTCATCCCGGGTGCGACGGGACGGTCCGAGAAACCATAGCCTGGCAGCGATGGCACCACGACGTCGAAGGCGTCTGCCGCATCGCCGCCATGGCGCGCGGGGTCGGCAAGCAACGGTATCAAGTCGAGCATCTCGACGAATGATCCTGGCCAGCCATGGGAGATGATGATCGGCATGGGCGCTGGCCCCACGCCGCGTGCATGGATAAAATGGATGCGGGCGCCCATGATACTGGTTTTGAACTGCGCCAGACGGTTGATGCCGGCTTCCGCCGCGCGCCAATTAAAGCCATCGCGCCAGTAATCTGCGATGCGGCGCAAAGCCGCGCCGTCGGCGCCATAGGCCCAGGGGTCTGCCGCCAGCTCATCGGGCCAGCGGGTCGCGGCCAGGCGCCGGCGCAGATCAGCCAAAGCTGGCTCTTCGATATGAATCGCGAATGGGGTGATGGGGCCGTGGTCCATAATTGGCGTTATGCCGCGTTGAGCGCCAGTGCGGCGCGCCATTTCTCATCATGCGGCACGCAGAAAAATTCGCTGACATCCGCCCTGACCGCCGGTGGCGGCCAGGTCTGGTTTGACGGATAACACGGTATGATCCCGACCCGCGCGATGGCCGCGCTCAACCTTTGGCATGAAACCTATACCGAGGCGGCGCTGGAGCCTGAGCTGCCGGTGATCGATGCGCATCACCATATGTGGGACCGCCCGCCCGAACGCTACGGCCTGGATGAGTTGCGGGCTGACCTTGGCTCTGGCCATAATATCCGCGCCAGCGTGTTCGTGGAATGTGCGGCGATGTTCCGCGCCGATGGGCCGGACGCGCTGAAACCGGTTGGCGAGACCGAGTATGTGAACGGCGCCGCGGCGGCGAGCGCCAGCGGGATCTACGGCCCGGCGCGGCTCTGTGCCGGTATTGTCGGCTATGCCGATCTCTCGGAAGGGGAGGCCGTGCGCCCCGTGCTGGAGGCGCATATCCGCGCCGGCGGTGGCCGGTTTCGCGGCATCCGCCAGCAGGCGCAGTATGATCCGGTGCTGGGCAGCCTGGCCCGCCGCACGCCGCCGCGGGGCCTGCTGCAAAACCCCGGTTTTCGTGCTGGTTTCGCGGTATTGGCGCGGCTCGGCCTGAGCTTCGATGTCTATCTCTACTTCACGCAGCTGGGCGAGCTTTATGACCTGGCGCATGAGTTTCCGGATACCGCGATTATTCTGAACCATGCGGGCACGCCGCTCGGCATCGGCCCCTATGCCGGAAACCGGGGTGCTATGTTTGACATCTGGTCGGCAAACCTGCGCCGGCTCGCCGGCTGCCGGAATATCTGGCTGAAAATCGGCGGGTTTGGCATGGGGCTGTGCGGGTTCGGGCTGCATGAGCGCGTGCTGCCGCCCTCGTCTGATGATCTGGCAGCGCTCTGGGGCCCTTATGTGGAGGTTTGCCTCGATGCATTTGGCGCCGCGCGCTGCATGTTTGAGAGCAATTTTCCGGTTGACAAACAATCCTGTGGTTATCCGGTGCTCTGGAATGCCTTTAAGAAAATTTCGGCAGCGCGCTCACCCGAAGAGCGCATGAATTTGTTCAGTGGTACCGCGCAACGCGTGTACCGGATTGACGACTAAAATTTCGTTGCCCCGGGATTATTGTCAGTGTCCGCACCACACCCGCACTAACAAAAGTTTTTTGGTTCTCTTTTTTCAAAAAAGGACATCCTTGATTTATTCAAAAGTAACTTTCGTAGCCCGGCAATGCATATTTATCATGCCGCTTACATATCTTATAAGCTCAAAAGCCGGAATTTTGTTTGACCTATGTTTTGCTTTGCACTATCAAGCGCCCCATGAATAGCCGGTCATTGCCGTTGCCATTTTATCTGACTATATGTTACGGAATCTCTGCAAGATGATGCTGCTGGAACATCACGCCAAAGAACTTCTTGCGCAAGCCGGTGTGGCGGTGCCTGCAGGTGTGCTGGTCACCCAGGCTGGCGCTGCAGCGTTTCAATTTCCCTGCATGGCCAAGGCGCAGGTGCCGGTGGGCGGCCGTGGCAAGGCTGGCGGCATAGTGCGAATCAATGACCAGGCCGAGGCGCAGCCTACCATTGCGCGCATCCTCGGGCTTACCATTCGCAACCATCCGGTTCGCGCCTGCCGACTTGAAGCGCTGGTCGAGTCCGCCGCCGAGGCCTATTTCAGCCTGGCTTTTGATGCCGATAGCGGCTCGATCCGGATTTTGATTGCTGCCGAAGGCGGCGTCGACATCGAATCTCCCGCCATGCGCGCCAAGCTTTTGCAAGTCAGCGCAGCCCCCGCGGTAGCCCCGGCCCAGGCGGCGCTGGAAACGCTGCTGCCATCTCTGCCACTGGCCTTGCGCGGCCCCATGAGCGAGGTGGCGGCACGGCTGATTCCATTGTTTTTCGCGACCGAGGCGGTGCTGATCGAAATCAATCCGCTCTTCATTTTGGCTGATGGCGGCTGGATCGCCGGTGATGCCAAGATCCTGACCGATGATAATGCCTTGCCGCGCCAGCCGGCGCTGCGCGCCCTGATCGAGCACTACCCAGAGCTCTATCCTGAGGCGGCCCTCAAGCTCGCGCAGGGGTTTGATTTCGTGCAGCTTGATCCGCAGGGCGATATCGGCCTTGTCACCACCGGTGCCGGCTTAAGCATGCAACTGGTCGATGAAATCATCGCGCGCGGCCATCGGCCTTTCAATTTCTGTGACATCCGCACCGGCGGCTTCAAGGGTGATCCGTCGCGCCTGATTCAGGTGCTGAAATGGGTTGCCTCTGGCCCGAATGTGCGCGCTATCTTGATGAATTTTTTCGCCGGCAACACAAATCTAGCCGAATTAGTGCCGCTCATTTTGCTGGCGCTCAAGGCCGTGCCGGCGTTGCGCCAGCCGATTACGCTGCGCATGACCGGCAATGGCTTGGATGCGGCGCGCCATATTTTGGCATCTGCCGGCAACCCAATTCATGTCGAAACCGATCTGGAGCGCGCGCTTGACCGGGTGCTGACGGATGCAAAGGAATCGCCCCATGGCTGATGCGTTTCTGGCGCCTGATATAGCGGTGCTTGTGCAAGGTGCGACTGGCCGGTCCGGCCGCAGCCAGACCGCGCAGATGGTGGCCTATGGGACTAACATCGTCGCCGGCGTGTCGCGGCGGGATGATCCTGAAGCGGTGATCCCACTGTTCAAAACCTGTGCGGAGGCGGTGCGTGCAACCGGTGCGACGGCGAGCGTCGTGTTCGTGCCGCCGCTCGATGTGTTGGCCGCCATCGAGGAAGCAATCGGCGCCGGCATTAAACTCATCGTCACTGTGGCCGAGGGCATGCCGGTGCATGATGCGCTGAAGGCCAAGGCAGCGGCTCGCGAAGCCGGTATCCGATGGGTGGGTGCCTCGACGCCGGGGCTGGCGATTCCTGGCAAAATGAAAATGGGGTTCTTGCCGGATGTCTCGCTGGCACCGGGAGGCCTGGGCGTCATGTCAAAAAGTGGCACATTGTCGTATGAAGTTTGCTACCGCCTGGTGGAGCGCGGGTTTGGCCAGACACTGTGGGTCGGCGTCGGCGGGGATGCCGTGAAGGGCACGCGCTTTGCCGATCTGGTGCCGTTTTTCGCCGCTGACCCTGCAACAACGGGGATCGTGATCGTCGGTGAAATTGGCGGCAGCGAGGAAGAGGAGCTGGCTGACGCTCTGATCGCGGCGCGCTGCGGCAAGCCGGTCTTCGCCCTGCTGGCGGGCCGGAGCGCGCTGGAGGGTGTGACGATGGGCCATGCCGGCGCGCTGATGTCGGCGCATACCGGTACGATCGGCACCAAAACCGCGGCGTTGCGGCAGGCCGGCGCGGAAGTGGCACCCTCCATCAAGGCGCTGGTGGAGGCGGTGTCGCGCCGCCTGGCGCCGGGCTGATGCCAGCACTGGTCCTGCGCGCGGATGCCGGCGGCCTTGCGACACTCACGCTGAACCGGCCCGAAAAGATGAACGCGCTGTCGATTGATCTGTTCATCGAATTGCGTGCCCATATTGAGCAGATCGCGCAACAGACAGACACCATCGGACTCGTCATCCTGCGTGGCGCCGGGCGGAATTTTTCAGCGGGCAATGATCTGGCCGCGCTCAGCGCAGAGCGTTTGCCGCCAAAACCGCATTTTCAGGCCGCAACGATCGACTGCCTGGCCAATCTGCCGCAGCCTGTGATCGCCGCCATTCATGGCCATTGCCTCACCGGGGCGCTCGAACTGGCGCTCGCGGCGGATTTTATCATCGCAGCTGACTCCGCAATATTTGCCGACACCCATGCGAAATTTTCCCTCACCCCGGTCTGGGGCATGAGTCAGCGCCTGCCGCGCCGCGTTGGCCAGGCCAAGGCGCGGGAAATCTGCTTTACGGGCAGATTCTATTCGGGGCTGGAAGCCGCAGCGATGGGGCTCGCCAACCAATGTATTCCGGATGCGGATTTCGACAGCGCGCTGGCGCAATTGGCCCGCCAAATTCTGGCGCAGTCCTGGTTCACTCATCGCGCCAATAAGCGGCTCTTCAACGCCACCGATGGAATGCAGCTTTCCGCCGGTCTGGCGCATGAAATTTTCCGCAATGAAGGCCGTGGCGCGGATATGCAGGCACGCATCGAGGCGTTCCGAAAGCCGTGAACAAAGATGGCGGCCTTAAACCTGGATCGGCGCGCGGGGCTGGAAGCGCACGTTCATCCGTTTGATGCCGCGGAAAATGAGTGAGGCGGCGATCTCCGGTTCGCCGTCCAGCTCCAGGTCTGGAACCGATTCCAAGAGCACGCTCAGCATGATCCGCATTTCCATGCGCGCCAGATTGGCGCCAAGGCACATATGCGGCCCATAGGCAAAGCCCAGATGCGGATTATTCGCCCGCCTGGCATTGAATGTGTAGGGCGCGTCAAAAATATCCTCATCGCGGTTGGCGGAGCAATTCCAGGTCACCACCCAGTCACCGGCCCGGATCTGCTTGCCGCCAAGTTCAACATCACAGGTAGCGGTGCGCATGTTGTGGGTTAGCGGTGAGGACCAGCGCACGCATTCATCGGCAGCCGCTTGCATCACGGCCTGGTCATGGCGTTCGCCGATCAACCGGCGCCATTCATCCTTGTCCTGGCCGATCAGCTGCGCCACCCCGCCGCAGAGCGCGTTGCGGGTGGTTTCATGCCCGGCGCTGAAAAACGCCATGCCGTTAAAGCCGAGTTGAACCTCCGAGAGATAGTCGCCGTCCAGCTTGGCGGCGCCAAGGTCGCTCAGCAGATCATCGCCGGGGTTTTTCCGGCGTTCCAGTGCGAGCTTGGTGCAATAATCGGTCAGCCCGGATAAGCCCTTAAAGGCGGTTTCCTCGATCGTGCCGTCGCGGAATTCCGGGTCCGCCGGGGCGGCTGTCATATAGGCATAGCGTGCCAGCCGGTCCCAATCCTGCCTTGGGATGTCCATAATATGGCTGATCAAGGCGATCGGCAGCCGGCCTGCGATGTCCTGAGCGAAATCGCATGCGCCGCGCGGGAGCACATCGTTGACGATCTCCTGGGCAAGGCGGCGGATCGTGTCCTCCAGTGCAAGCAGGTTCGGCCTGAGGAATCGCCGGCTCAAGGCGCGGCGCAGGGTGGCGTGGGGCTCGTTATCCATCGAGGCCAGCTGGGCACCGGCCTGAAACAGCGACATCATGTCGCCCGGCACGGGGTTGGCCCAATCCATCCCCACCGGCAAAGCCGGGCCCCAAAGCTGGCTGCTGAACTGCGTGTAGTCATTGGCGTAGACATGCTTCACATGCTCGTATTTGGTCACGGACCAATACGGCCGGCCGAGCTTGCTCTGGGTCCAGTGCACGGGATCGTCGCGGCGCAATTGCCGCAAAATGTCATCGGGGTCGGCGCGCGCAAAATATCCCGGATCGGTCAGGTTGAGTTCGTCCCGTTCGCGTAACGCAGCTTCCATGATGGGTACCCTTGTTATGGGGCACCGGCCAAAATCGCCGGTGACGCGATGCTACGTGAATGAATGAACAGCGCCATGCCAGCGAGTTTTTATCCGCCGTCAATGAGAACATTTCGGCCAGGCGGCAACCGGATTAAGGGACCGCCTGGCGCCCCGGCATTTGCAAAACAATCCGTTCCGGCGGCAGATGCGCGAAGGGCGAGACGAAACGCTGCGGGTCCGCGTGAATCATCGCCTCTAGCTGATCGCGGACCGCCAGCAGCGCGCCGATGTTAGCGGCGGGAAAGACCGGTCCGTTGATTGTGATGGAGGCGATGGCAGCGCCGCTCTGGTCGCGGACCGGAATGCCGATCGCGCTGAAGCCCGGCGACATTGGTAGAGGCTCCGCCAGAAAGCCGGTGGCCGCCGATGCGCGCAATGTCTCCCGCAGAACCGCCCAGGCCTCGCCGCCTGGCCATTCATGCACAATACCGGTCAGAAATCGCGCCATGCCGGCCAGTTCGGCATCGCTCATAGATACCAGCACCGCCCGGCCCGGCAGTGCCTGATGCAGCAATGCGAGCTCGCCCAGCCGGTCACGGTGATAAATATCCTGGCTGCCATACACGCCGGAAACCCGCAGGCTGTACCATCCGAGCCGTACATTCAGCGACACCGTCTCGCCCGATTGCTGCGCCAGCGCGCGCAGAAATGGCCGGCTGGCCAAAGTGAGCTCAAACCGGTTCAACAGCGCCCGGTTCAACAAATACGGCATCGTGCCGAGTTCGAATTGCGGCAGGTTGCGAAACCGGCTGACGTAGCCGGAGGCCTCCAGCGTCGTCAAAGCGCGGAACACGTTCGATCCCGTCAGCCCCAGACGCCGGCCGATATCGGAAACGCCAGGCGGCTCGGCAGCGGCGCTGACCGTGCGCAGCACATCGAAGACATGCTGGGCGGAGGAATTCACCGCCGCGCGCTGGGCCGGACGGGCCGGCTTCACAGCGTAATCTCTGAGCCGGCTGCATGGGCCGCATAGAGCCGCGAGCGCTGGCACAGCGCCTCGATAATGGCGAGTATGTCCGCCAGCAGCCCGGGCAGTTGCGGTTCAAAGCGCTCCTTGGGGCCGCCGACTGAGAGCACGCCATGCACGCTTTGCGCGGCATCCCAGATCGGAAAGGCTAGCGCGGTCATCGGCACCAAACCTGGCCGCAGGTTGGCCGCATAGCCCCGCCGTCTGATATCGGCGATGTCCTGCCAGAGCCGCGCGGCGTTGCAAGCCTCATCCGGCGCCGGGCTGGCATCATGCTCATGGCGCGCGATATAGGCGGCCACCTCCGCATCGGTCTCGCAGCTCAGGAAAACATGGCCGGTCGCATTGGCGTGCAGGGGCCGCAAAGCGCCAATCTGCAGCCGCCACACGGCGGGCTTACGGGTTTCAATGCCGTCGATGAACACGGAATAATCCAGCGCCCGCACCGTCAAGCTGACCGTTTCGCCGGTTATGGCATGGATATCCTGCAGGGCGGGCGCGCATAAGGCGCGGAAGCTCGGCTCCGGTGCTGCGGCGTTCTGCAGTTCAAGCACTCTAAACCCCAGCTGATAACGCTGGCCGGTCGAATCGCGCATCACATAATCCTGCTCGACCAGTGTTTTGATGGCCCGGTGCACCATGTTTTTGGTCATCCCAAGATGCTGGCTGAGTTCGGAGATGCCAAAATCCGGCCGGCTGGACGCGAAGCTGGACAGCACCATGAGAATGCGCGCCATCGCCTTGTTCTGTTCCCGATTTTGGAAGTTGGAGGGCTTCGTCTGGTGCAATGATACGCTCCGGGCCTGGCTTTGTTTTGATGGAAACGCCATTTTGCGGCCTGGCGCCCCCTATGAGAGTTGCGAATGATGATATGATAGATACTAGGTTTTGTAACGTGGCAGGCGAGAGCCGGCGCGGCGCCGGGCGGTTGACGAGCTTGGGTTGTAATGCTATACGAAATGCGTATCGAATAATAGAAAATTCATCCGCGACGCCTTGGCTGATGGGGGGGTGGGGGCGGTAGCGTGAGAGTTCCACATGAGCATGACTGACGGAAAACTCTGGTACGAGGCTGCGCAGGAAACGGTTGCCGACGGCTTCAAGCTCGCCATGCGCCGGCTGGCGGCGACGGTGACGATTGTGTCGACGGCTGACGATGAAGGCTATCACGGCCTCGCCGCGACGGCGGTGACGTCGGTTTCTGCCGCACCGCCCTCGGTGCTCGCCTGCATCAACCGGTCCGCTAGCCCATCTGAGGTGCTGATCAAGCGCGGCCGTTTCGCAATCAATATTCTCCATGCCGACAATGCCGGTCTGGTGCCGGTTTTCAGTGGCAAGATCAAAGGCCCGGAACGCTTCAAGCATGGCGTCTGGGACCATCTGGATGGGGTGCCCGTGCTTACCGACGCGCAGGCCGTGATTGTTTGCACCCTGGCTGAGACGCTGGTTTTTGGTACCCATACGATCGTGATCGGTAGCGTCGATGCGGTCCGCATTCGCGAGGATATCAACCCGCTGATCTATCAGGATGGTTATTTGGGCCAGGTCGTCAGGCGGGAATGACGCGAAGTTTCGCGCTGTTTTTTAAAAAAACGCCTGGCTTGAGCTTGATTGGTTTAATTAAAGCCGGAAGAAAACAGTTCCTTTTTTGAAAAAAAGCATGCCCCAGGCTTGCACCGGGAACAAAAAAACTTTTGTTAATTTTAGGCAATGGTGGTTTCAACAACACAGGCTAAAGGAGCAGAAGTTTTTTTGGTTCTTTTTTTTAAAAAAAAGAACTGCTTTCTTTTAACTTTAATCAAACCAGTCAAGCTCTAAAACCGCGCCGCGATCACTTTTAGGGACTCTGATTCGTCTTCGAGTGACGACCGTGGGATTGACTTGGCCTCCGCCACCAGCCGTTTGGCTGTTATAAAATCGGCGATTCTGTTGACCGCGTCGGCCGCGATCACCACGCCATTTTTCAGGTAGAGGGCGATAAAGGAATCGGTGTCCGGATGGCCGCGCAAAACCAGCTCGTCATACCCGTCGGATAATCCCACCATTTGCAGTTTCAACTTATATTGGTCGGACCAGAACCATGGCGGGCCCGCCGGCGGGGTCTCTATGCCGCAGATCGCGGCCGCAGCGATCCGCGCTTGTTCGGCCGCATTGGGTACCGATTCAAGCCTTACTCTGCGTTGCAAGAATTCATGATGGGCATGTATGGCGCAATCTCCGATCGCGTAAATATGCGGGTCGGAGGTTTGCGCCTGTTGATTCACAATAATGCCATTATCCACCAGCAGCCCGGCTTGCGCCGCCAGCTCGGTATTGGGGATGAGGCCGATACCCACGATCACGAGGTCCGTTGCGATCGTCCCGGCCTCCCCGCATTCAACGCCGGCGACACTGCCGCCCGCCGGATCGGCGATGAAACCGGACACGGCGATGCCGGTGCGGATGTCGACCCCTTCACGGCGATGGATCCGCTCATAAAACGCCGACATTTCCGGCGAGGTCACACGCACCAGCACGCGCGGCGCCCCTTCCAGAACGGTGACGCGAAGCCCGTGTTTGACGGCAACCGAGGCCACTTCCAGGCCGACATAGCCGCCGCCGACGATGACCAGGCGCCGTCCGGGGAGAAACGCCGCCCGCAGCGCCACAACATCGGCGATCGTACGCAGGTAAAATATATTTTTGAGGGCCGCGCCGGGCACTTTCATCATCCGCGGGCGGCCGCCAGTGGCCAGCACCAGAGCCCCGTAAGCCAAGTCCTCGCCATTTTCCAGAGCGATCCGCTTGGCGTGCCGGTCAATCGCGCTGACCCGCAGGCCGGTCCGCACGGTGACGGCGGCTTTCTCATAAGCCGCCGCACCTTTGGTTTGCAGAGACTCGGCCGTCACGTCACCGGCCAAAAAGGCTTTCGACAAAGGGGGCCGGAGATAGGGCAAATACGGCTCTTCCCCAATTACAGTGAGATCGCCTGGAAAACCATTTTGGCGCAATAACGTGACCACATCGCCGCCCGCTTGTCCCGCGCCGATGACAATCACATTCTGCACATTCTGATCAATCGTCATCGCGAAACACTTTCATCAACGCGCCGTAAATAGTTTTTCTCATGCGCAGGCAAACATAATTTCATACTGAGCAGGGATTGCTGCGAGCCGTCCAGATGAGCGAAACTTGAGTCATTGTCAAATGCAATAAGCGGCCATATGCATGGTGGCAGGACCGGCGATGCCTATGCTAATGGCGCATAAAATGCCAGATTGCAGCGGTGCGCATCCGGTACAAACCGGCGCCGCGCCAAACGGGAGTAAAAACAATGGACAAGCTTAAATCAGCCGGCTTGCAGGATTATATTTCATCCGCGGCAGATATTATTGAAGAAGCGCGGGCGGGGCGCATTTTCATTCTGGTCGATGACGAGGATCGCGAGAACGAAGGCGACCTCGTGATCCCGGCGCAATTTGCGACCCCGGATGCGATCAACTTCATGGCCAAACATGCGCGCGGCCTGATCTGCCTCGCCATGACCAAGGCCCGCTGCGAGAAACTCAACCTGCCTTTGATGAGCCAGGCCAACGGCTCCCGGCACGAAACCGCCTTCAC
>Ga0116226_10000385_pt1 | contig 37472 bp, 17 predicted proteins | sample S1TSphfallax_FD_89692 | JGI IMG/M metagenome (GOLD analysis project Ga0116226, IMG submission 89692) | Host-associated microbial communities from peat moss isolated from Minnesota, USA - S1T2_Fa - Sphagnum fallax MG | ecosystem: Host-associated > Plants > Peat moss > Unclassified | place: USA...
GGATTCTATTGTGCAAACTCTATATCATTGTTCACAAGGTTTTACTATTGTTGAAATGAGGAAATATATTCTTTAAATAAAAAATTGCCTTCTTGACCTTTGTGAACTCAATTGTAATTCTTAGAAATGTTTTTGTTATTACCTAATATCGAAGGGATTTTGTTGTCCAAATCATTATTCACTTAGGTTTTACTATTGTTGAAGTGAAGAAATATACTCTTTTAAAATCTAACTTCAACCTTTGTCATGTGATTATAGGATTAGGTAAGTAATATATATGTTCTACTTTAATAATCTTTTAATAGTTACATGGAAGGTAATGGATTGTTGTGTTGTTTGCTTATGTTCAAACTAAATTATTTTTGAGATTTCAAGCTACACATCCTAAATCACATATTGGGCAAAGGTCATTTGAATGTTTAAACCATTTTTTGTTAAACCTTTGAAGGACAAAAATATTAATTGTTGCATTTACCATGTAAAGCTCAACAAATTGAAGCTTGCATTGAATGAAATGAGGACAAAAAGTACCACCCATGACAAACAAATGTGTGATTGTCATTGTGATGATGTATGTGGTCATTGTAGCACCCATGTCAAGCCTCAAGCATTGTATACACATGTATTATTAATTTGTGGGAGGCTATAATGTGCCCAAAAGGTGATTATGAGGAGTGGCACAAGCATAGTTGCTTGTTTGGTAACTACCTGAGATGTGGGGTGTAAAAATTGTCCTTTTGTCCAAAAGAGATCATACTTTGATGGAATCCAATGGCACCATTTTGCTTTAGCACTATGGCTAGAAATGGCTGACCTTTGAAAAAGTTAACCTTGGTATATAATACCATGATGTCAAATGAGTTCATTGAATATCTACAACCAAAATTGCAACATTTTGTCAAACACAATTTTGTTGCTTGATGGGAAGATATGCATTTCAAACATCCATCGAATCTTTGTTAACCAACATTATGGTTTTTTTTATTGACTTTGCAAAAACTATAATTTTGAGGTTCAAAATGAAATACGATGTATGCATTAGCATACTTACTAGATTTCCATTTTAATCCACATTTCTTTTTGCCACAACCTTACATTAAATCCTTATGATGAAGATTCAAAGAATTTTTTAAAATACCACTTTTATATTTCAAATGATCATAAACATGATTCGAAATTCACAGAACATTGTTTCAAACTTCATTGGAAATATATGGTGGAACAAGGATATGCACATGAATGGCATTGGGTGTGAGTGATAGGTGGGTAACCCAATTCAAAAGCAATAAGCCATGGTACTTTGTCTCTAGGTATCCAAATTTAACTAGAGGTTATGAGTTTTTTTTGGAAGTAGTCATGGCAAAAGACCCCATAATGGGCCATGAGTTGTGATCAAGACTTTTGCAAAGAAAAACAATTAATGCCCAAGTCAAAAAGTTGTGCAAAATTCAGAAGAAGTGGTTGAATTCTTATGTGATCGTCTATTTAATAGCCCAAAGTCTTCATATTCTAGTTCTATGAAATGTTTTAGTAGAATATTTTTGCATGTTAAAAATGAAAATGTGGATAGGGTGTCACTATTGTTCATTTGTGATCCCATCAAAGGGACCATGAAGATTCATTCAATTTGTGCATTTAATTAAAAACACCCTACTACAATTGTTTGTTAAGGATTTGACATGTTTTTGTGAGTTTTGTTTAGATAGTCGTTGGACAAAATGTCAAAATGTTTAGTGGACGGGGCAGTGGGTGCCAAAACAACTTCAACTTCAAGGTACACAATATTTGTATGAAAAGCAATGTAGGATGGGAGGGATGGAGGGTACCAACTTGGCCTACAAGGTACCCGTTTTTTCATTTTTTTTATTTTGAAGTTATTTACATGATTACGTAGAATTAAGTTTTTCTTGGATCCCACATTATTGAACTCATTGCTACATGTTGTACAGACAAGTTTATTATTCCATTTGATTTTACAGCATGGAATACATGCAACTTAATTTTTTCTACACTCAAAGATATTGTTATGACATTATGTTAGAATCTTTATTTGAAATTGACAATTTCAACTTGAGATGGGTATGTTAAATAACTTGAAAAGATGTATTTGAAATTTTTATTAGTTGTATTAAGTGTTATAACTTTGCAATATCACTCAAGGCCTAAAACTCCAAAAGTGTTATGTTACATTACCTAACTTTTGTGTGCGTCACAAACTTGATGCCTACATAATTTTCGAAATATTGATTTGCAACATGTGTAACTTATTTATTTATCCTTTGCTAGGGGGTGTATTTGTAACTATTCATTTACATTTTGTTCTTTGCATAATATGGAGGTTTTTACATGTATTAGAACTTATGAATGAATCAAGTGTTCAAAATCAAAAGTTGGATAAAAACTGATAATACCATATAAATGGTCACATAAAGAGCCTTTATGCATGTATTCATAAATCAACATTTGTCAATTATCTTCATGGCAATATCCAATTAAAGTTACTAAATTTCGATGGCTCACCTTTGATAAAACATCAACTTACATCAATCACATTCATTCAACATTGCATAGGTCAAGGTTCTTGAAAATGAATACTTGAAATGTCAACCCTTCCATAATTTTGAACATTGTTTCAAATAACTAAATGATGAAATTCATTAAAGTTAGTGGGCCAAATGATTCATTTTAGATTAAATTGATAACACATTTTAAAATATGGAGGGAAGGAATTAAATACCCCTCGTTGCAAATATAAATAATTAAAAAGAAATTGGCATACATTTAATAGTTAAATGGGTTGAATTTTTTTTTTCACAACCAAGTTGAACTAATTTCATTACAAACATTACAAAAAAAGTCTTGAACTTTTACAAACTTCATTAAAAAATTCAGATGGTCCTTGGGTTGATTTAACATCAAGCTCTTTGATTGCCACATATTGTCCATCTTCAAGCTTGCCATAATATACATGTCCAAACCTTTTTTTTCCAATCATTGTCTTGAAGCACTACTACAAAATGCGTTATAGTTCATTCTAGGTTTCATTAGATTTTGAATGAATTTGGACATTTTTACCTAGTGAAATTATTTAACCCCCTAGTGAACAAGGACCAGTTGCTACGGACAATGAATTGTTTCACTAGTGAAAAAAGGTTACTCTCAAGTGAAATACAAATTTACCAAACCATTCACTTGTTAGTTAATTAACTAACCAGCATGGAAATCAATTAAAATTTATTTATTTAATATATAATATTATTGATAATTTCATGATCTTTTAAACCTATTATTTATTAACATGTGTCATTACTTAAGCTAGGTTTTTAACCTATGTAAGTAGGCCACGTAATAAACCTAAACACCTATAGGAATTAGATAAAAGAATATTTTGTCAACATACTATTGTTGACCACACACAACACCATTCATGAAGTTTGATTCCTTGACCTTTGGAATGGAAGCAAACACCCTTACTATCAAATCACCCCACTTCTTGTGGTAATATGTTACATTACATTCTATTTATCAAATATTTCATTTTAAACATTACAAAAACATAAATTTTGAAAATTCATATCTTATTGAATTTTTTTTTAAATGAAATTATTTGAGTTTTTTTTTAATTCAATAATGTACATAATTACATTTATTTCTTTTTGAAAATCTAAAATCATTTGAACAAAAAAAAAGAATATCATTATTCAATAACATTTCAATGACCATTTTTTTGAAAAAAAAAATATTATTAAATGGATAAGATTTTTGTTCATATAATAATACAACCCTATGTTAAGTTACTTTCAATTGTTATATGACTATTTTTCATTAATTTAAAATATTTCATCTTACATTATTTATAGCTATTTATGGTTATTCTCAATTACTTTTGGTTGTTCTAAGTTTTTTTTGAGTATTTTAATTTATTTTACCTTAGACTATTTTCACCTATTATAAGTTTTTTTGGCTATTCTATGTTATTTTTTTCTGTTGTAAATTATTTCAGTTTAGACTACTTGTAGCTATTATAAGTTACTTTTGGTTATTGAATGTTATTTCACCTTATGTTATTATTGACAATTCTAAGTTATTATAAGTTATTTCACTTTAAGTTACTTTTGTCTATTATAAATTGTTTCACCCTAAATCATTTTTGGCAATCCTAAGCAATTATAATATATGGTTATTGGTTTTTTTAAAAAATTAAATTGTCCTTTGTAACAAAGAAAATGCAAGCATCTTCATTATCATTTAATTATGGCAAATTGAAGATATTTTTCTCATTCATACACGACATTATAAATCCCTAGAGGACCCTACCCCTTACCTAATTTATGAATTAGATAATACAAAAAAAACCTTTAAGACTCATCAAATATAATTTTAAAACAATTCTAACTCCATGTAAACATATTGGGTTTAATTCTTAAATTTATGATATAGTTGAACACCTAAAAATTGTACAACATTCTTGTTGAAGGTTATAATAGACTTTAGATTTATTTTTGGACACATACTATAATTATCAAAAACCTTTTCTTTTACTAAAAGCCCTTGTATATCACAAAAAAATTTATATACCAAGAATCCATCTTTATCGAAATCCTTTATCAATTTTTTAAATCTAATTTCAATGGGATCATTGTTTATGACCTTTATACCTACCTTTGATCTATTTAGGACCTTGTAGGGTGCAAATGGGATAACACAAGCCACACCCACCCCCTTGGGTGACTAATTATTAAGTGCTTATTTTGGAATATTCTTAAAATAAATCTTTGAAAAATCTTGAAATTTTTCATCACTCTCTTATGTTATGGTTTGCATAAAAAATTGTTAAAAATGTAATTTTCAGAAAAATTCAAGTTCATTTACAAGTCCTTTTGTTGTTTAAAAACATTAGTTATAATGCTCTGGGTATTTTTCATTCATTACATTGATTTCAAAATGTTAAAATATATATACCAATACATTGAAAATAACATTATGTAAAATCAATTCCATTTGGAGTCCTTAATTTGTTTCTAAAATGTTAGATACACAAAACCAAGCGTTGGTTACATTTGTTGTAGCACATGTTAGTGTGACTACACCCCTTGGAAGGGGATGCTTGGTTTAGAATGAGGTGGAGTGATTTGTAAAAAACACATTTTGGAAGTCATCTTTTGCATTGGAAAGTTGTGCAATTTTTCTTTTGAGGTTGTATTTGCTTCTTGTTGAAGTTGTCTATTTTGAAACTTTTTTTTTGAATTGTATTTGTTTGACAACATTGAGTGTTGGATTTACTTGAAGTTTGTTTCACATATTTTCATTTGAAAATATGATAGTCTATTTGAACTATTGTTGGTAGAATTTTCTATCTTAAATTATTTGTCATTTAAAAGTTGCAAGGCATGTATTTCACCTTTGTTCTTTTTCCTTGATACATAAAACCGAGGATGTTACTAGGTGGCTTTAACATATGGATACAAAACTAGGATTTTTGATTTATGACTTTTATTTTGAAAGTTTGGATAGGATTCATTCGTCTTCCCCAAAAAATGGATTTTATTTTCAAAAGTGATTATGTATTTTTTGTGTTATTTACTTTCAAGGAAATCATATAAAGCTTGAAAAAAACTTTGAAAAATACCAAAGTTTTTTACTTTGTCTATAAGTTGTTTTTTGTTGCAATATGACAACAATGCTTCCTAGGCACATGAAGAAGTGATTGGACAAAGTGTTGCAGAAAAGAAAACAAGGTGGACCTTCTGATGGTCAAGGAATGGCTACTAAAAATGTCTAAAGGACATTGCTACTATTCATGGAGAGGAGTAAACAAAATAGAAGACCACCACTAAAAAAGGAGAACAAAAAATTTGAAGTAATATCGAAACCATATAATGAAAAGGGTTTATTGGTGTAACTATGCATGTGGAGACATTGGGGGTACCTATTTGGAACCCTACTAAAAACCAAGTTTTTTGAATGCCATGAAATTGTTGTACCCAATACTTAAGCTCAAAATAATGAAAATTTTCACCTCCAAAGGCGATCAAAGGAACTATGGTAGTTTCAAGAGAAGGACAATGACAAGCATAATGGCCATTCTTCGAGGACGAGTCTCACAAATGATAATGAATTCTAATTTTTTTTTTTGATAACCCTTGTTTTTAATGTTGGAATCACCTCTTCTATTCCATCCTATTCCTTTTGGTATGGCATATGCCACATAATAAGAAGTTGCCCTTACCAATTTAGCCAAATGTTAGTTAACAACCTATTACCAACTTTTGTGCCTAGTACCCACCCAATTGTCTTTCAAGTTATAGCTCAAGTATTTGTCCATTTGGTCCAATTCATGGTCTATCATTTGTAACATTAGAACTTACCCAAACTAGTTCATTTTTTCATGATGTACTTGCTACCGAAATTTCCAATGGATAGAATCTAATAATAGTTTTTATTAGAAATATTTTTCCTCCCTCAACTACTACAAAATCTGGGTGTAGTTCACTAATCCCTATTCATTAGACAAATGAATTCACTACTTCCCCACTAGGTCCTATTCACTATAACCAATTAATTCACTCATAATCTAGTGAAATCACTTGGTGTACATGGACAACTTTTGTTGTAGTGTGCAGTTATGGACCACATTTTCCTAGTTTAAACAAAAAACTAAGGTATAAGCACATTAGAAATGAATCATTTTAAGCAAAAAATGGTGATGTATAGCAAATAGGATAGTGTATTGTGAAATGTTTTTTTGTGGCAATCTTTTGGCAATCCTAAATTCAAGTAAAATCTTTTGGAATGTTGATGAAAAATTTTTGGAATTCAAAGTTCATTGAAATAAAAATTAACTTTGATCCAATAGTCAAATTAAGAGGATTGGGTACATGTATTACTATATATAACATGTAATTTTTTATGATCATAGGGTGTCATATTGGATGACATGTTCCATTAACAAGAGGAAAAAATGGAAAAAATAAATGATGCCACCTTCAATAGTCTTCTCTCTCTCAATAAAATATTCAATAATAAAGATTTTATGGCTTACCAACATTGAAAAATTGTGTTTTGGACCAAAATTCTTAAACAAAAGTAATAATTTTCAAAAATGTTGGTGCATTATTTTTTCATATATCATTTCATTCTTCGCATACAATTTTATACAAATATATCACATATAACCTCATTTTTGAAATATATTTCATATATTTCATATTTTATGACATGTATGGTCCAAATATATTCATCACCTACAAAATCTTCACCTTTTGTTGAATGTTTTTGAAAGGAATTGATTAAGTTAAGTTTTAAACTTCTTAAATCTCCCCAAAGTTCACAATATTGTCATCAAATTTCAAGTACACATCTTGTCAAATTTTTGAAATGTAGAAAATTATACTCCATGGCAACAATTTTTATTTGTTAGATATCTTTCGCAAGTCCATCTATACCCATATGTTGTAGTCTAGGCTTCATTTTTTATTTCGATTATTATCAAAATACACTACTAGAAAATGTGTCCTAGTTCACTCTAGGTTTCACTAGATTTTGAGTGAATTTGGACATTTTTACCTAGTGAAATTATTTAAGCCCCTTGTGAACAGGGACTAGTTGCTACGGACAATGATGTTTCACTAATATCTAATGAAACAAAGTTACTCTTAAATGAAATACAAATTTATCAAACCATTCACTTGATAGTTAATTAATTAACCAGTATGGAAATCAATAAAATTTTAATTATTTAATATATAATATTATTGATAATTTCATGATTTTTAAAGCCTATTATTTATTAACACGTGTCAATACCTATGCTAGGTTAAAAACCTAGCCTAAGTAGGTAGGTAAGCCACATAATCAACCTAGGCACCTATTTTAAAAATTCGATAAGAGAATATTCAATCAACATACCATTGTTGACCACACACAACACCACCCATGAGGTTTGATCCCTTGACATTTGGATTGGAGGCAAACACCTTTACCATCAAACCACCCCACTTGTTGTGATCATATGTTATATTACATTCTATTTATCAAATACTTCATTTTAAACATTACAAAAACATAAATTTTGAAAATTCATATTTTATTGAAATTTTGTTCAAATGAAATGATTCGAGTTTACTTTTTTTTAAAAATCAATAATGTCCATAATTACATTTATTTCCTTTTGAAAGTTTAAAATCATTTGAAAAAATAATAATAATAAATGGATTTTTTTGTTGATATAATAATATTACCTATGTTAAATTACTTTCAATTATTATATGACTATTTTTCATTAATTTAAATTGTTTCCCCCCTAAATTATTTATGGTTATTTATGGTTGTTCTCAATTACTTTTGGTTATTTTTGGCTATTTCACCCTATGTTACTTTTTGTTATCCTAAGTTATTTTTGGTTATTTTAGCTTAGTTCACCTTAAGCTATTTTCAATTGTTGTAAGTTTTTTTAGTTATTTTATGTTATTTTTGAGTAGTGTAAATTAGTTCAATTTAGACTACTTGTAATTATTATAAGTTACCTTTAGTTATTGAAATTTATTTCACCTTATGTTATTATTGGCAATTATAAGTTATTATAGGTTATTTCACCTGAAGTTATTTTTGTCTATTATAAATTATTTCACCTTAGATTATTTTTGGCAATCTTAAGCAATTATAATATATGGTTATTGGTTGTTCTTTTATTAATGCTATTAATGGTTATTAATGGCTATTAGTACAAATTCTATTTGGATATTAATGTTTTTTAGTGGTTATTATATTAATAGTTATTGTTGGTTATTTTATTAATGTCTATTGGTGGTTATTCTATTAATGTCTATTGGTGCCTATTGGTGGCTATTCTACTAATGGCTATTAGTGGTTATTTCATAAATGACTATTGGTGGTTATTCTACAAATGACTATTGGTGGTTATTTTATTAATGACTATTAGTGGTTATTCTATTAATGACTATTAGTGGTTACTTTATTAATGGTTATTGATGACTATTATATTGGTGGATATTGGTGTTTTTTAATGGTTATTATATTAATGGCTATTAATGACTACTCTATTGGTGGATATTGGTGTTTTTTAATGGTTATTATATTAATGGCTATTTATGGCTATTCTATTGGTGGATATTGGTGTTTTTTAATGGTTATTATATTAATGGCTATTAATGACTACACTATTGGTGGATATTGGTGTTTTTTAATGGTTATTATATTAATGGCTATTTATGGCTATTCTATTGGTGGATATTGGTGTTTTTTAATGGTTATTATATTAATGGCTATTGATGACTATTCTATTCGTGGATATTGGTGATTATTAATTAGTATTATATTAGCGATTATTTGTGACTATTATATTGGTGGCTATTGGTGGCTATTTATTAATGGCTATTGTTGATTATTTCATTGTAAACCATTGGTGATTATTGATGGTTATTTTATTAATGGTTATTAGTGGTCATTGTATTATAAGTTATTGTTGGTTATTATATGTTATATTACAACTATTGATGATTATTGTATTATAAATTATTTTTACCTTAGGTCATTATATTTTGTTTTAGATTATTTAAAGTTATTACACTTAAGATAAAATAATTTATAATAACATAAAGTAGAATGACCTTGAATAACTTAAAATATAACTTGAAATGACATATATTAATTTAAAATAAAATAACCTAAGGTATAGCCTAAAGTTAGTTTAATAATTTAATTTAATAACTTAAAAGCTTATAATAAACTAGTTAGAATACCTTAAGGTAAAATAACATATAATAATTTAGGGTACAATAATTTATAATAGCCCATAATAACATAAAATATAAGTTAGAATAACTAAAATAACTTAAAATAACATAAGGTATATTATAAAATAACACAGATAGAATATTTTTAAAAACATAAAAATAAACCTATTTACTATAGTAAATTGTAATAATGAATTATGTTAACTAGTAATGAAACATGATGTCTACATAGTGATATTATAGTGAAATAACTTTCACCATGGTGAAATCAATAAAATGCAATGAAGTTATTTCACTTTTAAAGTCCCATAGTGATTTAAGCTAGTAAATTACACCCCATTGGTAATAGTGATAGTTGCCACTAGTGGGGGCGATGGAGGAGCACCAAGACCAATGGGACATTCCTAGCTAACATTTCCACCAATTGAAGGGTTCTTTACTCAAAATCAATGTTTTGACATAATGAACCTTTTTTTGCTTCACTTTGAAAGATGTCATTTTAAAATGGGGGGAAATTTTCATGCAATTTCACACCCAAGTTGTATTTTTGAAAAGTTGAAAATGGTTTTTTACAAATGATACTTGACTATTCAAATTGATGAATATGTTTACATGGCTTTCAAAGTGATTTTATAAGGTGGCGATGAAAAGGTCGAGGTACACTATGAACATATATTCAAGTTGGCCAACTACTGATTACAACATAAGGCAAATGACAACTTGTTGACTACCTTTTTGAGAGCCAAATTGTTGGCCTACTTATGGGTAAAAACAATAGGAATGAAGAAAGACACCCTATTTCAACACAAGGATGTTATTGTTACTTGTTAGTACAACATGGGGGATGTTAAAGACTAGAAAAATTACTTAAGCTCTTAAGAAAACCAAAAACAACTAATGAAGCAAAGTGAGTATAAATCAACTACAAATATTGTCTGGTGGTTAGATGCTAAAGTGGACCAAAATTAACAAATTACATTTCATTTTTTAAACCCATTTAAAAAAACACCAACTAACTATAAATTCGGGCTTGAATTCAAGCTATCAAATTATTACATGTGTAGACCCTATTAACCTACTTGTGATGCCCACAATAGAAGGCAAGATTTTTTAAAGATGTATGTTTTGTTTCTATTGTGGAAGAGACAATTTTTGAAGACTTGGTTTTCTAATTGAAAGACTTGCCATGTTCAACTCCTAAATCTTTTGCAACTATTTACACCTCATCATTGTTTTTTTTAGTGTGAAAAGATCTTGATTATGAGGTGACAATGGCACAAATTACACTATTTGGACCATTTGGTACTTCCAATAAATTGGAGTTTTACAAGAAAGTTCAAGTGAAACACAAGTCTGGCAATTTGAAAAGCAACTTTTCAAAACTACTAGGATTTGCAATACCTTTATCACTAAGCCTCCAAAGGTTAGTAACAGTCATCAACTCACATGCAAATATTTTGTAGAGATTTATGGCCTTTTGTGTAAAGGGCATGAGCCCAAAATGAATAAAGGTCCCTAGAGATATTACATCAAAAGGGGTTTGTAAGGTTTTTTGGACCCATTCAAAACAAAAATGTCCATAGCTATGTTTTCAATGAAGATCATGTTTTAATAGCAAAAGTTAAAAGATTATGATTCATAAGAAGCTATCCTAAAGGCAAAGAATTCACAATCCAAAATCTAACAATCCATACACACAAAAATGCAAAATGCAAGGGCTTTAAAGAAAAGGTAATTTAGATAGTAGTATTTATTCATGATTCAACCTTGTTATAGTAGCAAAACATATTAGAAAATGAGCCAAGCAATGACATATTAACATCCCAACATTTGCAATATGCATCATCAAGGTTTGTAATTTCATGTGGGCATGGATTTTAGAATGTTTCATGGACTACAATGTAAAGCAATTGTCTATTTCAAAAACCTAGAATTCCTAATTTGATACATGACATTAAGTAATACAATATGTTAGACAAACCATTGTTGACGCACCCCCAACTCCTAGATAGATTCGATTACGAGTCCAAAGGTGAAAACAACAGAAGGATAAGGATTTGGGGTACATTCCTTGGCTTGTAGCATTTCTGGGGTAAGAAGGTGTGCTGAAGTTCCGTGATGGGGACTAAGACGAGTGACAAGCAGGTCAATTATTCACACAGACCTGCACAAACTAAACAACAAGTTGGTTAATGCGTAATCAAAGCACTTTTGGTCCATGGACGAGCCACAAGCAAACATAGACTCATAAGATTCACCACGGCCCAAACTTGGGCGAAGCCACCACCTTCCCCTTTATAATATTCTCTATGCTTGGTCATAGGGTCTACACCCAAATGTCATTTTGTCCCAAGACTCCCAACTTGGGAGTCCAAAATTCCTTAAATTGGGACTTGTATGACTTTGGAGGCCCATGACTTCTTGTGTAGACCTCTGATTGAGGTTAGGTCTAAAAGAAACTTATAACCCTCGTCAAGAGCTTTCCAACAGTATGTGGCACACCGCTTGCATGCAAGTAAATCAAGGCGATTCTTGACTTTTAGTGGTCGGGAGTCAAATTGGCACTTTGACTCCTAGCCCTCTTTTGGCCATAACTTATGTTTTAAGTACCCAAATGGGTCATGCAAACCCATTCTAAACATACAAGTTTCAAGAACTTTCCAATAATATAAAGAACTTTTCAATCCAATGAGTATTGACCCTTTACAATCACTCCTAAAAACTTGGGAGTCCATTAGGACTTTAATTCCCAAAGTGGGAGCTCATTTGGGAATGTGGAGGTTCATTCCCTCACACTCTCCTACACTCTCGTGAGCATGAAATGTGATTCCCAAGCTTCACTTTTGGCCCGCACCTTTGCAAGCCCTTGCCTTGGTTGTGAACCCAAGGTTAGGGTTGCAATAGTTGTAATTAAAACCTAAAAAACAATTCTAAAGCCAAAACTAAAAATGCCATTATGTTTTCCACAATTCAAGTTAGAATATCCTTCTTAGCTTTTTCATTGGTCCAAGTTGTGATGGCATCGTTGTAAAAAAAGAAATTGAAACAATGTAGAAGGGCTATTACAAACATATGAACCATTAAATCTAGATGGTCACTAAGTTTGTCCCATAGTTTTGTGTTCATGAAGGTCAAGGTTGAAAAAGTTCTTTCATCCTCAACAAACCCCATGATTTGGACCATAGTTAATTATGCCATGTTCATGAACTCAGATAGGCGTGTACATAACAATGTAGTACAAATTTGCTTAACATATTTTCATGGCAACAACAAAATCACATACAAAACACTTTCGAAATTGGGAGAATCTAATTAATTCATTCAACCCTTCAAACATGGCATGATGTAAGAAAGGCCCAACATTATTTCTAAATTACAAAGAAGTTCAAGATTATGGGCAACCTACATGATAAAATTGGCATTTTGATGCATCTTTAAGACCTAAACATGGTATTATGATAAAACCATTTTGGCTAGAAGTAACATTAAAATCTAGCATGTCTTGATGTTTTCAAAAATGCATTTTCACAATGTTGGCTAGTTTGATAAACTTTTGAGTCTTTTTTGGACTATGAAAGAAATAAGAGTACAAGTTTTGCAAAACATCCTCAATTTTCCCCACAATGTTCCATTTTAGAAAGTGTTTGCACCACCAAATTTGTGTGATGACTCATGCGATGCAAACTAATCATGAAAAGTGTAATAGTAGCTGAAAATGGCCATTTTGCAACTAGTTCTTGCAACTAATTTTTAGTTGCAAGCGACATTTGCAACTAAAATCTAAATAGTCGCATTAGACAAGTCGCAAACAACAACGAATTTTGGGTGAAAGAAAAAATCAATGAAATATTCTTTCATCCTTTCACTAGTCATATATGTATTATCGCTTGCAACTAGGATCCGACTTTTTTGGTGAACAATGTGAACAAATTATGTGTTGCCATGTGTCCCAACTTTTAATAATTAAATTTTTTTTTTATAATTTTGAAATAATCCAAGACGTTTAATTTTTATGTTTGGATGGTTTAGATTGTGACACATGGTGTAATAGAAATTTGCCATGTGGAATATTAATTGGATTTGTCCAAATTTAGTTTAAATCAATATTTAGGTATGTAGGTTGAACTAGGCACCGCCCTACTTATATACCTACCTACCCATCTAAGCTAAACACCTATCTAGATAGGACCTATTTACCTACTTAGGCCAAATACCTACTTAGGTAGGTAGGTAGGTAGAAAAATAGGTAGGTAAGTTAGGGAAATATGTAGTTAAGTGTAAATACATGAATATTTATATTTTATTTTGGGTTAAGTCGTTTTCATTGGCTCATTCCATATGTCCATGTTTTTAAATATGAAAATATAAAATCAAAACACCTTATTAACATACTTTTCAAAATGAAAATGAAAGCCAAAACATATGGGATAATTTTTTTAGTTGTAAGTCATTTACAACCAATAATCATTAATAGAATAATCACCAATAGCCATTAATAAAATAACCACCAATAGCCACTAACAGATAGCTACTGATAGCCATCAATAAAATAACCACCAATAACCATTAATAGAATAGTCACTAATAGCCAGTAATATAATAGTCACCAATAGCCAATAATATAATAATCACCAATAACCATTAATACAATAACCATTAATATAATAACTAATAATGAACAACAATATCCACCAACAAAATAGCCACCAATAACCATTAATAGAATAGTCACCAATAGCTAGTAATATAATAGTCACCAATAACCATTAATATAATAACCACTAATATAATAGTCACTAATAACCATTAATATAATAACCACTAATAGCCATTAATGTAATAACGAATAATAAACATCAATATCCACGAATATAATAGCCACCAATAAAATAGGTACCAATATCCATTAATAACCACTAATATCCACGACATGTTTCCATGATGCTGACTAAATTGGTCTCAAGGTAACTTTCTCCCCTCCCATTTAAGTTTTCTTTAAACATTATATTTAATTTGTGGGTTGCATGTAAAATCATGTGTTGCCATTGGGTGCAATGTCCTTCATGACAAGGGTTCACATCCTTCACATGAACATTGAAAACTCAAGTAGCTAGAAGCTAATTGCCAAATTTTCACACTTCAATTCAATCACAATCACCAAAAGACTTCTCAAATCTCTCTATTATTGCCTAAATGCAAACTTTATTAAAATTGCATTAACCTATATAACCCCACACCAAAAACCTTATCGTAGCCAAATTGGCGACCCCTCTATAATGAGAAAATTGTCACCTTGCTATTTTTTTTTCTCTAAGTAGCCAATATTAAAACAACTAAGCATGTGCTTGTAAACACTCAAGCTACTAGCTCAAGGTCATAATAGCCACATATGCCTCTTTTAGGAATCCTTTAAAAATACAATGAAGAACACTAGTTGAAGGGAATATTTTTGAATTTTGGTTACTCAAAGTTAAAATTGATGCAAGAAGAGAAAAAAACTTGACTTTGTGGAAACATTAGAGTTATCCCTAAAGTCATGCCATGTTGGGCCTGAGTTGCACCCGTCATTTGATGCTTCATACCCTCCTGGCTATTGTCCACAAAGTCATGAAATTTTATTAAATATTGAGACTCATGATTAAATGCACAAGGTTCGAGGACATTTATAGCTACAATACACATAACATCAATGATTGGTTGAAGGTGTTCAGGAAAGAAAGGATAGGATAAACTCAATATAACACCAAATTTGCTGCTAAACTGAGTTTCATACCCCATTGAAGTCTAATGGACCTTTTTTTTTCCTGTTTCTTGAAATTTCTAGTGTGACCAAACAAGGTTTCTGGTGGCATCTTTTCCTAACTTTACGGATAACTTTATTGAATGTGAAAATAGATTTTTGACTAAAACATGGCAATCTTGTGGATGTGGCTATGAATGGCATACTAATGGCCAAACCTCATGAAGCCTCCATATAAAATGGGTTGTAATTTAAGCAAGTCTTGCACTTTGTCAAAAAAATGAAGTTCTTTCAAGCAAGACAAGTTTTCTCCCCCCATGAAATTCCATCAACAACCATTTTTGTCTCTCTTGAAGTGGGGCACTTTGGATGTACTTATACAAAACTTGTTTTATGTTGGGTGGGTACCCAGTTTGGTGGGTTAAAACCATTGGTTCTAGTTTTTTATAGTAAAATTTTGGACTAGAACTAGGTTTGCTTTTCAGGATTGGAACTAGAACCAAGTTCTCGATTCCATTTACTTGTGGAACTGAAATCGAGATTTTGAAAAAAAATTATTTGAAAAAAAGATTAGGCCATAGGCTAACCAAAGGTTAATTTAAAACTGGATCTAATTTTTTAAATCAATATTTGATTTTGAAATGGGATTTTTTTGTTCTTAGTTTTAATGATGTGTGGAACCATAACCAAAATGGTTTTTTTCTTAGAACAGGAAAAAGGCTCTTCATAAGAGTATAAAATTGTTCAACATTGGTCTTGTTATGATGAATAAAATTGAATACCTAATACTTGAAAGTAAATTTTTGACATGTTGTCCTTATGAGTCTTAAATTAAACTTTGGTTGTCTTCTCAAGAAGAGTCAAGTAAAATATGTCAAATGAAAAATTTCATGGGATGCCTTATCAAATAGAAGGCCAAAAAATCAAGATACACATTAGCATGAAAAATGTGTAAAATCTAAAATCTTGTCCAAACTTTTTGAAACTATTATTTTGCATTAAGAAATATTTATGAAAGTAGGGTATTTTGCACTGAGATAGAATCAATATCTTCCTTTTAATTGAACCAACAAAATCAAAATTTCAAGTAATGGTTCAAATTTCTTTTGTTTTACAGATTTATAATCTCAAAAGATTGTTATATACTGGTCCAATTGTCCCCATGATATTTGCCTAGAAATGGCATCCTTGAAAAGGTACGATCTCTGATCGAGTGTTCTTGCAACAAAGATGAAAACCCATTTCATATAGGAATGGAAAACACAAAAAGTTTGTCATAGACATTTAATTTTGAATATGGGTAGTGTTTTTCAAAATGCAAGGGAGACATTAAATATTCTCTAACAAGCTCTATCCAAAGCCTATTTATGGAGCCTTGTGTGATTTTATGCATTGCCTGAGCTCTTTTCAAAGCTTGTTTATGGAGCCCTATATGTGGTTTTGCACATTGCATAGTTTGTGTCCTTTACAATCAGTACTTGTTTTGCTTAAAAGCATCTCCACCCATGCCCTCAATTTGAATTTGTCACATCCAAAATATATAAGTCAAATGTTCCACCCCTCCTCAACTGTAAATAAGAAAATTTAAACAATATAAAGTGAAAAACAATTTAAATATCAACACTTAAACCAATCATTACAATTAACCATCAAAATCAGATACCAACAATCACTTCTTATTTATTGCATTCTTCCATGGCTCTTCCAAGGTCTAAAAATATGTGCATTTTTTCAAGTTCAAAGCAAATGTTCAAAGAATCCATGGAGTTTGATTGTTGTACTTCATCCAACATTTCCAGTTTAAGACGTCTTACAACTGCTACCTACTAGAGATGCTCCAAGAACAAAAATAAATAAATTATGATTTTGATGGCCCCCATAAGGTTTGAAACAACAACTTCAACAATGTAAGAATTAGCACCCACCAACAACCTACTTCCTACCATTTTACAACAAGGTGATCCTTTATTTTAGTTTTGAAGGCATTAGTCAAACCTTGCATAAAATTGTGCAAGCATCACATTGACATCACTATGTTCATTAGTGGGTTTTTAGTGTCTTCCAACAAACATCACTACAACTTGTCTTTTTTTATGTTTACTAGGAGGTTTTGTATCAATTAGTGTTAAATGATTACAAGCAATTGCATGCATTAAAAAGACATGCCTATTCGCGTTGTGTTGGTGCCTAGTTGAGTAGCAAAATCAACATAGGCAACATTGCTAATTTTGATTCTACACCTTTTCTTTCTAACCTTAGAATGGGCCAAATCGTTGATTTTGCCAAAAGGTCTGAACCCTACCTTGGTGAGCTTCATGTAGGGTCTCTCAATGAGTGTACCCCTAATAGAATTTGACATAGAGCGGCCTTCTTTGTAGTACAAAAAACCAAATTAAGCTCCAAGACTTAGTCCTTTCTACTTGTTAATTTAAGCATAACACATAAGAAAAGACTACATGTGAGACGGTCTTTGAATGAGCTTCCACCTAATTAAAAAGGGGAGGGGAGGGCTACCTTATGTCATTTGTAAATGTTGTTGAACATCCTCCCCAACTTTCATCGTCAATTACAATCACAATGTGGTTTGTAGAACACTCCCATGTTCTACCTAAATTTTTATGTGTGTATAGATTTGAAATTTGACTAAAAAAAAACCTTTAGCGTTTTTAGTTTTCAACTCACAAAGATCAAAGATTACAAGTGTAACAAAAACCACAACAAAGCTATAAACATTTCTTGTGTCACTTTTATTTGGGGTAGCTCATAATGCACTTAACATAACAATTGTGCATTTGAAAGTTTTAAATCTGTTTTGCATTATTTTCTTCCTATGTTTAAAGTTGTGAGTGATTACAACAATGGAATCATTGCAAGGAAAGCCTTCATGTGAGCTCAATGTTAATTTGACAAAATGGCTCTCTTCCCTTGCACCTAGTGGCATCGCTACAAATTGAAATTGTCTTACTCCCATTATCGTCAATGTGGAAGGCGTCAACAATGTAGGAAAATTTGATAGTGTAGAGGAGGACAAGGAATCATAGACAAACATGGAACACACACGATGCCACCATCATGAATCATCAACCAATGCCACTTGTTTCTGGAGATGCTACCCATACATGCACATGAGGATCCTTATATGATCTAGCTACTTGGGCAACAAAAATATATCAACATTATCTCTAATGCACCTATAAGATGGGTAGGAGGGGTATGTTCCTCACTTGATAATTTTTCCTCCCTACTTTTCCACCATTCTTTTCCTTCTAGTCTATTGTTTTTTACTTATTTGTGTGGGCATATTTTTTATTGTTTATTTTCTTTCATATGTTCTTGCAATTTCTTGATTCCACAATCAAACCCTAAAAAATAGAATAGTTGACATCAAATGACCCAAACCAAACAACTTTAATATGTTGCCATAATCCTTCTTTCCATTTCTCTCTAATGTTTTGTCAACTTCTTTTCCATGTTTTGGGCCCTTCAAATAAACAAAGCACATAAAAAAAAATCAACCAAATTTATTTTTAAGTAGCTTGCCATAAAAAAATATTATACTACAATGTGTTAGATATCACAAAATTGCAAATCAATTGTAAAGAATTTGGTGTAGGTCATGTACATTGTATTGATCTCCAATTCACAATGAATATATTTCCAATAGGTTTTGTATTGCAAATATCTTGGTGGAAGTTTTGTAATTATTTATCTAATTTCTTATTTTTTTGGTCATTGTTTCTAATTACTTTATATTTGCAAAACATTTGTAGAATAATGCTTATAACAACTCTTTTGCCATGTGTTATGGTTGATGAATTTTACTATAAGGTAGTTTGCCACAAAAAAAATTATTGCAATGTGTTTAACATCACAAAATTGTAGATTGAATTTGGGATTTATTATCGTGTTTTCAATTATGGTGTGCTCATGAGGTTTTGGAGGTACATCCCACAAGACCAAAATCTACAAGTGTAGTTAACATGCAACAAAGTAAGCAAATATGTATGGCCTTGTATCTTGAGGATGAGTATGAAAAACTTGTAATGGAAGCATATTTTGATTATAAGCAACCTAACAACCCTATCAATAGTCGTCCTTCTTTATAATGTAAGTTTTACAAGGTTTGCATGAAAGATGTCACAACCCTAACCTTGGGTTCACGACCAAAGCAAGGGCTTGTAAAGGTGCGTGCCAATAGTGAAGCCCAGGAGTCACTTTTCGTGCTCCCGAGAATGTAGGAAGGTGTGAGGGAATGAACCCACACACCCCCAAGTGGCATGGGCTCCCACTTTGGGAGTTGGAGTCCCAATGGATGTCCAAATTTTCAAAGAGCAATTGTAGGCGTCAAAACTCATTGGATTGAAAAGTTCCATATACCATTGGAAATTTCTTGAAACGTAGATGTTTAAAATGGGCTTGCACATCCCATTTGAATATTTAAAACATAAGTTATGGTCAAAAGAAAGGTTGGGAGTCAAATTACCAATTTGACTTCCGATCACTAAAAGTCTGGAATCACCCTGATTTACTTGCGTGCAATTGGCATGGCACGTATCGTTAGAAAGCTCTTGATGAGGGCTACAACTTTTCTTCAAACCTTACATCAATAAGAGATTTGAACAAAAATCCCAGGGCTTCCAAAGTTTTGGGAGTTCCAATTTCAAAATTTTTGAAACTCCCAGGACAAAATGACATTTGGATGGAGCCCCTTGGGCTAATCACAGAGAACACTATAAGGGGGAAGGTGGTGGATTCCCCCAAGTCTGAGCCATGGTGAGTCTTGTGAATTCGTGTATGCCCATGGTTTGTTCATGCACAAAAAATGCTCCAACTACGCACTAACCAACTTGTTGTTTAGTTTATGCAGGTCTGTGTGAATAATTGACTCGCTTGTCATTCATCCTAGTCCCAATCTCAGAGCTCCAGCACGCCCTTCTACCCTCAAAATGTTATGAGTTAAGGAGCGTACCCCAACTCTTTATCCTTCCATTGTTTTCACCTTTGGACTCATAGTTGAGTCTATCAAAGAGTTTGGGGGTGCGTCAAAAGATATGAACATTATTTCTTATTTCAAAATGATGAATTTATGCCCTGCTTACAACGAGAAAGACCTCTTGAGAATGTACTTGATTTGGAACAAGAATGAAACAATGGAAATTATTAAATTAGGTTTGAAGTTTGGCACGACCATGTACCTAGTTGAAACAAACATCTTACTTTAAATGAAATCTATTTTCCTCCAAAACAAACTCCAACAAATCCAAGATTTGGAAAAATGGGGGTTATGCCACCTCCATAGCCTAGACCTACTAAAAAAGACATATGCATCAAGTGAATGCACATTATGAACTACCTCCCCGTCCAAAAGAAGTGTTAATGAATGTGTTGTTTGCTTTGTTGGATATAGAAATGGTTATGGACAAGACACTTCTACAAGATCCCAAAGAATGATAATAAAATATAACTACAATTGCCCAAATGCAACAACAAGACTATTGTGTAAAGTATTTGTTTCCATGTTCATGAAGATTGCTAAGAATACGGTGAATTGCAAATGGTCATTGCAACTCAAAAACTAAATTGTAAGGTAATTGCAAAACACCCCTTTTCTCATAGTGATGGATTCGACAATTTAACATTTTTAATCTAGATAATCATATTTCCAAATTAATCATACACTTAAGCCCCGAAGTTGCACTTATTGGATTGGGAGATGCTTAAGCAGAAGCTTGAAAACATTGTTTGTTATTATAATGTGTTATAACATTTTTTGTGACAACAATGTTTATCACATGGTCATGTAATTCCTTGTACAATGTAACATAGATGATGCACAAAACTAATATTTGAAAGCATTGTAATAATTTCAACATGTAGAATAATGAATGTAGTTGGAAAGACCCACAAAATGTTCAAACCCATACATGAGATGTTAAATTAAATCATCGAAAAATGCAAATAAGGTGATGTTTGTTCTCAAATTCCAATAAACATGATTTAGTATAGCTACAAATCCCAACATATTACAAAAGAAACTTCAAATTTACCTCAACATGGGGAACCAATTTTTAGATGTGCCTATGCCTTGTTGTTCTATCCTTCAAATGGTTGTGATTTTAGGCAAGGGATTCAAGCAATCCTTTATTACTTTTCAAGGCATTATCACCTATTACATATGAAAACAAAGTTATGGTATTTGGGTGTGCCAATGTGGCAAAACCCCACACTAACATGTTTTTATGTTTGCCTCTCAAAATTCTCAATGTTGAAAATAAATGCAATTGCAAGGGCGGAAATTCCAAATTCGTGGCTCTAAGGTCTAAGAAGACCTTGTTGATGACATTGATTATGTCTCCATTTATGTTAGATTTAGGATGTTTTGTGAACTTCAATATTTTTTTTGTCTAAATTGTTCATTTGTGGTATCATTATTCCCAAGATTGCACTCATGACTATTATGTTCGAAAATTGCACCACCTCATGCAACCTTATACAAGGTACCAATCTTTCTAATAATTAAACCATCATGAATGTTTAGATGAAGCATCTGGAAAACTTTCATGACATGCTTACAAACAATGCATTGTGCTACAAGGGGGCAATTACATTATGGCCATTCTGAAGTTGGAGCATGTACAATCTATACTTTTCCCAAATGATTGGTGGATGCCACAAATGCAATGTCCTCCTTGTTTAGGTGTAATAGGACATTTGTATTCGAAATATCATGAGTTCATAAAAAGGCACTAACAACAATGTTTTTTTACTTATTTTTCTCACATATTCAAAAAAATTGCATTGCACCCCGTACCAATAGTGAGTAAGAACATCGCCAATAAGATTGTAAATTAAGTGAAATATTCCCTAGGATCGGCTTGCACAATTAGAATCGCACATATGGGAGGTGAGGAAATCTTTGGCTCTTGTAAATGGAAGGTGAACCTAGCCCCCAAATCAGAAGGGGATTTTCATAAGCACAATTGTGTGAATTTTTCTCATCCTCATGTAAACCATACCATTGCTAGATTAAGTGTGGAAATTGAACAACTTGGGGTGAATCAAACTCAAGGAGATGTTGAGTTCCTTGAAGCTCCATGTGGGGATGGAGTTTGGCATATAGAAAGATGCCCTTGTATGTTGCATGTTCAATGTTCCACATTACAAAAATCCACCAAACATTTTTGTGTTACAAGGATAATTACCAAACCAACTTATGTTGGTGTCCCTACCCTGACTTACTCAGGGTTGTGGGCTTAGTTCCCTTGTGCACCTTTGAAGCTACAAAAGTTTTTGTTTCATGCAGATGATTGAATCGTTGCATTGGTGGTATTGAAGCGCAAGTATATTGGACAAACTAACTATTCCAAAAATTTAGCTCATCCAAGATGAAATCAAATCTCTTGAAGAAATGGGATTTGTTCTGAATAAACAATAATCAATCTTTCCTCAAAGTTTATTTGAAAGGGAAAGTTCCATTCCTATAAACAGGTCGGTGGATGAAATGTCGTGGCCAACATCACGTAATGGTAAGGTTGTTCATTGTATAATGTCATTCAAGATGTCAAATCTACATTATAATCATTGGGAGGTTGGTTGACTCTTGAAGCAAGTGTAAACCCGCCATTGGAGGTTCCCTTCCTAGATACAAACAAATTTATAAGATTTTATTTGGCCAAAATCCAAACAAGAAGTAATATGAAGTTACAATAGGAAATTTCCCAGCTTGCACTTGTTTGGATTTTATAGCAATGATGTCCAGTTTGTTAAGTTGGTGAACGAAGTGGGTGCCCTACAAACACATCTATTATGTTTTACAACATGTCATGTTTTATGGGTAGTTCAAGAGTTTCATCCATTTTCCAACTTTGAGTTGTGATGAAGTTCGTTGTTTGTTGATTTGTGATGTAATTATTGTGTAGGTAAGAGTACATTTTTGAATTGATATAAAAAATAAATGCAATGAACATTGTCAATTTTAATGCTTGTGATGATGTGATGTGTTTAATTGGTTCTTAGATTATAAGTTGCAAATGATGTTAGCACGTGTTTTATAAGTGCTTCAATAATTATTCATTCAACATTATGCTTCACATGAATGATGTTTCACTATTAGATAAAAATTAATTACCAGATTAAGTAAATGTTCATTAATATTTATTTTTGTATATTTAAATGAATATTATGTATCATTCAAAAAATATTCTTACCACATTAATAAAATATTTTATCCATGTGGACAGAATATTTTTGTCTACATGGAGAATATTCGGCTTATGTGGTAAGAATATTCTTTAAAGTTTTGTGTTGCTCACAAAAGTTTTGCTCGCGTGTTTACTGTTCACCGTTCACAAGCTCACTATTCATGCTCATGTGCTCACTATTCATGTTCATGCGCTCACACAATATTTGCATTGCTAGGAAAACCATGGTTGAGGGATGCCAAAATAGCCCATGATTGGGGAAACAACACAATGACTATTCAAGGGAATGGAACAATCAAAACTGTAGTGGTGACTAAACACTTGGGAACAAATGTGAAACACTCTAAAGTGTTGTTATGTTACAATTACCAGAATGGTATCAATGATGAAGAGAGAAATATTATATTTGCTACAAAACCATAATTTTTTCCATAGGCACTATTAATCTACCAAATACATTTCAATCTATAGACACCACAAAGTCCCACAAAGGTATTAAAATTCATAATCATTGTGTAAACATGAGTAATACAAAATTTATTTCAGTGGAGGGAAAAATTACAAATAGATATGAGCCAAGAATTATTTTAGAGGATAAAGTGTATTTAAAAACATACTATAAACACCAACTAGGGAATGATTAGCAAGATTTGGAGCTTATAGAGCAAAAATATATTGAAGCATGGGTTTTAATACCCATGAAGTAGGATGTGGAGTTCCATGTTCACACAGATGCACATTGTTGGTTGTGGGGGCTTTACTAACACAAAATATCACAGGGAAGATTAATCAACTAATAGTGTATGCTTCTAGACTTTTTAATAGTGGAAAACAAAATTATAGTACAACAGAAAAGAGAAGCTTTAGCTATGGTTTTACATTGCATATGTTTGGGCATTATTTGTTGGGAAATATGTTTGTGTTTTATGTAGATCATATGGTTTTAGTTTACTTAGTAAACAAACCATAGGTTTCAAGGAGAATAGCTAGGTGGTTACTATTTTTTTGGAATATGATTTAATAGTAGTTTACAAGCCAAACAAAACTCATGTAATTGTAGATGTTTTGTCCAAATTGCCTAATGTCACAAAACCTTTACGAATCCCAGAACAAACCACAAATGTTAATTTTTTTTTCACAAAACCAGAATGGTTAAATGATGTCAAAATGTTTTTATAGACAAATTAGATTGAAAAATCTTTGTCAATAAAGCAAAAAAAAAAAATTGGCCAGGAAGGTTTAACCATTCATAATGAAGAATGATGTTTTGTGCAAAATGGGGCAAGACAACAAATTGAAGTAATGTTTGTCAACCACAAAAGCTCAAAAGGTGATGAAGGAGTTGCATGAAAGAACAATAGGGGCATTTTGCAACTAAAATTACACATAAAAAGATTTTAATGCAAGGTACATATGGCCCACAATGTACAGAGATGTTAGTGATTTCTACAAATCATGTGATGCATGTCAATGCATTGGAGGGTTGGTTAGACAGAATTTGGCCAAACTAATAACTTTTTAAAAAGAACCATTCATGAAATGGGGCTTGCATTTTATGGGACCAATTAAACAAACAAGAGGGTATACATGCAATAAATACATATTGGTGGCCACAAATTATGCAACCAAATGGGTGGAGGCCAAAACGTTAAAGACAAGCATTATAGTCATAACAACAAAGTTTCTATATGAATGCATCTTTACCAAGTTTGGATTTCCATTAACTATAGTCACAAATTAGGGAGTGCATTTTATAAATGATATTATAAAGCATTTGAAAGATCATTTCTCATTAAAACATGTCATTTCCACTACTTATTATCCACAAGGGAATGGTCAAGCAAAGTCCACTAACAAGGTATTGGAAACATTATTAACTAAGTTGGTTAGTGAGAATAAAAAAAATTAGGATGAACATTTACCCACATTCTTGTTTTCTTAGATAACAACATACAAGGTAACTATAGGGTATACACCTTACCAACTTTTTTATGGGTTACATCCTTTAATGCCTACAAAATACATTCTGCCAATAATTGATAATAACCCCAAAGAAAGAAATCTTGTGAAGGTTTTAACACATAGGGTGTCAAAGCTAGAAAAACTATAGGAAAACATACTACAATTTGAGGTGAATTTAAGAACTCAATAGTGTGGAATAGGGTTTTGTTGAATCAATAGAAAAATATAGAGAAATAGTTCAAATTCGGTGATTTTGTTCTATGGTTTCTAAAGGGGAGTAAGTCACATTTAAGGAAGTTTACTAGAAAATGGTTTGGACCATACAAAGTACAATATGTGTTGCTTAACAATATAGTTTTATTGGTGACATTAACTTTGAACCTAACCTTGTGTTGGTAAATATTAAACCTTTAAAACCATACTAATTTATTGCATTTGAGGTGCAAAATTCTAAAATACAAAAATCAATCTATTGAAAGGAACTATAGACCATAGATTAATCACAAAAAGGAGCCTAGGAGGGCAATGATACGGATGAAAATGAAAATGACGAAGCAACACCATGACAACCATAAATTAATGATGACAAATTGTTGATTAGGACCACAAATAAATTTGATGATTCAACAACAAAACGGTGAATTCAATAATTAAATTGACTAATTCTATTGCTAAGGTGGAGTAGATTTTAGCACACATGTCAAATAGGATGATGGATGAAAGGGCAGGTGGTTACAATGGTATACGAATGAATGAAGAGGGTCAAAATGCATTTGAATTATTGATATATAGTAATTACTTCTATGTGGATGTACAAGAGTGAAGCCATCATGAAATGAACATGGTGCTTGAAAAAAATGAGCATTTAATGCAAAAATGACAAGCTACCTTAAACGAAAAAACAAACAAAGGGAATGGCCATTGATCTTCTTTGCATTGAAGTTGTTCCACAATGACTTTTTGTTTCACGATGTGTGTTGCAACATGAATGAGGAAAATATGCTTGAAAATTTATAAAAACTTGTAAGAAAAGCAAAATCATAAAGAATTGCAAAACGTGAAAAAGTGCAAAAACTTGAAAAAGAGCATTACGTGTGAGAAGTTTTTGCAAGGTAGAAGGAAATATAGGAAGAGTTGGAAAGATAGGCTAGAGGACTAGTTTATAACATTGCGACATTGAAAGCATTCTCACCCTTTGGCATTACCATCATCATCAAAATGTGAGGGAAATGATTTACGGAAGAGATATTGATGCAATAATTAGGTGTGCAAAAAACATTGAAGAGTCAATAAGACTAGTGCTAGAAAGGCCATGGAGAGGAATTTTTTAAAATAGAAAGAAAGTGGCAACAAGACCTGGTGCAATAGCGCAATAGCTTGTGGGTCCATCCAAGATTCCAACAACAAAAATGACGAAGAAGGTGTTAGTGCAATACAAACATTTATTGAAGCAATGCTAAAAGCTTGTGAAACCATAGAAACCACAAAGAAGGAAATGCAACCACAAATGGTAGAATAATTTTTGCTTCCATCATCATTTCAATCAAGTTTGGAAAAGTTACCAATCTCTATACTAGGAAATAAAAAAGAGCCTCAATGGAAGATGGACCAAAAGACTTTGGCACAAAAAGGAATTAAGATTCCAAATGAAAATAAATATTTTTACTCCTACCAAATAGAGTTATTCCAAGCAAGTTACCACCTTCTATTGATCAACAGTTACTTTGGTATCACTCGACAAAATGTCCAATATTGAAACTAGTTGCAAAAACTTCAAGCCTTGTGAAGCTTTAGGTTATTAAGAAAAATTTCCATGAGATCTTGGGGTCTCATGTTCATCATTTTAATATCTTTTCAATCTTGCATGTTCAAGCTTGGACAACAACTTATCTATAAATCCAAATAATGTAAAACCTCTTCAAGCACCTCCTCAGGCATTACATACATGTAGTTGCTACTTGGATGTTGCTCTTTCTCACGACCTCCCATTTTTGTGTCTACACCTTTGTCATCATTTCCCAAATCAACCACCCCCTTTTGTTTTCTTTGTTGTTTTGTCCACTTGGTGTACATCATCGAATTCATTTTTTCCCCCTTCATCTCAATTACCACCCCTCTCACAAAACCCAAAGAAATTAGCTTTAGAACAAGAATAACACACTTTTGACCAACAAATAACTATGGACTTTTAAATGACCAAATTTGGACCTTATTTTCAAAATCCCCAATCTTGATCATTTTTTGTTGGATTGATATTTGTTTTCTCCCTAAAATGTATGATAAAGAGTTTTCTAGATGGGCATCATTTCATATGGACTTTATTAATTGATTAATCACAACATAGGGCCCACTAAACATTAGTTTTTAATGTTCTTTCTAATCCAGTGTTAAATTTTCCATTTATATGGACTTTTGGGATTAGGACTCTTGCCACTTTTGAATCACCTTAGTTTGCATTTACCCTTTTATGTTAAATAGATCCAAGATTCAATTTCCTTGTTAATTATAAGTTAATCTAGGTTATATTGATTGTAGAAACACCTTAGGTTCTTTCAATAAAATTATGATTTTTTTTGGTTAAAAGACACGTTTATGGGTCCAAATGACATATGATGAACCAATGTGTTTACTTTTCATTTAGGAATATTGTCCTTTATGGGGGTTTTTCCCCCCCAAAACACATGTTTTCCTAAAGAGGAATTTTCAAATGAAATGTTTTGAAACTTTTTATGTATTATATTTATAGTTGCCCCAATATGCCATATGTTTTGTTATAATCAAATTTTGAGAAAGTTTTTTTTAAATGCACAAATTTTGCTAGATTTTGTATTTCGTCTTGAAAATTTGTCATAATTTCAAATCATACCAAAACATGTTAACATTTCAAGTTTTATGTTTTATATTATAAGCCACAAGTTTTTCTTAAACAAAATATACATTGCATCACATTTACATGTCGAAAAGGATTCATGAACTTTTTAAAACCTTAATTTTTGATAAACACGAAATCAAAAAATATGTTTAAATTTGAATGAGTTTTAAATGTGTCTAATAGTATCTTATTACCATAAAAAATTTGAGGATGAAATGAATTATATTATGAAAATTAAAGGGCCTTTTATGAAAGTATGTCACTGAATGAAGCTATTAAATATCCTTTATTCAAATAAAACTTTGATATTGGAATTTTTTTGATTCATTTCAAAATTTCAATATCCATATCATTCAATAAGCACAATTTTCCGTAATTCACATGCCATTAAAGTGACATTACATAGACAAATGTAACAAAAATTGTAAAAACATGATGTTTTGACATCAATTTTGGTTCATTTAAGCTCATCCACACCCTTATGACATGTGATCTTCATTAATGAAAAAAAATCTTCTTTATGAGTGAAGATAATTGAATCACATAGAAAACATGAAATCATTCATAAAACATTTTATGATTAATAAATTCAAAACATTATATATTGCATTTTTTGATTGATTTTTTTTAAAAATCTCATAATTGCTAAAACATGAAATGCATTATGAATAGTTACATTAGATAATTTGCTATCCAAATTTTGTAATAGTGATAGAAGAAAAGAAATTAACATTATTACATATATGAACATTAAAACTCAAATTGAAAATGTCATGATAACGTAAATGGATGCACAACTAACCTTTTAAATTTGTCCACATCCATTAGATCTAAAACTTATAACTAGATGTGACATTTTATTTTATAGTTCATGTTTTAAAAGTTGATGTCCACAATCTCTATTGATCATCTAGGATCAAATGCCTCTGTTTGAGATCCATAGTCATTTTGAATTCCATGTGTATCATTTGGTGAATATTCAAATATTGTCGGGTTCAAGCCTTCTTGCAAGAGTGCAGCTCGTAATTCTTCAACTACCTTGGTCATTGTTGGTCTATGAATAGATTTGGGTTCCACACATTGGATGGCAATCTCTGCAACTTTCCATAAAGCATCAAGATGGGGATTTGAAGCTTTCACAATAGGGTCCAAAATCTTGTCAATATTTCCCGCTTGAAGATTGGATCGCACCTATTCAACACATACACATATTATTTATACCTTTTGATATCATTTGCAAAAAGATTTTTAGGTGAATGTTCAATAGACATTCATTGTTGCTTGGTTAAAACTTGATATTTTACTTCTATATCACCATCATGTGTAATGTTTCCATGGACCAAGTATTTAAAGTATATAATTGATATGCCCACCTAATTCCATTTTGTAGCACATATATGAGTATATCTTGGGTGAAACAACATAACAAGAACATACAAGTCCAATATTGTATATATCTATGTACTTGTAAATGTAAATAAAAAAATCAATATTCTAAAAACTTGAATGACTATAATTTATAACTTACCCATTCACACAAATTCCAAGCATTGCGTTCTAGCAATGTTGGATCTACAGGCATGCGTCCAGATATTATTTCCAAAAGCACAACACCAAAGCCATATACATCACTTTTTGGTGATAAATATCGTGTTGTAAAATACCTATCAATGAGGAAATTCATGCACACCCATTGTTAATGCAAATTGCAATAGGTTATATGACATTTTGAAAATTTCAAGTTACATTCTACAAGATGAAATCATGTAAAGTGTATATATTTAATCATCAAATGATTGATTTTGTAATCTATGTCACACATTACAATATAGTGGACCATATAATATATGTGGTTAAGTACGCACTCTGGATCAAGATACCCTGCAGTTCCCTTGACATTTGTTGTAACATGAGTAATATCATCTTCTCCATATATTAATCTTGATAGACCAAAATCTGCAACTTTTGCAATTTCCATATTACTAGAAAGTAAAATGTTACTACTTTTAACATCTCGATGAATAATGCTTTGATTGCTCCCTGAATGTAGATATTCCAAGCCTGCAAATTCCAAATTTAAATGTCTTAAAAATATTACCATGTAAATACATTAGGAAAACATAACTACCAATAAAAATTTTCCTTTATGATATATTGTTTTGTGTTTCATTTTGATAGGCCCAAAATTAAAATTTTCCATGCAAAAGAACAAGTTATTAAAATAAACTTACATTAATTTGCAAAGATGTGTTACTCAACAATAGTCATGTTGGAATTGAATCATTTACCTTGTGCTGCATTGAGAGCAATGTTCATGCGTGTTTTCCAATTGAGTTGTTCAATTGTCAATGTTGCTAAGTCACCTGTGTTTAATTTTAAAAAATCATATTAACATGAAAGTTTTTATATGATTTTGTTTTGCAATTGTAATTAATGATTTTGTTTTTTGGATTTTGTGATGTAACCAAAGTGGTGACCATCCAGAAGTCAATTTAGTTAAATTTGACTATAAATTAGATATGAAAATAAAAAAATCTAAGGATAATTCCATATTCTTGGCTACATGTAATTGGAACTTATCACAAAAAAATTGATGATTTGGAAAAAATAATTTTTGAAATTTGGCAATTTTGGGTTATTCATTTCACGAATTTTTTTCTTGTATAAACCAAAATCATATTTTAAAAGTTGAACTTGACAAAACATTTCCATCTAGAAAAAATTCATTAACCACAATATCAATTATAAATGACAATAATAACATGATTAAAACATGTTGATGAATAGAGATATACGTAAAGTGAAGAAAACATAAGATTAATATGTTAAGTTTGGTCATTAAGGGGGTTAATTTTTTTAAATAGTAAAAAAATTCATTGCATTCAAACAAGGAGTGAAGACAAGGTGAAATTCAAATTATATTTGATTTTGTGATAATTAGATGTCACCCCATCTTTCTTTTTGTTCTTGAGCACATCACTACTACTAATGTGCTTACTTCTTGCCATAATTATCTTCAACCTTGTGCATTAAATATTTAAATATTTAGTTTCATTTTTTATTCAATTAAATTCTTTCATCTTAAAAATAATAGAGTTTGAGATTAACATAAGGTGTAGGGGGTGAAAGGATGACCCATATATATGATCACTTTAAGGATTTCTCTAATGTTTAGGGAGGGTTTTACATGTATTAAAACTTATAATGAGTCAATCAAGTGTTCAAAATCAAAATTCAAATAGGAATTGATAGTACCGTATAAATGGTCACGTAAAGAGCCTTTATGCATGTATTCATAAATCAACATTTTTCGATTATCTTCATGGCAATATCCAATTAAAGATACCAAATTTCGATGGCTCACCCTTGATAAAACATCAACCTACATCAATCACATTCAGTCAACATTGCATAGGTCAAGGTTCTTGAAGATGAATGTTTGAAATGTCAACATTTCCATAAGTTTGAACATCATTTCAAATAATTAAATGATGAAATTCATTGAAATTAATGGGCTACATAATGAAAAATTCTTTTCAAGTACATGACTTAAGTATTGTGTCCTTTAATATTTGGGATGTGGGATCCACATGATTTCATCACTCATCGGAATAATTTGTTAGTCCATGCATTGCTTTCAATTTTAAAATTTAGGGGGCATTCAATGTGTCCATCTTAAGTTCAATCCTTAGGGGCATATTTGTAAATTTTGAGATGGTGATTCTTGACAAATAATGAATAATATAGTTCCAAAATCAAGATTTAAAAAAAAATGTTAGTTAGTATAATATTTTAAAATCAAAATTCAAAGTTCACATTTTGGAATGATTTGATAACACATTCTAAAACACGGAAGGAAAGAATTAAGTAATCCTTACTGCAAATATAAACAATTAGTTATTTTTGGAATATGTTTAATAGTTAAATGGGTTGAAAGTTTTGCTCACACAACCAAGTTGAATTGTTTTCATTACGAACATAAAAAAAGACTTGAACTTTTACAAACCTCATTAAAGAATTCAAATGATCCTTGGGTTGATTTAACATCAAGCTCTTTGATTGCCACGTCTTGTCCATCTTCAAGCTTGCCATAATATACAGGTCCAAACCCTCCTTTTCCAATCATTGTCTTGAAGTTGTTAGTTGCAACAACAACTTCATCAAGCGAATAAGGCTTTGCACCTACATGATCATTAAGTCATTAATCTTGCTTGCATGCAATTGAATGTTTGTATAATACCTATGTCATAGATTACATTAGCCATACATAAAATTAATTCCAACAAAAATATGTACTTAGTGGTTTAGTTGTGTTTAACATGAAGTGATAGACTAATAACTTTCCATTCGTTCAATTGACAAACACTAAACCGCCCAAATTTCTTTTCTTATAATTTTGATAAAATTTTATAGTGAAGCACATTTTAAGTGAAATAAATTCCTACACATGTTTTTACCTTTTCACATTACTTAGTGCAAAACTATATACAATTTTTTCATTGACATACTTCAAATGTGGTTCATTTACAAGGAAAATTATATTGACTTATATAGATGAGTGTTCAATATGGAACTTTAAAGTAAGTTCATAAATTGAACTTTTTCAAGATGTTAAATTGTCAGATGCACTTATGCATTTTTTTCAATGAATTCAAAGTTAATTTTATGTACATCACTTTATGACATCATGATTTAATGCCTCCCAAAATTTGTCAAATTATCCCAAATTGATGTGATAGTATATAAGCACATTTTATAAGTTTTTGGATACATTGGGATGTCTTAGTTGTTGAGAAATGTTTTTTTTTTTTCAAAACATCAAATTTTGATAGTACCAACACCATGTGATATGTTAAGTTATTTTGTCAACCAGTTATTAATGCAAACAAAGCACAATGTGACCATAACCAACTTTAAAACATTCATAGAATTAGAAGGTTAGGTTCATTTACATGAATGTGATTTTATCATTCAAATATCATTATGTTTTTGTACATTTTTGGTATAAATACTTTGTTAGGGAGTATGAAAAATTACCATTTGTGATGATGTTTTGTGCGATTTACCACAATTTCACTCAAAATGTTTTTTAAAAATTGCTTTACATACATATGATGACTAAAAAAAGGTCAAAATATCAATTACCAAATATAAAATGTTTTGTCACTTACCTGGATAAGTAGATTTCATCATTTGCAAATGTTCACTAGTTTTGGTGGTTTTGCCATGGATTTTTTTACGTTGAAAATAAACAATAACACAAATGATGAAAACAAATGTTAAGCTGCCACCTATTATAGGACCAATTATGATTCCAATATTTGTAGATTTGGGATTGGATATTGGCGACTCCAACAAAAGGTTTCCTGGAGTATACCTTCAAGTTTTCACAAACACACATTTGTCAAATTTGGTGAATCGAAACCACTATTTTTCTTGATAACAAAGACAATGGATAAAAATTCATAAGTTTCAAAAGAAATTATTTTCACAAGCATGAAAAATGTTTATGCAAAGATGGTGCCAATTTTTTGGATCTTTGATTTTTACTTACAAGAAAGTCCAAGTGCTATTGTTGGGAATGAAACCTGGGGGAATAGGGCCACTAAAATTGTTGTATTGTACTAACCTGTTCCACATTGTAGAAAATCCAATGTCACAACTTGCTTGAAGTCTTTCAACTTTGTTGGACATTTTTATCCAACATAGACCAATAACTCAAATTATGCTATGATATACTTATATATTTGGCTTGTGCAATTACATGATTGTGATTAATATGAAAATGAAAAAAGAAACATGGAAGTATTTAAATATTTACTACTAAACTTTAAAGTCCTATCTAAAGGTTCAATCATGTATTAATATTCGTTTAATCTTGTAAGTTGAGTTTAAAAAATCAACATTTTATGCAAATAATCTTTTTGAAGTGGAAACGATATAGTAGAGTACTCACAACAGTGATAGACGTGGTAGTTGAACCAACCAATATGGAAGCTCCCCAGATAGAGAATTATTTTGCAAATTCCTATTGTAGATCAAAACACAACAATGTTTCACAATATTTTTTCAAAATCTAAAAATAAAAAGGTACACTTGAATCAATGCATATTCTAACTATCAAAACAAAAATATAAAAACATAATATATATTAAATTGTTCCTAAAATATTCAGGTTATAATGGTAGGAAAAAGAATTTATTATTTATTATTTACAAAATATTAATGATCTTAATGGACAATGGATAAAGAAATTAACATTTAGTTACATTTATAGATGTAATGTATATATAATAAGACAAAATGCCATTGGGCATGAATCATGTTTTTGACTTCATGTCCAAATAGTGGATCTAAAAATGAGAGTATCTTAAATAAGTTAAATAAGGTGGATGTGTACACTCACAATGTTGTTAAGCTCGTTAACTGTGTCAGTATAGGTATAGAACCACTCAGTGCATTATTTTGCAATTCCCTGCATCATAGATGAATACGCACCATCACTGAAAAACTAGCCAATATGCAATTATTAAAATTACAATACATACAATGACCATATAAAAATAAATAATATGTACTCTTGTGTGATCATAACAACCATTTTCTTTACCATCATGGCCAATTAGTCGTTAAATTATGAGTTCAATGTTGAAGTAATTATTGTTGTATCAAAGGTCTTAAATTAGAAACTAATGTTAATATATGTAAGATCATGTGAATACTTTTGAATGCACGTCAACTATCATCTACACTCAAACCATAAGACAACCATTTATGGGGTTTGATGAAATACCAAATGCTTGTATTTGCTACACCATCCATGTTTTGATAAATCCCAACAAAGATTTGCAAGCTTCCTTATGGGGCAAATGGTTGCAAATCCCGTATCGTTAGAGACAGGATTTGCACCATAATTTGGATCATTGTTGGTTTAGGTGGTTGGAGGGGAAAATGTGACCACTTGGGATTTTTTATAGAAAAAAAGAAAGTTTCTCCTTTCAAGTTATCAAAAAGATTAGACCTCAAACATTGCTTTACTATCCAATTCAAGACTTTAGTTTGCCTTAAACAACTAATCAAGCACACTTTCCTTAATGTAAATAAGAATTGTATTATATTTACTCCTTTTTTTAACGAGAAAGTTTTGATAATCACCATTGTGGTGTTGAGGAAAATCAAGAAGAAGAGATAATTAAACTTTCCTCATTGGGATTATGTTGAGAAAATCATTTTTTAGACAAATCACAAATGGCGTAAATATATTAAAAAAATTCATTATTCTATTGAGTATAATCTTATAGGGTATATGTGCATGCATTGGTTTTTTTAGGGCATTTCTAGTTTTTTTAAAAATGCAAGAGAGGAACTCAAAAACATTTCTTGTGAATAAAGATGACCTAGAATCTAGAACATTTTGATTGCTATCAAAATCCCACTTGTTCACTCCTACTTGGTACCAACTCTAAGATAATAGAATAATGTTTATGAAAGTTGCTTACAACTGGATGAGGTTTACAAGGTTGTTAAAGCTGTGAGAAATGGGCCCACTTAGATTGTATTCAGCAAGATTCCTGTCAGACATCACAACATGAGGTCCCAATTAGAAAAGTTGGATGAATGATATGAAAGTCGTACTGGATGTGAAATGTTCATGGATTAGTATCAAGCACAAGTTGAAATTCATAAAAATGACATCATACAAAACATAAGACATGAAGTATAATTACAGTTATTCTCTGTGAATAACTTGTGTATATGATGTACCAACAAATATAGGAGGGTTATTTCCTGTGTTGGGTGGGTATTCAGTTTGGCAGGTTAAAGTTGCCACCTCTGGTTTTGGTTTCAATTAGTAAGGATTACATCAGAATCAGGTCTGATTTTCAAAATTAAAATAATATATTTGAAGAACCAAACCCAAAATTGGGTTCAAGGTTCTAATTATGTGTGTCAAAACTCAAACCAAAACCAAAATATGTATTTTTGAAAAAAACTGATTAGAATTGATGATTAACCAGAGGTTAACCAATAGTTAATCGCCAGTTCCAGGGTGTAGATTAGCAAAAGTCTTGCTATGATCTATGAAACATTAAAAGTGACCAAATGTCACAGGTGAGAAAATAACCCCAAAGTTGTAAATTATTTTGCATAGTATTTCAAATCCCCAGGAATCATTGTGGGCCTTCAGGTTACATGATAATTTTTATAAAATTAGACTATCATTGGTGGCAAGCTAGTCATTAGTAGGATAATATTATTAAAAGCTCGCTCATGTGTCTAAGCCAAGGGACCTAAGCTAGGTCAACACCTGAAGATACAAACAAACGTTGTTGCTGTGTCTCAGAAAGCTTGCACGCCCCTCAACCAGAGTGAAATAGTATTAGAGCCATTTCTAGTCTACAAGTTTTCAATAGCTTATGTGCGCTAGTTTAGCAAGATGCTAAATACCACCCCCCCCCCAACTCGAGCACTATTCAGTGCCCTTTCTGGGCCTAACTATTATCTATAAAGTGACATTTTGATTTAACCCTCTAACCCCTCCTTCATCCTCAATTTGTGTGTATCTATAAAGTGAGCAAAATTAGGTACCATTCCATGAAAGAATGTATCAGTTTAAAAGATTGCAAATCTTGTTTTCACAGGCCAAATCCCATAAAGAATATGAGCCAACCAAGGCACAAGTACAACAAATCCAAAATCGGGGGTGAATTTTCCTTTAAGACCAATTTAGGTCCAAAGCTGCTTTTGTCCCCTGGGCTTTTCATATAGTTTTCATGATGACTTCTTATTTAATCCCCTGTTTTGGGAAAACTAGGCCTAAACCTCCAGTTTGGGGTATTTCACAAATGTTATATTAAGCAAACTTGGGCTCCACATTGCTTAGCACTACCAGTGATGATTAACTAATCAATGGATGGAAAAAATGAATTAATTTTGTGAAA
>Ga0116226_10000386_pt1 | contig 37435 bp, 36 predicted proteins | sample S1TSphfallax_FD_89692 | JGI IMG/M metagenome (GOLD analysis project Ga0116226, IMG submission 89692) | Host-associated microbial communities from peat moss isolated from Minnesota, USA - S1T2_Fa - Sphagnum fallax MG | ecosystem: Host-associated > Plants > Peat moss > Unclassified | place: USA...
CAGAAATTAACGAAGCCAAGAAAATACTGGCGAATGAAGCAACCAAACTGGCTCACGGGGAAGCAGCAGCACTTGCAGCCGCCGAAACGGCACGACGTACCTTTGAAGAGGGAACAGCGGGAGAGGGTTTAAAAACATATCCGATAGAAAAATCTAGATTGTTGACAAATGGCACTACTGCCTTTGAGCTTTTTTGTGAAACGGGACTAAAGGGTAGTAAGGGCGAAGCCAAAAAACTCATTGAAGCAGGTGGAGCAAAAATAAATGATGAAAAAATTACTGATGTCCGATTAGTGGTTACTGAGAAACATGTATCTTCAGAAGGCTATATTAAATTAACAGCAGGTAAAAAAAATCATGTATTGATAAAGGTTAAATAGTTTTCTATAATGATTTTCTAAATAAACAGTAATGGATATAGAGTATGCGTAAAGTCGTTGTTGCAGGAATGATAGGAAATGGGCTGGAATGGTATGATTTCGCCCTGTATGGTTATTTTGCTCCCGTGATTGGGCGGTTGTTTTTTCCCGATAATGATGAATATATTCAGATGCTTAGCACTTACGGCATTTTTGCTGCGGGTTTTTTGATGCGTCCCGTAGGAGCCATCTTTTTTGGCTATCTGGGAGATAAGCTGGGGCGAAAATTTTCGCTTGCCCTCTCTCTGATATTGATGGCAGTGCCAACAGCGTGTATGGGCTTATTACCCACCTATCAAACCATAGGCATATTTGCCCCTATCCTCTTGATTTTATTGCGTATGTTGCAAGGGCTGGCACTGGCAGGGCAGTTTAGCGGTTCGATGGCATTTCTGGTGGAACATGCTCCCCGTCGCCATCGGGGACTGGTGGGCAGCACTACGGTTATCAGCCTGTGTATGGGGATGTTGCTGGGATCACTCGTTGCCACTGCCTTTACCACCTTCCTTTCCAAAGCGGATTTTGAATCCTGGGGCTGGCGTGTGCCGTTTATTTTCGGGTTTATTATTGCTTTGGTAGGCTTTTATATTCGTCACAGCACCGAAGAAAGCCCGCATTATACCAAAGCAAAAGAAGAGGGAACGCTATCCAAAACCCCCGTACGCCACGCTTTATCAGGACATTTGACTGAATTGCTGCGAGGGATTGGTATTTACCTTTCTGTAACCGTCCCTTTTTATACTTTAACCGTATTCTTAAACGGCTATATGGTTTCGGGACTGGGTATTATGGCACGCGATGCCTATAATATCAGCAGTATCTGTATGGTGCTGATGATCATACTGATTCCTTTTACCGCCCATTTTACGGATGTGTATGGCAGGAAAACCATATTACAGGTGATTACGGTTGTCTATATGCTGAGTGCATTTCCTCTTTTCATATTAATGAATAAGGGAGGTTATGGCAACGTACTCGCTTCCATGCTGATTTTCACGGTGGTTATTTCCTGCTTTATCAGTGCCGTACCCGCTTTGCTGGTTGAGCTGTTTCCTACCAGTGTGCGTTATACGGGCATGGCACTTTCTTATAATATTGCTGCTATTTTGGGTGGTTTCACGCCTATGATTGAAACCTGGCTGATAAAAGAAACGGGCAATAACAATATGATGGCTTCCTATATTATACTGTGTGCGGTAATTTCCTTTATCTCTTTCTTAGGCTATAAAGATAATTATCAGCAGGAATTGCCGTGACAGGATCTCAAAATTTCGTTGACTTTTGCCCATGCCTTATAGTTTAGTGCAAACCGCAATTTATTATAATTTTACAAGGAACTTTTTATGAAAACGACTTTTTATGCTGCTTTCGCAGCCATTTCCCTTCTTACCGCCAGTGCCTTTGCTGCTGATCCTGTTACGCCGACTCCTGCCACTCCCGTTACCAATACACCTGTAACGCAAGCTGCTCCCGCTGCAACTCCTGCCAAAGCAACGACTGGAAAGCCCAACAAATGCGTAAAAGGCAAACCATGTGGTAAAGGCTGCATTCCAAAAGACAGAGAGTGCAAAATTAAATCTTAATGTACTACTATTCCAAAAAGCACCTGTGTAAAACAGGTGCTTTTTTATTTTTTATCGGATAAGTTTGGACATTATTTTACAAAAAAGAGTATTTTTATGGCAGACATCACTATCTATACTACTCCCGTATGTCCTTATTGCGTGCGTGCAAAAGATTTACTAAAACGTAAAGGGCATGACAATTATCAGGAAATCGACATCACCAAAGACCCTGCAAGCATGAAGGAAATGCTTTCCAAATCAGGCGGACGCAAAACCGTACCCCAGATTTTCATCAATGGAACCCATGTCGGTGGCTGTGATGATCTCTATGCTCTGGACTCAGCAGGCAAGCTGGATGCGTTGTTGGGATAAAATTAATAGTTGAGTTATTAGACCCAAGCTGCTATCAACCCTGTATTATGTAATCATAAAATGTAATTATGAAGGGGGGCGTGAATGTTTGGAAGATACCTCGTTAAAAAGTCCATGGAAAAGATCCATGCAGAATCTGAAAACCATGAGTTGAAACGCACGCTCAGTGCAACCAATCTCGTAAGTCTGGGGATTGGCTGTATCATTGGAGCAGGTATTTTCGTACTCACAGGACAGGCTGCTGCTCAATATGCAGGGCCTGCGATTGTATTATCCTTTGTGCTTTCAGGCATTGCCTGTGCGTTAGCGGGTTTATGCTACGCCGAATTGGCTTCTGTACTGCCCGTATCAGGCAGTGCTTACACCTACGCTTATGCGACGTTGGGTGAAGGCATTGCCTGGGCAATGGGCTGGCTGCTTATTTTAGAATATGGGTTAGCTTCAGCTACGGTGGCGGTTGGCTGGTCGAGTTATCTGGTGGCATTCCTGAATGATTTTGGCGTGCATATCCCTAAAGCATTTATCCAACCCTATTTTGATCTGCTTCCCAGTCCAGCCAATCCTGTACATCATACCTTGCAGGTAACGGGGCATTTCAATATTGTGGCGTTGCTTGGGCTTTTTGCAGTTACAGGGCTGCTGACTTTGGGGGTAAGTGAATCGGCAAAAGTCAATAATATCATTGTATTTGTGAAATTATTTGTGGTGCTTGCCTTTATCGTGATTGGGGTATGTTATATCAATCCTGATAACTGGCATCCTTTTATTCCTGAAAATACGGGAGCAGGGCAGTTTGGTTTTGACGGGATTCTCAAAGGTGCGGGCGTAGTATTCTTTGCCTATATCGGTTTTGAAGCCGTTTCCACGGCAGCTCAGGAAGCCAAAAACCCGCAGCGTGACATGCCAATCGGGATTCTCGGGTCGCTCGCTATCTGCACCGTACTGTATATTATGGTATCACTGGTGTTGACGGGTATTGTCCCCTATAAGGAACTCAACGTCGCTGATCCTATGGCGGTTGCGATTGATAAATTAAATATTAGCTGGCTTACGATTGGCAGTTTCCGCATCATGCCGTTTCTGGTGAAACTGGGTGCAGTCATGGGATTAAGCTCGGTCATGCTGGTGCTGGTCTATGGGCAAACCCGTATTCTCTATATGATGGGCAAAGACGGACTGATTCCTTCCATTTTCTGCACCATGCACAAAAAATTCAAAACGCCTTACCTCAATACCCTGATTGTCGGACTGATTGTGGGGATTGCAGCGAGCATCACCCCTATCAGTGTGCTGGGAAATCTGGTGAGCATGGGGACACTCTGTGCGTTTTGTATTGTGTGTTTCAGTGTGCTGTATCTGCATTATAAACACCCTGAACTGGAACGCAAATTCAAAACTCCGCTTATGCCGGTTGTGCCTGTTTTAGGTATTTTATCCTGTGGCTATCTGATTTACGGGATTGGCGGGGAAGTGTTCGTTACCCTGAAATATTATTTCCTCATAGGGATTCTGGTGTATCTCTGCTACGGACAGTTTTTCAGCAAAATTGGCAAAGCGTATAAAGCACAATGATTAGACCTCTTCAGGAACTCAAGCTGGTTAGACGAGTGCTAGGCATTTTTGCACGGAAAACCGCAGTGTACATCTTCGTACATGAGGATCCCCGTACAAAAATAACGACGCAATCGTCAACCAGATTGAGTTCATGAGGAGGTCTATGCCTGAATTACCTGAAGTAGAAACGGTATGTCGTGGTTTGGCTCTTCATATTCCAGGGCAACGTATCACAGAGGTAAAGGTAAATCGTCGCCAGTTGCGTATTGCTTTACCTGATAATTTTGAAAATTTGCTGATCGGGCGAACCGTAACAGCCGTCACCCGCAGAGCAAAATATATATTGATTCATCTGGATAATGCGGATATATGGCTGGTGCATCTGGGAATGAGCGGGAATATGGTACTGCATGAAGCAATACCCAATGAATACCGCAAGCATGATCATATAATTGTGAGCCTTACCCCGCATTTCACCCTGGTGTTTAATGATGCCAGACGTTTTGGGCTGATGACGCTGATACCCAAAGCAGAACTGGAAAGCCATGTTTTACTGGCAAATCTTGGCAAAGAACCTTTTGATGCAGAAATGACGGCTGTTTATTTCCATGCGACGTTACAAAAAAGCCAGTCTCCCATTAAGCTGGCAATTATGGATCAACGCAAAATCGTGGGAGTAGGCAATATTTATGCCTGTGAAGCCCTGTTCCGATCCTCTATTGCTCCTGAGCGAAAAGCATCCAGCCTGACACAAGCAGAATCTGGACTGCTACTTACGACTATTCAAACCGTCCTTAACGAAGCGATCGCCTCGGGCGGTTCAACCTTACGGGATTATGTCCGTTCCTCAGGTGATGCAGGCTATTTCCAGCATCATTTTCAGGTCTATGGTAAAGCTGGGGAGCCTTGCCCTGTGTGCGATACCCCTATTTCGATTATCCGCCAATCAGGCAGAAGTACATTTTTCTGTCGTGTGTGTCAGAAATAAGAGCATAAAAAAAGGATGCCATAACTGGCAGCCCTTTCAAATAGTAAGGGGCATCTCTATTAAACCATTTATACGGAGGAAGTTCCAGGAATGCCCGCACGGAAAACCGCAGCGTACACTTGGTACGTGAGGATTTGAGTACGGACATGACGACGAAATTACCCGTAGAAATGGATTTAATAGAGATGCCCTAAGTTTATAACTAACTTCCTGTTAATGCCTGTGGTTCATCATTATCATTGATACTATTTGCATCTTCGATAAGTTTATCACGGCTTTTGGCAATTTTCTTCATTTTCATCATCAACGCACCCGTACCCGCTGGAATCAGGCGACCTACAATCACGTTCTCTTTCAAGCCTGCGAGTGTATCCACCTTACCTGCTACAGAAGCCTCGGTAAGTACACGGGTAGTTTCCTGGAACGATGCCGCAGAAACAAAGGATTTCGTCTGCAAGGATGCTTTGGTAATCCCCTGCAATACCGGAATCGCCGTGGCAGGTTTGAAACCTTCTGAAATGGTTTTATCATTGACCAGATCAAACTCTTCCCTATCCACCTGTTCGCCAGATAGGAATGTCGTTTCTCCAGCGTCACCAATTTCCACTTTTTGCAGCATCTGCCTTACAATCACTTCAATATGCTTGTCGTTGATGGCAACACCCTGCAAACGATAAACCTGCTGCACTTCATTGACCATATAACGTGCCAGTGCTTCCACACCCATCACACGCAAAATATCATGCGGCACAGGATTTCCGTCCATCAGGAGATCACCCTTCATCACATAATCACCCTCATGTACGGTGATATGCTTGCCTTTGGGAATCATATATTCAACTGGCTCAATCAGGGCATCTTTCGGACGGACAATAATACGGCGTTTGGTTTTATAATCCTTACCAAACTCGATTACCCCTTCCACTTCACTGATAATCGCATGATCTTTGGGTTTGCGTGCCTCAAACAGTTCCGCTACGCGTGGCAGACCACCCGTAATATCACGCGTTTTGGTGGACTCACGCGGAATCCTTGCCAATACATCCCCTGAATGCACCGTTTGCCCATCCGTTACGGAAAGAATGGCGTTCACAGGCAGGAAGTAACGTGCTTCCAAGCCATTAGCCAGTGTGAGCAACTCGCCTGTTCCATCACGCAAGGCGATACGCGGTTTTAAATCCGCACCCCTTGTTTGCTGTCTCCAGTCAATAATCACCTTGTTGGAAATACCCGTCGCTTCATCCAGCACTTCACGCAGTGAAACGCCTTCTACCAGATCATGGAACGTAGCAACCCCCGTTTTCTCGGTGATGATGGGGATAGTATAAGGATCCCACTCTGCCAGTTTCACGCCCTTGCTTACTTTGCTGCCTTCGGCAAACAACACGCGTGAACCGTAAGGCACTTTAAATCTTGCACGCTCCCTGCCCTGTTCATCTTTCAATACGATTTCACAGGTACGGCTCATGACCACATGACGACCCTGACTATCCTTCACCACGTTTTTATTGGAGAGGAATAATACGGAATCATGCGAGGCTTCTACGCTGGAAGTCTCCGCTCCTCTTTGTGCAGCCCCCCCAATGTGGAAAGTACGCATGGTAAGCTGCGTTCCTGGCTCTCCAATAGATTGAGCTGCAATCACACCCACAGCTTCACCAATATTGACAGCAGTACCACGAGCCAGATCACGCCCATAACATTTCGCACACACGCCCACCTTGCTTTCGCACGTTAGCACGGAGCGAATTAGCACAGATTCAATACCCGCTTCGTCAATTTTATCGACAATTTTCTCATCAATCAATTCACCTGAAGCCACGATAATATCATTGCTTACCGGATGATGCACTTCCTTGGAAGACGTACGTCCCAAAATCGTTTCGGAAAGGGTAACAATAATTTCCCCCCCTTCAATCACGGGCTTGGCAATAATACCACGCTCCGTGCCACAATCTTCTTCCGTCACAATACAATCCTGTGCCACATCCACCAGACGGCGTGTCAAATAACCCGAGTTAGCCGTTTTCAATGCCGTATCTGCCAGCCCTTTCCTCGCACCGTGGGAAGAGTTGAAATATTCCAATACCGTCAAACCTTCCTTAAAGTTGGAGATAATGGGTGTTTCAATGATTTCACCTGACGGTTTCGCCATCAGACCACGCATCCCTGCCAACTGTTTAATCTGTGCAGCCGAACCCCTTGCTCCCGAGTGTGCCATCATATAAATCGCATTAATATCTCTGGCACGTTTTTTGGTTGGATCCTGCCCCACCTGACCCGAAATACGTTTCATCATGTCATCTGCCACGACTTCACTGCATTTTGACCAAGCATCAATCACTTTATTATATTTTTCACCCATGGTAATCAAACCATCGGAATATTGCTGCTCAAACTGTTTAACCTCTCCCAGCGTATTGCCAATATGTTTGCCTTTGGTTTCAGGCACAATCATATCGTCTTTACCAAACGAAATACCTGAACGGCAGGCATGACCAAATCCTAGAGCCATAATGCGATCGGCAAATATCACCGCTTCTTTCTGACCACAAAAACGATAGACCGTATCAATCAAATTACTGACTTCTTTCTTTGTCATCAGTTTATTGACATTGGCAAAGCTCAAATTCTTGTTTTTAGGCAAAAATTCAGACAAAATCATACGCCCTGGCGTACCTTCCACCACATCGGTTTTCAGACTTCCGTCTTCTGCCATGGAGACATAGCGACATTTGATTTTGCTATGCAGGGTGACAATCTTATTATCCAGTGCGTGCTGGATTTCCGCCATATTGTTAAACACCATCCCTTCACCTGGTTCACCTTCAGAGGTGAGCGAAAGGTAATAAAGCCCCAATACAATATCCTGCGAAGGCACGATAATCGGCTTCCCGTTGGAAGGGGAAAGAATATTATTCGTTGCCAGCATCAAGACGCGTGCTTCCAACTGTGCTTCAATCGAAAGCGGAACGTGAACTGCCATCTGATCGCCGTCAAAATCGGCATTAAACGCCGTACATACCAGCGGGTGCAACTGAATCGCTTTGCCTTCAATCAAAATAGGTTCAAATGCCTGAATCCCAAGCCTGTGCAGCGTTGGCGCACGGTTGAGCATCACAGGATGTTCACGGATTACTTCATCTAAAATATCCCACACTTCAGGACGTTCAGACTCCACCATACGTTTGGCAGCCTTAAGCGTCGTGGAAATACCGTATAATTCCAGTTTGGCATAGATAAAGGGCTTGAACAGCTCCAGAGCCATTTTCTTTGGCAAACCACACTGATGCAATTTCAGTTCCGGCCCTACCACAATCACCGAACGCCCTGAATAATCCACGCGTTTTCCAAGCAAGTTCTGGCGGAAACGACCCTGTTTTCCTTTGAGCATATCACTCATGGATTTAAGCGGACGTTTATTCGCACCCGTAATCACACGACCACGGCGACCATTGTCAAACAACGCATCTACTGATTCCTGCAACATCCGTTTTTCATTGCGGATAATAATATCAGGAGCATGGAGTTCTATCAGGCGTTTCAAACGGTTGTTGCGGTTAATCACCCGGCGGTATAAATCGTTCAAATCCGAAGTGGCAAAACGACCACCATCCAGCGGCACAAGCGGACGCAATTCAGGCGGGATGACAGGAACCACTTCCATAATCATCCATTCGGGTTTGTTGCCCGATTCCAAAAATGCCTCTACCAGTTTCAGGCGTTTGACGATTTTTTTGCGTTTGGCTTCGGAATTGGTTTCCGATAATTCCTGACGCAAATCAATTTTTTCCTGTTTCAAATCAATAGCACCGAGCATGGTACGGATAGCCTCTGCCCCAATCTGTGCGGTAAAGCTGTTTTCACCGTATTTATCCTGTGCATCAAAATACATATCCTCGCTGAGAATATCCCCTTTGGAAAAAGGAGAAAGCCCCGCATCCACCACCACATAGCTTTCAAAATACAGGACTTTTTCCAAATCTTTCAGCATCATATCCAGCAGGATACCGACACGGCTTGGCAGCGATTTCATAAACCAGATATGGGCGACAGGTGCAGCGAGTTCAATATGCCCCATACGTTCACGTCTGACTTTGGAGGTAGTGACTTCCACACCGCATTTTTCGCACACAATACCGCGATATTTCATGCGTTTATATTTACCGCACAGACACTCATAATCCTTGATAGGCCCGAAGATGCGTGAGCAGAACAAGCCATCGCGTTCAGGTTTAAAGGTGCGATAGTTAATCGTTTCAGGCTTTTTTACTTCACCGTAAGACCATGAGCGGATATTATCAGGGCTGGCAATGGTAATTTTGATTTCATCGAATTGCTTGGTTGTAGAAACTTGACCAAAATAGTTGGTTATCTCGTTCATGGCTTTCTCCTGTGGGTATAGTTTTATCAGTTTAAGGATTGAAGGCGGTTAAAACTTTAGAACCTGCCTTCAATCCCGTAATAGCCTGATTATTCTTCTTTTTCTTCGAGTGTTACATTGAGGCAGAGTGAACGCAATTCCTTGACCATCACATTGAAGGACTCAGGAATACCTGATTCAAAGGAATGATCCCCTCTTACAATGGACTCATACACCTTGCTACGTCCTGCCACGTCATCCGATTTCACCGTGAGCATTTCCTGTAAGGCATAAGCCGCACCGTAAGCCTGCAATGCCCAGCATTCCATCTCTCCGAAACGTTGACCACCAAACTGCGATTTACCACCCAGAGGCTGCTGCGTTACCAGCGAGTAAGGTCCAATCGAACGGGCGTGAATCTTGTCATCCACCAAATGGTGCAGTTTCAGCATGTAAATGTAACCTACAGTCACTTTACGATCGAAAAATTCACCTGTTCTGCCGTCAATCAACTGTACCTGTCCTGAAGCATCAAGCCCAGCTTTTTTGAGCCAGTTGACAATGTCTTCTTCCTTGGCACCGTCAAATACGGGGGTTGCAAAAGGAACACCTTTACGTAAGTTTCCAGCAAGTTCCATAACTTCGCTATCTGACATGGCTTTGATTTCCTTGGAAATCCCTTCATCTTCATACAGATCCGTCAATACTTCCCGCACATGCAGATTATCTTTCTGAGTAGCGGTATAATTATCCAGCATGGCAGAAATTTTACGTCCCAGACCCGCAGATGCCCAGCCCAGATGGGTTTCCAGAATCTGTCCGACATTCATACGCGAAGGCACACCCAAAGGATTCAGCACTATGTCAACGGGAGTGCCGTCTTCCAGATAGGGCATGTCTTCTACTGGCAGGATGCGTGAAATCACCCCTTTATTACCGTGACGACCCGCCATTTTATCACCCGGTTGCAGCTTACGTTTTACCGCAACAAAGACTTTCACCATTTTCAGCACGCCTGGTGGCAAATCATCGCCACTTTGCAGCTTGCCAACTTTTTCATCAAAACGGGCATTTAACTGACTCATGACCTTATCGAATTTCTTTTTCAGTTTTTCGATTTCCGCCATGGTTTTTTCGTCGTCTACCACAATCTGCCAGAGCTGACCTTTGGGAAGCGTATCAAACACTTCCTGCGTGATGACCTTTGCCTTAAAGCCTTTTGGCCCACTCACCGCTTCTTTATCCAGCAGAATATGTCTCAGGTTCGTATAAACCGAACGCTCAATAATGGAACGTTCATCATCACGATCTTTTGCCAGACGTTCTACTTCCGCTTTTTCAATGGATAAGGCACGTTCGTCCTTTTCAATACCACGACGGGAGAAAATTCTTACGCCCACAATCGTACCCGTTACGCCCGGAGGCAAACGCAGCGAAGAATCACGCACATCAGAAGCCTTTTCACCAAAAATAGCTCTGAGCAGTTTTTCTTCGGGAGTCATGGGTGATTCGCTTTTGGGAGTCACTTTTCCGACTAAAATATCACCCGCTTTTACTTCCGCACCAATATGCACCACGCCAATTTCATCAAGGTTTTTAAGCCCTTCTTCACCGACATTCGGAATATCACGCGTAATATCTTCACTGCCCAATTTGGTGTCGCGTGCCATGACTTCAAATTCTTCAATATGCACCGATGTAAAGACATCTTCTGCTACGAGTTTTTCAGAAATCAGGATGGAATCTTCAAAGTTGTAGCCATTCCAGGGCATGAAGGCAACCAGTACGTTGTGACCCAGTGCCAACTCTCCCAGCTCGGTAGAAGAACCGTCGGCAATAATATCACCCGCTTTTACCATATCGCCCACACGCACCAAGGGACGCTGGTTGATACAGGTACTCTGGTTACTACGCTGGAATTTCAATAGGTTATAAATATCGACTCCAGGAGCCCCCGTTTCATCATCTTCATCGGTACGAATCACAATACGTCCCGCATCGACCTGATCAATGACACCGCTACGTTTTGCGGTTGTAGCAACACCCGAATCACGAGCCACCACTTCTTCCATACCCGTTCCCACCAAAGGAGCTTCGGTGCGGATAAGCGGCACTGCCTGACGCTGCATGTTGGAACCCATCAAGGCACGGTTAGCATCATCATTCTCAAGGAAAGGAATGAGCGATGCAGCAACGGAAACAAGCTGTTTGGGCGATACGTCAATAAAATCAATCGCATCGGGTGCAGACATCACAAATTCACCATTTTGGCGACAGGAAATCAGATCTTCCGTAAATATATTTTTCGCATTCAGGGCAGAGTTAGCCTGTGCGATCGTATAACGCCCTTCTTCAATGGCGGAGAGATACACGACTTCATTGGTGACTTTGGTCTCCGTCACACGGCGATAAGGTGTTTCAATAAAGCCGTATTTATTGACACGGGCGTAGGTTGCCATAGAGTTGATAAGTCCAATATTCGGCCCTTCAGGGGTTTCAATCGGACAAATACGTCCATAATGGGTCGGATGCACGTCACGCACTTCAAAACCCGCACGTTCACGCGTCAAACCACCTGGTCCAAGAGCGGATAGACGGCGTTTATGGGTAATCTCCGACAAAGGATTGGTCTGATCCATAAATTGCGATAATTGCGAAGAACCAAAAAATTCACGCACGGCGGCTGCTACGGGTTTGGCATTCACCAGATCATGTGGCATTACCGTATCAATATCCACCGAACTCATACGCTCAATAATGCTGCGTTCCATACGCAATAATCCAAGGCGATACTGATTTTCCATCAATTCACCTACAGAACGCACACGGCGGTTGCTCAAATTATCAATATCGTCAATTTCACCAATACCATCCTTCAGATCTACCAGTGTTTTTACGACACGGATAATATCGTCTTTGGTAAGCGTTCCCAACTCTTCAGGGAAATTCAAATGGAGACGTGCATTCATTTTGACACGCCCCACAGCAGAGAGATCATACCGCTCAATTTCAAAGAAAAGCGTTTTGAATAAGGCTTCGGCTGCTTCCAGCGTAGTAGGCTCACCTGGACGCATCACACGGTAAATATCAATCAATGCGTCTTCTTTGGTCAGATTTTTATCCATAACCAGCGTATTGCGGATATACGCTCCGATATTTACATGATCAATATCCAGCACTTTAAGGGATTTGATTTCACTTTCTTCCAGCGAGGCAAGTTTTTGCCTAGTTACTTCATCGCCCGCTTCGGCAAAAATCTCACCATTGGCTTCATTAATAATATCATTTGCGAAGAATTTACCCAGCAACTGGTCTTCCGAAAGAAGAATTTCTTTCAAGCCGTCTTCTGCCAGTTTTTTCGCCGTACGGGCATTGATTTTTTTGCCTTCTTCCATGACCACTTTGCCCGTTTTGGCATCAATCAGAGCAAAGGCAAGTTTTGCACCTTTCCAGCTTTCGGGTACATATTGGGCAGCCCAGCCATTTTTATGACGGGTATAAGTAACATGATTATAATAGGTTTCCAGAATTTCTTCCGTGGACATATCCAAGGCACGAAGCAGCGAAGTCACAGGAATTTTGCGACGGCGATCAATACGGGCATACACAATATCTTTAGGATCAAATTCAAAATCCAGCCATGAACCACGATAAGGAATAATGCGGGCGGAAAACAGGATTTTTCCTGAACTATGCGATTTACCACCATCATGATCAAAGAAAACCCCAGGCGAACGGTGCATTTGGGATACAATCACCCGTTCCGTGCCATTAATCACGAACGTACCATTATCGGTCATGAGTGGAATATCACCCATATAGACATCCTGCTCCTTGATGTCCTTGATTTCCCTTGCACCCGTATCCGCATCCACAATCCAGACAATCAGGCGAAGTGTAACACGCAAAGGAGCCGCATAGTTGATACCACGCTGGCGACATTCTTCAATATCATATTTCGGTTCATCAAATTCATATTTGACAAATTCAAGGGTAGCAGTTTCAGCAAAATCCTTAATCGGGAATACTCCCTTAAAGACCATTTGCAATCCCTGTTCCTTACGGGCAGCATCAGCAACAAAACGCTGCAAAAACTGTTCGTAGGAATTTTTCTGCACCTCAATGAGGTTAGGCATAGCTGCGATGGATTCTATGCGACCAAATGAACGTCTGATACGTTTGCGAGAGGTGAAGGAACGGCAGGACACTGCTGATTGCACCATGATAAATCCTTCTTCAATAATGATAAGTCTTAAAGCGGGTAGCTATAGTTAATGGTAAGAGAGCCGAGTATTTTTAACTGAAAGTCACAAAAACCAGAGGCTTAAAAACCGTATAGTTACAGCTTTTAAACACTCTGGCTAATGACGATAATCAGATTAAGCTATTTAACTTCAACTTTTGCACCATTATCTTCAAGCAGCTTTTTCATTTTGGCTGCATCGTCTTTGCTTACAGCTTCTTTTACTGCTTTTGGAGCTGCTTCTACCAGGTCTTTGGCTTCTTTCAAGCCCAAACCAGTGATAGCACGCACTTCTTTAATGATGTTGATTTTGTTTGGTCCTACATCTACAAGGATCACGTCAAATTCAGTTTTTTCTTCGGCTACAGGAGCAGCAGCACCCGCCGCAGCAGCAACTGCTACGGGAGCAGCAGCAGAAACGCCCCATTTTTCTTCAAGCATTTTGGAAAGATCAGCCGCTTCAATAACAGTAAGAGCCGAAAGATTATCAACGATTTGTGCAAGATTGGCAGACATTGGTTTATACCTCAATATAATTATCAAATAAATTTCACCCTGTGCCATAACCTGTGCTATAAAATGGGGGTTTAGCACATCGGCATAGTTCTCATAAGGGTGTGCTTTATATCCCAAACTTTCTTAAATGCAAATGAAATTTTCACTAAACGATAAAAAAACTTGCAATCCCTATCGGAGTAGAGACCATAAATCCTGTATTTGCTATAAAAAACAAATACTAATTTATTTTCTTTTTCTAAAAAATTGCTATGCCTAAACATTCCACGACACTACTTTTTTGTTGAAATAGCGATAGTATATTGCTAAAGACATAGCAGTCATATTTAATATAGAGAACATAATGCGAAATTCAGTAATAATTGATATAGTAGTAAAAGCGTTTGCAGCCGTCATTTTTGCCCTTCTGGTTACGGGCGGGATTGTATTTCTGACCGATGGTTTTTTTGGCAAAAAAGATTTTGCGGGACGTGGCTATAGTATTGATATTGCAGCAACTCCCCCTGCTTCCCCTAATGCTGCCAGTAGCAGTGCAGGTGCTGTCGCTGCCAGTGACAAACCCGTTGATATTATGCCTTATTTGCAGAAAGCAGACTTGAAACTGGGTGAACAGTTAATCAAACGCTGCCAGGCATGTCACAGTTTTGAAAAAGGCAAGCCTAACGGCGTAGGCCCAAACCAATATGGATTGGTGGGCAGAAAAGTAGCGGCCGTGGCAGGATTTGACTATTCCGATGCCATGAAAGCAAAAGGCGGCACTTGGGATTTTCAGTCACTTTCCACTTTTTTAACCGAACCCGCAAAAGTAGTCGTGGGTACGAAAATGGGGTTTGCAGGATTGAAACGTCCTGAAGAACGGGCAGCCGTCATCGCTTATATTAATGCAACTTTCAGTGATAAACCGCTTGATTTGAAAGCAAAATAGGGTATAGTCCTGTTATGCAATGGCTATTTGATAATCCTTCTTTAAGCTGGCTGGCGTTTGGCATCGTGCTGATTGGCTTTGAAGCGATTACCGTGCCAGGAATTGGTATTTTTCTGGCAGGGTTAGGGGCGATAGTTACTGCCATTGTCATTGAAGTGGGGCTTGTGAATCCTCTCAGCAGCCTTTGGCAATTATCCTGTTTCTTTATTTTTACTATTCTCTTTACGCTTGTGTTATGGAAACCCTTGAAAAAATGGCGAACCAGTGGCAAGGGTGCAGGCTTGCCTGCCAATAATATGATAGGGGAGTTTTGCGTAGTCGTGAAAAATCCTTTGTTAAAAGGTAATATAGGGCAGGTGGAATGGTCGGGTACGATCATGAATGCACAAATAGATAAAAGTGTGACACCGCCTTCTCTTGCAATAGGCACACAGGCAATCATTACCCAAGTGCAGGGTAATGTCTTAACAATCATACCGAAAGAAGATGCGTTATGAGTACGTTCGAACTGATAATATTTGCGATTGCTTTTATCGGAGTATTAAGTATTTTCAAGGGGATACGCATTGTACCGCAGCAGTCGGTATGGATTGTGGAAAAACTGGGAAAGTTTGATCGTTCCCTGGAACCTGGGCTTAATTTCCTGATTCCCTATATTGAAACGGTGGCTTACAAACACTCGCTCAAGGAATATGCGATGGATGTGCAGGAGCAGACTGCCATCACCCGAGATAACGTCACGCTGCTGATAGATGGCTTGATTTACCTGAAAATTATGGATCCCGTCCATGCTTCTTACGGCGTAAATAACCCTATTTTTGCCGTAACGCAACTGGCACAAACTACCATGCGGTCTGAAATTGGACAACTCACGATGGAATCTGCTTTTGAAGAACGCGAACGGCTGAATACCAATATTGTCAGTGCCATTAATAAGGCAGCACAAAGCTGGGGCATCCAGTGTATGCGGTATGAAATCAAGAATATCACGCCTCCTACTAATGTCTTGAAATCTATGGAGATGCAGGTAGCTGCGGATCGCCAGAAACGGGCTTCCATTCTGGAATCGGAAGGAAAACGCCAGTCACAGATTAACGTGGCGGAAGGTATCAAGCAGGAAACGATTCTCAAGGCAGAAGGGCAGCAAAAACAGGTTATTCTCAATGCCGAAGCTCGCAAACAGGAGATTGTTCTGCAATCAGAAGCGGCACAAATCGACCAGATCAACCGTGCCAGAGGGGAAGCAGAAGCCATTTCGCTAATAGTGAAAGCAACTGCCAATAGTATCGTGCAGATGGCAGAAGCCATACACTCTGAAGGTGGCAAAGAAGCGATTGCATTTAAGGTAGCCGAACAGTTTATGGATGCTTTCAAGCAGATTGCCAAAGCGGGAAATACGGTGATATTACCTGCCAATATGTCCGATGCAGGGGGAATGGTGGCACAGGCAATGGCGGTATTTGATACGATTCGTAAGGGACGTGAGGTGAGTGCTATTACCCAGGAAAAATTATAATTTACGACTTATTTTTCCCGCTATTCATACCTAACAGGTAAAAAATCACAGGTGTTATCAGTGCAAGAATATCTTGCGATACATTAGACATCTTCCGAAACCCTACTCCTGTGGGCAACTGCTTCGTTAAAACCGTACTCGAATGCTCATGTACTTATAAAGTACACTCCGCTTCTGCGTGCGGTTTTGCCTCGCATTTGCCTCACAGGAGCGGGTTTTAGAAGATGTCTATTGGAAGGCTGCCATAGTTTCACATCAAAGATTATCAGAAAATAAAGAGTGCTATGACAAAATTAAACCATCGGTTAAAACGGTGGAGTCTATTGATTTCTTTTTGTGCTTCCAGGGATAAATTGGGAACTTCAGAATTTCCCCAGTCTTCGTTTTTCATGGACTAAACTACCGTTTGGGGAATAAGCAGTTTTTGAGTTGAGCCGTCTTTATGCTTCAAAAATATCTCTGAACCTTCTTCTCTCATAAGGGTAGCCGCTATAGCCAGAGCCGTTCCTACGGCTGCGGCTTTACTTCTTGCATGTGTTCGCTCAAGCACGGTTATGGCATTTTTAATATCCGCTGCTGTTAAATTCATCGTCACTTTGGTTAATTCCGTTTCTGCCATACTCTATATCTCCTATTATTTTGTGCTTTTTATTATACCATACTTTAACCATATATAAAACAGCCAAAATATGTCAAGCCTGATTCACCCTGCCCGCTTTTTCCTCAATCCCTGAAATGCCTTCCCTACGTTGCAATTCCTCGGCTACTTCTTCAGGCGTAATCTCATGAGCTGCCAGTAAAACCCATACATGAAACAACAGGTCGGCCGTTTCGGAAATAATTTCTTTCCTATCCTGATAAGCGGAAGCAAGGGCAAGTTCTACCGCTTCTTCGCCTACTTTCTGGGCAATTTTTTTCGTTCCCCTGGCAAACAGGCTTTTTACATATGAAGGCATGCCATCTTGCTGATCTTTGCGGGCAAGGATGGTGGTATAAAGTGCATCAAGTATCTGCATTAGGGTGTTCCCAATAATTTGATTAACTGCTGATCTTCAGAGGGCTTGGGAGTGGCGTTATCAGTATCCTTTTTCTCTCTCGGGTCAATATAGACAGGTTTAGCAACCTCCAGTGGAACATTATTAACGACGGGTGGCGGGGCAACGATATTAATCTGTGCGGGTTGTTGCTGAGGTACGATAATCTGCTGCTGAACTACCTGTGGGGCTGGCTGCTGCTGGGTTTGCTGTATCACAATGGGAGCGGGAATAGGCGGGATGATAACAGGAGCCGGGGCAGGCGTGTGGGCAGGTTTGGCATCCACCACAGCGGCTGGCTTGGGAGTATCACCCGGTTTGGCTGGTTTGGGACAGCCAAAAGCCTGCCATTCATATTCTTTCATACATTCGCAATAAATCTGGTTTTCGGCACTTTTCTGATCTTTCGGATTCACATAATAACCCGAATAGGGCTGGATATAAATACCTAAAAAACTATTGGCTTTGGCACGGCAGGTATCACGATTGGAAACGAAATCACGCTGGATGGAGGTAGTATCCTTGCAGGAAGTCAAAAGGACAGCGATAGCAAATAGACTATATCGGATAATAGACATCATCTTAAACCCTACTCCTGTGGACAACTGCGTCGTTAAAACCGTACTCGAATGCTCATGTACTAAAATGTACACTCCGCTTCTGCGTGCGGTTTTGCCTCGCATTTGCCTCACAGGAGCGGGTTTCAGAAGATGTCTAATTTTCATATCGTGTTCATGTCAGGGTTTATTGATAATTCGATATAATATAGCATCATTTTCATTAGTTTCCAGCGTTTCCTGTGGTTTCTCTGGCGGTTTGGCTACGGTTTCCGTGCGAACTACTTTTTTAGTATATTGTGCACTGCGTCCCTTTAAGCATTCCCGCAGCAACGCATCATATATCTGCTGTTTATCCTTTTCGCTCATTAGGATAAGCCCTGATTTGGTATAAAGATCCAGCCTGCTGGTTGCCAGATCCTCGCAATAATGCTGCCTGTCCATATCGGATAAGTCGCTGCATCCTGCCAAAAAAGCAAGGGATAAGAGGAGGGAAGGTAATTTATTCATTTGATTTATCATTATATTGTCGTGTAGCAATCTCGTCAAGCACTTGCAGCTCCTGCCTTTTTTCGATAACATCCTGCTTTTTGGCTTCATTTTCCATTGCTATTTCATATTTTTTCTGTTCAGCAAATTCCGTTGCCATTTCCTCACGTTTTGCTTCCAGAATAGCCACCAGTCGCTTAATCTCTTCACCCAGAGCCACCGTACGCTCCTTCACATAATGGGAATACCCCCCCACAAAGCCTCCCAGTTCAGGATCAAGGCTTACCGTTTCCAGCTCCTTGCGGTAGGTTTCCTGCAACTGTTCCCGTGCCGTTTCCAGTTGATGGATTACGTCCTGCAAATCGGAAACTTCACGGCGAAGCGTATCAATCTTCTGTTTTTGCAATCGTATGAGAATAGCAAGGGATTTTATTGCCATTCCACACCTAATATTCTCGCCAATTCCGCATATCCACTACTCATACTGCTATTTTCATCCATCGTCTGTCGCAGGAAATTATCCAGTTGGGGATAATATTGGATGGCACGGTCAATTTCTGGATCCGTACCACGGCGATAGGCTCCCAGCTTGATCATTTCCGCCATATTTTCGTAAGTAGCGAGGAGCTGCCTTGCCTGCTGGATAAGGGCATTTTCCGCTGGCGTGTTACAATCAGGTAATGTCCTGGAAACACTGCGTAAAATATTAATGGCAGGAAAACGCCCCCTCTCGGCAATAGCACGCTCCAGAATAATATGCCCGTCTAAAATCCCCCGCACTGCATCGGCTATCGGTTCATTATGATCATCGCCGTCCACCAGCACACTGAATATAGCGGTGATGGATCCCTGATTAGGCCCTCCTGGCCCTGCCCGCTCCAACAATAGGGGAAGCTCGGAAAATACCGTGGGCGTATAGCCTTTGGTGGTGGGTGGTTCTCCCGCAGATAGTCCGATTTCCCGCCGTGCCATAGCAAAACGCGTAACGGAATCCATAATCAGCAGAACATTTTTCCCCTGATCACGGAAATATTCCGCTACGCAAAGCGTGGTATAGGCAGCTTGCAATCGCAGCAAAGCGGGATCACTGGAAGTCGCCACCACCACAACGGAACGCTTCAAGCCTTCTTCGCCCAGATCATCTTCAATAAATTCCTGTACCTCCCTGCCCCGCTCACCCACCAGTCCAATCACGTTGACATCTGCCTGTGAATATTTTGCCAGCATGGACATTAATACCGACTTACCCACACCCGAGCCTGCAAAAATCCCCATACGCTGTCCGCGACAACAGCTAAGGAAGGTATTAATCGCCCGCACTCCCATATCCAGCTTGCCCCGCACCCGTTGTCTACTGTGTGCAGCAGGGGGTTGAGAACGTAATTTGTAAGGGGTTTTTCCGTTAAAGATGGCTCCTTTTTCGTCGATCGGCTCGCCCAAGGGATTAATCACCCTGCCAAGCCACGAATCATCAGGATAAAGGGCGGATTCGGATGCCATAAACACCACATTAGCACCCAGCCCAATGCCCTCCAGCCCGCCAAACGCCATAAGCAAGGCACGATCTTCCTGAAAACCGACCACCTCACACATTACTTTAGGAATCATACCATTTATAGGCATCAAACCCTCCACCATACAGCGTGACCCTACCCCCAGCATCTTGTCAATGCCGACACACTCCACGAGCAACCCTTTGACGGAAAGAACTTTTCCGACATAACGATAGCGGGGAGCATTAGCTATTTCACTCAGGATAGGTTCGAGCATACACTCCGATACCCTATTTTAGTATTATTTACCCAACCTTGGCGACCAGGCAGGATCGGAAGCGTCCATAGGCGTTACTGCCTGACGTAAATTACGCCCCGTAATATCCACGGAATAAAGTTTCGTAGCTCCTGAACGCGATTGGCGATAGAACATTAATACCCTGCCATTGGGTGACCAGGTCGGCCCTTCTTCCAGATAGCTTTGGCTTAAGGTACGCTCTCCGCTGCCGTCCGTGTGCATCACCCCAATATAAAACTGCCCGCCATGTATTTTGGTAAAGGCAATGAGATCACCCCGTGGTGACCACACGGGAGTAGCATATTTGCCCTCGCCAAAACTGATACGGTTGACGTTTCCACCACTGGCATCCATCACATAAAGCTGCTGCGAACCGCCACGATCGGAATTAAAGACAATCTTGCTGCCATCGGGTGAATAGGAAGGCGAGGTATTGATAATGCCTGGCGTATTGGTAAGCTGGTGCAAACCACGCCCCCGCAGATCCATACTATAAATTTGGGTACTGCCACCGCGTGCAATCGACATGACAACACGGTTGCCATCATATGAAAAACGCGGTGCAAAAGACATGCCCTGGAAACTGCCCAACGATTCTTCCTGCCCTGTCTGCAAGTCACGCAAATAGACGCGTGGCTGTCTGCCCGCATAGGACATATAAAGAATTTCCTGGGAATTGGGAGAAAAACGCGGGGTTAATACCAACTGGCTGCCATCGGTTAAGAATTTATGATTTTCACCGTCCTGATCCATAATGGCAAGGCGTTTAGTACGGTGTTTGCGATTGCCAGATTCTGCTACATAGACAATACGGGAATCAAAATAACCGTCTTCTCCCGTGATACGTTTGTAAATCTCATCTGCCATCAAATGGGCTACACGTCGCCAGTTGACATCCGTACTGTTAAATTCCTTACCTGCCATCTGGTTTTCACCGAGTACATCCCAAAGACGGAAAGCTACTTTGATTTTTCCGTCTGCATTGGCAGTAATACTACCCGTTACCAAAGCCTGTGCATTGATTTGTCGCCAATCAGGAAAACGGGGTATGGCATCCCCCGAAGTGATTTTTTCGATAAAAGCACTTTGCTCAATCGGGCGAAACAGCCCTGAACGCTCCAGATCCGCAGACACCACTTCGGTAATATCATGCCCAAGCTGAGCGGTATTGGCATCAGGAGAAGCAAGATTAGTGATCGCAATAGGAAGCGGTTCAACATTGCCACTGGTAATGTCAAGATGCAGCACTGCCTGTGCAGGCGTGGCAAGCGAGCATACAGCACACAGAAAAAGCAGGGTGGTAACAATAGGTTTCATAAACGTGACTAGCCAATATAAAAAGTTTTTTGATGCAGCATTAAACCCTGAATAGGACAAGAGGTCAAGCGGGGATTCATTACATTTATGTTAAGATAATACTCTTTTATCTTTACCTGGCAGGTTCTAAGATAATAGCGATAAAAATTCGCCTGCTGATAGCACTTCCAGCCGTAAATTCTGAATGACTATCTGTTTTTCTTCGTCTATCCCCCATTGCCTGGTTTCATAGCTTTCTTCCAGTTGCGAAAGCAGGAAAGCTTCCTCCGCAGAAAGGTGTTTTTGCATCACCGCAAAGGCAAGCAGTAGGGAAGCAAGTGGCTTGGCAAGGGTTGCAAATACTGCCAGTTCCCACCCCGTATAATTTATCAGTATGTTACGCATGGCTTGATGCAACGCTTCACTCTGCTTTATTGGCATAATACCCGTAGTCAGGTTGATTGGACATTGCAGTGCTTTTTCCAGCCATGTTAGCAGCAGAGCAAGTTTTTGTTCCTGTTGCTGGTAAAGCAGACTGTTTTTATCATCACGGTAGCAGACATTGTCCGTATCCAGATAGGAAAGCATATCGGCTATTAAGGCATCCCGCTGGCAAGCCACAATGTCAATCGCAAGGCTGGCAATCGCACGCAAGCTTCTCTCTTTAGCAACTGCTGCTGCAAGAGCAGCATTGGGCAGAATAAGGGGATTGCCCAAGGGGGTTTTGAGGAGATTTTTATCCATGAAAGAGACTAATCCCCATACAACCCCAACGTACTCATCGTTTTTTTAATATGGGGCGATAAAGGAGCGGTAACATCCAGCACACCAGGGATAATAATACGGTGGGCATGTAAATGGAGTTTGCGGGAAATATCCATGCCTTCAATAAAGGCAAGCTGCCCGCCATATTTACCGTCACCCAGAATAGGATGTCCAATCGCACTTAAATGCACCCGCAACTGGTGCGTTCTGCCCGTAATGGGGTGAAGCTCCAGCCAGCAGAGTTTATTGCTTAATCTATCCAGCACCTTATAGAGCGTAATGGCTTTTTTGCCATTTTCTTCGTCCACCTGTACTTTTTCCCTATCGCCTTCCTCCTCCTGTTTCGCCAAAGGGAGGTCGATTTTGCCCTGAGCAATCTGGGGAACGCCAATCGCCAATGCCCAATAGATTTTTTCCACTTCCTTGCTGGTAAATAACTTCACCAGACGGGTAGCTGCTTTGCTAGAGCGTGCCAGTGCCAAGGCTCCGCTGGTATCTTTATCGAGACGATGCACCAGTTTCGGGCGTTCGCTGGCATCAAAACGCAACACGTCCAGCATGGCATCCAGATTTTTGGTAATGCCACTCCCGCCCTGCACCGCAAGTCCCGCTGGCTTGTTGATAATGATAATATCGTCATCTTTATACAGCACACAGTCCAGCAGCATCTGCTTATCTTCGTTCGTTGGACGAAAAGGAGCGGGTTTCTTTATCGTTTCAGGTTCCGGTTCAGGTAATTTGCAGCGTATTGATACGGTTTGCCCCGTCAACACCCGTGTAGCAGCAGTCGTTTTTTTAGCGTCCAGACGAATATCGTTTTTGCGTAAGGCTTTTTCAATAAAACCATGCGTAAGGGCAGGATAATGCCGCTTAAACCAGCGATCCAGCCTTATATCGTGGTCACTCTCTCCAATAGTATGTTCAATCACTAGCGTTACCTAAAAGAAAAAATAATAGACAGGCTTCACTAAAAATATGCTGGCAAGAAGCGTAATCAGCGAGATACTTACCGAAAGCAGTATAAATTTATGCAGCATAAAGCGGTTTTTATCCTGAAGCAGGGGTACTACATCCAGACACAAACTGGAATGAATGGCATAAGTAGCCAAAATAGCCGTGATAGCATAGGCTTGGTAGGCGGGAGTGGAAGCACGGTATAAAATCATAAACCAGCCAATGCCAATCCCTGAAACAAGGGAAAGCCCCATATTCATTATAATAACAAGGAATAGAAGGGTTTTCTCACGTGTGTTCAGGCTATTATCCATATAGGTACGGGTGAACCAGCGATCTACCCCTAACACTTCAGGATTCTTAATATAAACCTTGTTATTCATGTGGTTGCCTTTATAAGATAGATGCCTGCTGCCAGTCCTGCCAATGACACTACCACAGATCCTGCTACATAGACAAGCATCTGGAGTAATTTACCCTGCTCCATCAGACGAATGGCATCAAGCGAAAAACTGGAGAACGTCGTATAACCACCCAAAACTCCAATCGCAAGGAAAAAACGCAATTCATTTGCATAAGCAGGTGCTGCTTTGGTAAGCCATCCCATAAGCAGCCCCATCAGAAACGACCCCGTGACATTAATCACAAGCGTTGCTGCGGGAAAGGGGTTGTTAAGCCAGTTACTTATTGATACATGTATCAGATAACGAAAGACGGAGCCAATCGCTCCGCCGATTGCGACATACAGGATAGGCATGAATGCTCTCAGGTAGATTTACGTTCCTCTTCTTTTTTAAGCAGATGCAGAAAATAGTCAATAGGATCCATCCTGAGTTCCGCTACTGTTTTTCTTTTATCCTCGCTGACCTCATATCCTGCCAGCTCCTCCAGCATGGCATTACTCATTTGGGGTTTTTCCGCTTTTTGGGATTTGCTTTTAATAGTGTCGGTAAATTTTCTGGAATCCGTCATTTGCATTACCTTGAATAGGAGGGACTGTTTAAAAGGGAATTGGAAACAATATTATTCTTGGGCTTTTCGCCACAGGCATAATTAATCTGCTGGTATAATATTTTCGGGTCACGGCTGACAAGTGCGACATATTCCGTATTCAGACCAATCCGCATAGTGCTGGTTTTGGGATGGGGTATCTCATTCATTTTGGTAATGGGCGGTAAACGGGATTTTTCTGCTATCAGATCAGTTTTGTCCCTAATAACTTTAAGAATAGCCTCTGACTCTTGCCTGGTGCGGTTGCCATTCACATTTGCACAGGTAGCTTCAGCAAATTCCTTAACAGGCTGATTGAAAATTTCATCTTCAAGTCTGGGTGCTATTTTTACTTCCAACTCTGCAAATCGTTCCGGCGTTACATTACTGGTCACCAGTGAGAGTTTTCCATTGCCCGCATCATAAAGTGTTACGGTTTCAGGTGGCTTGAAAAAAGGCTCTATGATCGTTATCCCGTCTTTTACTGCACCAAACATTTCTTCTTTTATAATCCTTGCAGCGTCCCTGATTACTGCATTGCCCAATTCATATTTCACGTTGTTGAGACCACTCATATTTTGCAGCTCAAACGTAAAAGAGGCTACATTATCACTTGTGTTCATGAGTGCCAGGGTATCGGGTACGGCAAAACGGGACGTGGTACAACGTGAAACGGAATTATCTGCATCCATATATTTACACGCATTGACGAACAGTTGGAAGGTTCGGTATTCAGCAGTGTTTTTTCTCTTGCAGTCTGAGAAAAAACTATCTACCGCTTCATCATTAATGACATAATTAGCAAATTGGTTATCCCATTGTATTAACGGTTTCTCAAAATCTGCGATTGCGTCATATCCATCTGCGATTAGAGAAGCACGCAGTTTTTCCTCTAAATTTTCAACAGTTCTGCTTATCTCAGTCGTAATTACATATTTTTGTTCCTTGGGATGCCATTTTATTAACGGTTCGTCAAAATCTGCTATGGTATCATGCCCTGCTTTCTTTGTGGCAGAACGCAACTTTTTCTCTAAATCAGGAAAAAAATGATCCATTACGGCTGGATTAACCACTTTATCCCTTACGCCGGGACTGGGATCCCACGTCAAGAGAAGCTGGGGAAAGTTGGCAATCTCGTCAAATCCTGCTTCATTTAGAGCTGCACGCAGCCTTTTGGCTTTCGGAAGTTCAGATAGACCATCGGCAAGTATAATAGGCACTTCAGGAAAAAGAGCTTCGGAATCTACGGAAGGCAGTTGCAATTCCTCCAAATTTTGACGTTCATATTTTGATCCCTTTAACGGAACCATGGCTTTTACACCCTCACCAGCCATCGCTGTTAATGGAGATTTTGCCAGTATATCCAGCAGGAATTTTGAATTTCTGACTTCTTTAGCCAGCTCGGCAAAAAATTCATTGGGATTTTTATCCCCTGCATCTTTGAAAAGTTCGGGATTAGAGGTTTTTATGTCTTCCCAGCGTTTTTTGATAACAGGAATTAATGCGGTTACTTTAACCCGCTCTTCTTCAATTTTAGCATTTTTTTCAGTTTGATTGAGGTTGGGCTGTTCTGCTTCCAGAGAGGGTATAAAAAATTCCTCCATATAGCGAGTAATTCCTTTTTCATCCCCAGCCCAAAACGCATAAAACTATCTATTTTCTTTTCCAGCTCAATCTGATCCGCAATTTCCATCTGAATCTCGGCAGGTGTTTTACCTCTTATGTCACTCGTACCAAAGGAAATACTGACACCAGGCAATTTTCCCATTTTGGTATGTTTTGCATCATTCAATCCCAATTTTGCCGTTTCTATATTAATTTGGGGAACTACCTGATATTTCAGTATGTTATTAATTTCCTCCTGTGTTGCACCATATATAAGCAGCCTTAGTTCATCCCCTCCTGAACGCACTGCATGGACTTGCACATTCCCGCGGTTGGCTTTTTTGAGAGCTTCCTGGGTAATCTTTGCCATTTCATAAATCAGTTTGTCGGTTTTTTCCCTTCCTGCAGCAGGATCACCATCTCCCAAAGCAAAGTTGCATCCTCCCAGATTGGCTACGTCCGCTTCCACCATTATGACAGGATATTCACTTCCCTGAGCATTATAGTGAGCAATCCCAACAATGGGGGGCATGGTTGCAAGAGAACCATAGCCCGTTACTTCATCTGTGGGGAACGACTTATTAAATATTTTTTCCAGTGCATCAATTTGCTTTTTATCCATGCTAAAATTTTTTTCGGCAGCAGGAGACTTCAAAAATTCTTTCATGAAAGAAAGTGGATGCAGACTATTTTCTGAATCTGGCTCCCCTTTTTGTATGTTTTCAAGGTAGATCGGATAGGTTTCCCTAATATCTCTTAAAACATTATTCATTCCCAGGATGCCAAAAAAACTCTGCAGCTCTCTCGCATACATCAGTTCATTAGCACTTGGTGTATTTGCCATTTTATTACCATGATTTCTTATATTATCATAGTAAATATACTATATAAAAATTAATTATTGATAAATATATCAATCGCCTTTCCTTTCAAATTATATGTTTTCGCACGCAACTCAAGAGCTAACGGGTTGTTTTTATGTAAATCAAGAGCTTTGCTAAAATCTGCAATCGCCAGATCAAGGGCATTTTGTTTGAGAAATAGCGTACCTCGCTCTATATGAGCTGCTGCGGCCTGTTGGTGGTAATTATCATGCTGTATATGCGAAAGCCTGACTGCTTCCTGCAAGGCGATTTTTGCCTGCTCGTACTCTCCCATAGCAATCCAGCATTTACCTTTCAGGAAAAAACCATTTTCCTGTTCGCATGTTACCAGGGCGTTAAGGGCTGTCTCAAAATCCTGTGCAAGGTAATGTTTTAACGCCGTATCATGCAGAGCAGTGGCAACTCCTGTCAGTCTTCCAACCGATTCACAAAATACGGCATCCGAAAGCGGGTGTTCGTTGTAAAAGATAGGTCTGAAAACCTCACTTCTTACACCTTTGCGATCTTTAGCTTCTTTATTGCGGTGATCCTGAAAAATCGCTTTGGTAAAAGCCTCGTCTGCGGCGAAATATTCCCCCAAAAAGTTAAGCGTTTCTGCCAGCCAGAGATAATACGCTGATGCCTGATAGTGATAAAAATGATGGTAGCGATCACAAACCAAGGGAGTAGTGGCAAGTTCCATATTGCAAGTTGTTGCTATATCGTTACTATTATTGTTAATGGTATCTTTAATGGCTTGGGGAGTATTCGACATGGCAAAAATCACAGTAAAAAATCCTGTTGTAGAAATAGACGGCGATGAAATGACCCGCATCATCTGGGGTATGATTAAGGATATGCTCATCTTACCCTATTTGGAAATAGATTTAAAATACTTTGATCTCTCCATTGAAAATCGTGATAAAACGCAAGACAAGATAACGCTGGAGGCTGCAAATGCCATCAAACAATACGGTGTGGGGGTGAAATGTGCCACTATTACCCCGGATAGCGAACGGGTAAAGGAATTTAATCTCAAGCAGATGTGGAAATCTCCCAACGGTACGATTCGTAATGTATTAGACGGTACGATATTTCGTGAACCCATTATCTGTAACAACGTACCCCGCTATGTGCAGGGCTGGAATAAGCCTATTATTGTGGGAAGACATGCGTTTGGGGATCAGTATAAAGCGGTGGATTTCAAGGTAGAAGAAGCTGGCACGGTAACCATAAGTTTTGCTCCCAAAAGCGGTGCTGCCCCCATAACGCACAAAGTGTTTGACTTTGAAACGCCAGGGGTTGCCTTGGCAATGTATAATGTGGATGATTCCATTACGGGTTTTGCCAGAGCCTGTTTTAATTACGGGCTGGCTCGCCATCTTCCTGTTTATTTCTCCAGTAAAAATACTATTTTGAAGCAGTATGACGGCAGATTCAAGGATATTTTCCAGCATGTTTTTGAGAGTGAATTTAAAGAAAAATTTGCTGCTGCTGGGCTTACCTATGAACACCGCCTGATTGATGATCTGGTGGCGTTTGCCATCAAGTCCGAAGGGGGATTCGTCTGGGCGTGCAAAAATTATGACGGGGATGTGCAATCCGACATCGTTGCTCAGGGATTTGGCTCGCTTGGGCTGATGACCTCCATCCTGATTACACCAGATGGAAACACGGTAGAAACCGAAGCGGCACACGGAACCGTAACCCGCCATTTCAGGGAATATCAGAAAGGCAAGGAAACCTCCACCAATCCCATTGCCAGTATTTTTGCTTGGACGGCTGCTCTGCGTTACCGTGGTACGTTTGATGCCACACCTGAAGTCATCGCTTTTGCTGAAAAATTGGAAAAAGCTACGGTTGGGGCAGTCGAAAGCGGTTTTATGACCAAAGACCTTGCATTATTGGTAGGCAAGGAACAAAAATGGCTTACCACGAAAGGATTTATGGAAAAAGTGGTGGAGTTGCTTCAAGCCTAAAGGGATTATAGAGACTACAAATCCAGGGTACCCTCATACTTTATTTACTCTATCAACCTACTGTGAAATAAGCGACTCTAGCGTTGCTCCCCCCTTGTGGGGGAGCCAAATTGCATTTGCAATTTGGTGGGGGGTAATACATAGATACCACACATTCAGAGAGGCTGATACCCCCCACCCTAACCCTCCCCCGCAAGGGAGGGAGGGGATTTTCTTTAGTTATTAGTAGGTTATAAGAAGTGGATAAAATCAAAAACTATGAGGTCGCCCTGACTACAAAAGCTATTAAATCTTGTCCGCATGTTTTTTGAGATAACCTGCAACGCCTTCGGCACTGGCTTTCATACCTTCATCACCACGATTCCAGTTGGCAGGGCAAACTTCGCCATGTTCTTCATGGAAATTCAGTGCATCCACCATACGAATTGCCTCGTCTACATTACGGCCTAAAGGCAGATCATTGACCACCTGATGACGTACAATGCCACTGCCGTCAATCAGGAACGTACCACGGAAAGCTACCGCATCATTCACCAATACGTCATAATTACGGGCAATGGATTTGGTTAAATCGGAAACCAGCGGGAATTGAATATTACCAATACCACCTTTTTCTACTGGTGTATTTTTCCAGGCAAGGTGCGAAAAATGCGAATCAACCGAAACACCAATCACTTCCGCACCGCGGGTTTTGAATTCATTGACACGATTACCAAAAGCAATGATTTCAGAAGGGCAAACAAACGTAAAATCAAGCGGATAAAAGAACAACACGCCTTTTTTACCTTTTTTGGTCACTTTGCCACTGGCATCCTGCGTAATGCCCAAATGATGGTAAAGGTTAAATTTATCATCAAATGAATTATCCGCCAATACCGCCGTGGCATTGAAATCGGGAGCTGGTTTTCCAACAAGAACTGACATAAAAATCTCCTAAATTAAAGTGATAGACAAGTGGAAGCGACATATTACTGATAGCAGGCAATGAAAGCAAATGCTTTTTAGACAATCCGCATTAAGGCTTATTTAACCCCTTATCACTAGAATGGGTTTTGATACAGCTCTATTCTACTGGTAGTTTTTTTATGAACGGAAAAAATATGATGTTGCTGGTGATGGCGGTGCTGGTGGCAGGGCTGATGGTCTTTATGGTGAAAAACCGTACCCAGTCTGCTGTTAATACGGGGCCGAAAGTACTGGTTGCCAATAGTACTATTGCAGTAGGGGATTTCATGCGGGCGGACGGCAATATGAAATGGCAGGAATGGCCCCAATCCAATATTTCCCCCACCTATATTACCAGCGATAAACAGAAAATCGAAGATTTCAACGGGGCGGTTGCCAGACGTGATATGGTGGCAGGTGAGCCTATTAATACGACTTCCATTGTAAAAGCCAGTGAAGGCGGATTTATGCCCGCCGTGCTTACCCCTGGCAAACGTGCCGTATCGATTGCCGTGAGTGCTACTTCGGGTAATGCCGGCTTCATTTTCCCGGGCGATCATGTGGACTTAATCCTTACCCATCGCTTACCTGGTGACGTGTTGGCGAGTGAGACGTTTAGTGAAGATTTGCGGGTGCTGGCAATCGACCAGATGCTAACCAATCCCGATAATAAAGCCGTGGTTGCCAAAACCATTACGCTGGAAGTCACCCCCAAACAGGCAGAAAAAATCAATGTAGCGATCAGCATTGGCAGTATTTCGGTAAGCCTTCGCAGTCTAAGCGGAAAAGATAATAATGCGAAACCTCCTGAAAGTGAAGATGACAGCCAAGCGAATTATTCCACCAATGCAGATGTCAGCAAACTCACCACGGTAAAAACCAGTGCAGGCAAAATCAGCGTATTTCACGGCAGCACCGCAGAACAGATTGATCTCAATGGAGAGAAAAAATGAAGTTTCTATTATTAGCATTCCTGTTGATGACACAAGCTGCTTTTGCGGAAGAAACGCCCTCTAGCCCCCCGCAAATACAGGAAAAAGATTTTACTGTTGAGGTGAGTAAAGGCAAGCTGGTGCATCTTTCCGCTGCGGCTTCTTCCGTGATTGCTGCTGATCCCGCGATTGCGGACGTGCAGGTAGTCTCCCCCACCCTCATTTACATCAATGCCAAGTCCATTGGTGAAACCACCGTATTTGCAGTCGATTCCAAAGATAATGAAATTCTGCGTGCCAGTATCAATGTCACCCATAATCTAAGCAAACTGAACAAAGCCGTAAAAGCGATTCTCCCCAATTCCAAAGTCAAATTCCAGACGATTGACGGAGCATTGGTGGTTAATGGCGATGTGGATTCGCCGTTGCAGGCGGAAGAGGTGCGAAAACTTGCCACGCCTTTTGTCAAACAGGGACAGACGCTGGTGAATATGATGCACTCGCTGGGTTCCAATCAGGTGATGCTGAAAGTCAAGATTGCGGAAGTGGACAGAAATGACCTTAAAAACTTTGGCATCAGCCTGCAAAATCTCTCCAGCACTACCAGCAGTTTCGTTTATGGCATTGGGCAGGGCAGGCAGATACTGGACGCCACCACAGGAGCCTTGTTGCGTAGCGGTTCGAATAATACGCTTTATGCTGGCATAAAAAATAATTATGATAATATTAACGGCGTGGTGGACGCTCTGGAAGATAGCGGACTGGTGACAACCCTTGCCGAGCCAACGCTCACCACCCAATCGGGGCAAAATGCCAGCTTTCTGGCAGGGGGACAGATTCCCATCCCTGTAGTCACGGGAAGCGGTGCAACGGCACAGATTTCCATTACCTATCAGCCATATGGGGTAAGCCTTGCATTTGTACCGGCTGTATTATCCAAAAACCGCATCAACCTTACCGTAGCTCCTGAAGTCAGCTCGCTTTCGCAAGTAGGGGCAGTCACGACTTCAGGCTTCACGATTCCCGCCCTTCAAACTCGCAAGGCTTCTACCACTGTAGAGTTGGGTAGCGGACAAAGTTTTGCGATTGCGGGGTTAATCCAGAATGATCGCAGCAATGACATCACCAAATTTCCGTTTTTAGGCGATATGCCCATCCTTGGGATGCTGTTTCGCTCCAGCCAGTTTCAGCATAACCAGACCGAATTGGTGATTATTGTCACGCCTTATATTGTCGATGCAGTGGATAGCACCAAAGAACTGCACGACCCCAGCGAAGGATTGATACTTTCCACCGACGCAGAACGTATTTTTTCCGGTAAATTATACCATGATTACAGCCCTGATACCGCAGACAAGCCCAAACTGCACGGTATGGCAGGGTATGAATTGAAATAGGAGCGTGTGCTATGAAATTCCCTTACATCCTTATGGTTTTGGTGCTGATTACAGCCTGTACGGAAGAAAAGCCTAAAACAGGTAACTGCCCCGACTGGAGCAGTAATTCCCGGCATAATTACGCCAATACCGACTTCAGCAATTTTGGATGCAGCTATACTAATAACTGGATGCGGCAGGTATCCAATAAACAGGATATTGCAAAAGGTACGGGGGACAATAGCCTGCATGAAAGCGATCGTGAAAGCGTAGGACTACAGAAATATATGCAGGCAACTCCCCCCACACTTCCCACGCTTACGACTAATAGTAGTGGTGGTAGTAGTGGAAGCTCGCGTTGAACTTTAGCAGGACTTCTTCTTAGTGCTTGATACACTCATTAAATGAGTGTATAATGAGTGCAATTTGAAGGAGTATAATCTATGACCCGAATTCAACTGGAGATTTCTGAAGACCGCAATCATGAGCTTGAAGCATTAATGAAGGAAGTGGGTATTTCTACCAAGAAAGAGTTATTTAATAACGCCCTTACCGCCCTTGAATGGATGATTAAGGAAAAGAAAGCGGGGCGTTCCATTGCCTCCATTGATGAAAATCACCAGACATGGAAAGAAATGGTAATGCCTGTATTTTCCCATTTAGGCTAGACTGATCTGTGGATAAGAACAGCTTACAAAAACTTATTAGACCGTGGAAAGCCCGCAGGTGGCAACCTTCCCGCCGTACCACGATGCCCCAACCAAGGCGTTAAATCAGGTTCGGTGCGGATTTTTTCACCTGATTTCCATGTCAAGCCATCTGCTTTATTAAAAATCTTAATATCGGAAAGGCTGGCATCTTTATATTTTTGTAAAGCAACGCCCTGCCCTCTTTGCATCCTAGGGATTTCCAGTAGCGGAAATACCAGCAGCTTGCGATTATCGCCAATTACCCCCACCATATCCCCCTCCAGCACACGCACCAAAAGGGCGGTGGATTTTTCGGGGAGGTTGAGTATTTGCTTACCGTTTTTGGTACTGGCAACCACTTCATCCATACCCACTACAAACCCTTTACCTTGCGAGGAAGCAACCAGCAAAGAGGTATTCGCCTTATAAATCAGCAAGTCCACTACATCCTGATCATTATCCAGATCCATAAACATACGGATAGGATCACCCTGTCCTTTACCTCTTGAAATTTTATCACAACCCAGCGTAAAGAATTTGCCGTCGGTGGTGAAAACCAGCAATCGGTCGGTCGTAAAGGCAGAAATCGTGAAACGCTCTTCATCACCTTCCTTATATTTCAACTCTGCACTTTGGCTTTCATGCCCTTTTAATGCCCGTATCCAGCCCATTTTGGAACAGATAATCGTAATGGCTTCTTTTTCCACCAGGGCTTCAATGGCAATCACGCTAGCCGTGGGGGCATCAGCAAATTGCGTCCTGCGTTTGCCGAGTTCCGTCTGCTCGCCAAATTTTTTACGGGTTTCCTTAATTTCAGAAGCAATTACCTTACGGCGTTTTTCGTCGGAATGGATAATATTATTAAGTTCTTCCTGCTCTTTTTTCAATTCATCATGCTCTTTGGCAATGGCGATTTCATCCAGTTTCCGCAGACTGCGAAGCCGCATATTCAGAATCGCTTCCGCCTGTATATCGCTTAATTGCCATTTCGCTATCATCACCGCTTTGGGTTCGTCTTCTTCGCGAATAATGCGGATGACTTCGTCAAGGTTGAGGTAGGCAATGAGCAGCCCGCCTAACACTTCCAGACGATGAGCAATTTTTGCAAGGCGGAAATGGGTACGTCGTAACACCACCTCATCACGGTGAGCCAGAAATGCCACCAGCACTTCTTTGAGGTTCATCACTTGCGGGACGTTCTGAGCCGTCAACACGTTCATATTCAGGTTAAAGCGGGTTTCCAGATCGGTCGATTTAAACAGCGATTCCATCAGCATCGCAGCTTCTACCTGACGGGTTTTAGGCTCCAGCACAATACGGATTTCTTCGGCAGATTCATCCCGAATATTGCCAAGCAACGGCAATTTTTTATTCTTGAATAATTCCGCAATTTTCTCAATCAGGCGGGATTTCTGGATTTGATAGGGAATTTCCGTAATGATAATCTGGTATAGACCGTGGCTGAGCGGCTCCACTTCCCATTTTGCCCGTACGCGAAAACTGCCCCTGCCACTCTGATATGCCTGTATAATCGTATTTTTATGTTCAACAATGATGCCGCCTGTGGGGAAATCAGGCCCTTTAATAGACCCCAAAATATCTACCATACTGCAATCAGGATAGGCAATCAGATGCAGCAACGCATCGCATAATTCGCCTGCATTATGGGGCGGAATGCTCGTTGCCATCCCCACCGCAATCCCTTCCGAACCATTAGCAAGCAAATTGGGAAAATTGGAAGGCAGTACCATAGGCTCACTGTCTTCACGGTCATATGTGAGTCGCATGTCCACCGTATCTTCGTCAATTTCGGCAAGCAATGCAATCGCTACTTCGGTCAAACGTGCTTCGGTATAACGCATGGCAGCGGCATTATCCCCGTCAATACTGCCAAAATTCCCCTGTCCTTCCACTAACGGATACCGCACGGCAAAACTCTGAGCCAGCCTTACCAGCGTATCATAGACCGCAATATCGCCGTGCGGGTGGTATTTACCAATCACATCCCCCACCACCCTGGCACATTTCTTGAAACCCGATTTGGGGTCGAGCTTTAATTGCAACATGGCATACAGCAGACGGCGATGCACAGGCTTCAACCCGTCCCTCACATCAGGCAAAGAGCGGGATTTAATGGTAGAAAGGGCGTAAGCAAGGTAACGCTCGGAAAGTGCGTCCTTAAACGATACGTCCGTGATAATGGGGGTATTTTCGTTTTTTGTGTTCATAGCAAAATGCTATATAATATCTAGGCTCATCTGACAATAGCAATCATTTGCTTAATCATCCCTGCCTGTCATCAGCAAGCAGACTGTTAAGGTGAGAAAATTCAGGATCAACTTTAGCAGCGATAATTTCCTGATAAAGCTCTTCTGGCATGGTTTTGATAGTATAGGAATTACGCATGGATGCCTTTATTTTCTGTAGTTCCTCATATTCATGAGAGGATATATAATAGCCCGTCACATGCCCGTGATTGGTTACAGCTATGGGTTCACGCTGTGCCGCAAAGCTGAGGCGACCAAAACTTTTTATAAATTCCGTTGCAGTTACAGAAACCATAGCTACCCTTTCGCATAAAAGGCTTAATTTGCTTATTATACGAAATATACCTGATTTACGGGTTTTTGTCAATGAGAAGGTTATAAAAAAAATAGTTAGCTGCTCCTTGAAATATCAAAAATCACACCCACATACTATAAGATGAACACTACACACAATGAACATACATGGTATGGCACGACGATTCTCTCCGTTCGCAAGAACGGCAAGGTTGTTGTGGCAGGGGACGGTCAGGTAACGCTTGGCTCCACTGTTTTAAAATCCACCGCCAAAAAAGTAAGACGTTTGGCAGAAGGTAAAATTATTGCAGGCTTCGCAGGGGCAACGGCAGATGCCTTTACCCTGTTTGAAAGGCTGGAAACCAAACTGGAAAAGCATCCTGATCAACTCACGCGTGCCTGTGTCGAGCTGGCAAAAGACTGGCGTACCGATCGTTATTTACGCAGGCTTGAGGCTATGATGGTGGTGGCAGATAAAAATACTTCCCTGATTCTAACCGGAACAGGTGACGTTTTGGAGCCTGAAAACGGGATTATGGGGATTGGCTCGGGTGGTAATTTCGCCCTCTGTGCTGCACGGGCATTAATCGATACCGATATGGAAGCTGAAGCGATTGTGCGGAAATCCATGCAGATTGCAGCGGAAATCTGTGTCTATACTAACGAAAACATCACACTGGAAATGCTCTGATGACTACGAAATTAACGGCTGCAACCGAATTAACCCCGCGTGAAATTGTAACGGAACTGGATCGCTATATTGTTGGGCAGGAGGATGCCAAGCGGGCGGTTGCGATTGCCCTGCGTAATCGCTGGCGTAGGCAGCAGGTGGAAGGTTCCTTGCGGGATGAAATTACCCCCAAAAATATCCTCATGATTGGGCATACAGGTGTCGGGAAAACCGAAATTGCCCGTCGTCTGGCAAAACTCGCCAAATCCCCTTTTGTGAAAGTGGAAGCGACTAAATTTACCGAAGTGGGCTATGTCGGGCGGGATGTGGATTCCATCATCCGTGATTTGATGGAAGTGGCGATTGTGATGGTAAAAGACCGCCAACATGCAGAAGTGCGGGCAAAAGCAGAAGCTAATGCGGAAAGACGCATCCTTGACGCACTGGTAGGGGAAACCGCGAGCGAAGAAACCCGCATTAAATTCCGTGAAAAGCTGCATAGGGGTGAACTGGACGATAAGGAAGTCGATCTGGAAATTGCCGATAATGGCGGTAGCAGTTTTTCCAGCTTTGATATGCCAGGCGGGCAGATGGGGATGATTAATATCTCCGAGATTATTGGCAAGGCGGTAGGGGGTGAACGTACCAAAACCAAACGCTTAACCGTAAAAGAAGGTACAAAAGTCCTGATTCAGGAAGAAAGTGAAAAATTGCTGGATCCTGAAAAAGTGATAGAAGAAGCCATTCAGGCAGTAGAAAATCACGGGATTGTCTTTATTGACGAGATTGACAAGGTGGCAGCCAGAGGGGAATATCGTGGTGCGGAAGTCAGCCGTGAAGGGGTGCAGCGGGATTTGTTGCCTTTAATTGAGGGTACAAGTGTCTCTACCAAACACGGTACGATTAAAACCGACCATATTTTGTTTATTGCTTCAGGGGCGTTTCATCTCGCCAAACCTTCCGACCTATTACCCGAATTACAAGGCAGGCTGCCAATCAGAGTGGAGCTTAAACCTTTGTCGCAAGAAGATATGATGCGGATTTTAACCGAACCCGAAGCCAGCCTGATTAAGCAATATACCGCTCTCATGCACACAGACGGCGTGGAAATCACGTTTAGCGAAGATGCCATCAAAGAAATTGCCTATCTCGCCACTAAAGTGAATCGTGAAGTGGAAAATATCGGAGCCAGACGCTTGCATACGATTATGGAAAAACTCTTTGGTGACATCAGCTTTGACGTACCAGAGGAGAAAAAAGAAATTACCATTGACGGGGACTATGTCAGGGAACGCGTGGCAGATCTGGCGAGCAATACGGATTTAAGCAAGTTTATTTTGTAAGAACCTGCCAACGAATCTTTTTTAACGATGGATTTTTAGAGAATTTTGTGCGAAAAACAAGGTGTGATTCGAGAGGATACGTGGTACTATTTCAAGAATCATACCTTGTTTTGCAGCCAAAATTGTCAAAAATAG
>Ga0116226_10000387_pt1 | contig 37432 bp, 29 predicted proteins | sample S1TSphfallax_FD_89692 | JGI IMG/M metagenome (GOLD analysis project Ga0116226, IMG submission 89692) | Host-associated microbial communities from peat moss isolated from Minnesota, USA - S1T2_Fa - Sphagnum fallax MG | ecosystem: Host-associated > Plants > Peat moss > Unclassified | place: USA...
CGCCGCCGCACCCGGAGGCGGCGCTGCCCTGGATGCGGGAGCCGATGCCGAGCAACCCGCAACTGCAAAATCCGCAGAAATACTGGGGCAAATCCCGCCGCACCCGAAAAAGAATGGCCTGAGCAAGCGGGTTTCTTGGCACGTCCTTGTTGTTACGATATCATATCGAAAATCGTGCATCTGCGCGTTTCCGGCGGCGGCGCGGCTCCGGTCGGGGCTGGGAAACGTCACGCGGCGGTCACGGTAAGGTCCTGACGGAAAAGCACTCTCAATGCACTTGCGGGCATTGTTATTATTGTCGATTCCTCAACTGTTCGCTTGCGCTGATTTTTACGTGCTTATAAACAACAAACATGCGATTGCGGGCGCCGGCGGTGGCCCTGATCTGATGGGGGATAGCGGATTATGGCGACGATCAGCTGGAAGAATGCTGTCAGCGACGACTGGACGGTGGCCTCGGACTGGTCGAACGGCTCCGTGCCCGGCAGCGCCGATACGGTCACGATCGCGGCGGCGGGCAGCGCCTACACGGTCACGATCACCAGCCCCGACGCGGCAAAGACGCTCACGCTGAACAGCGCGGACGCGACCGTCATCGACACCGCCACGCTGACGCTGGCGTCGTCGGCCTCGATCAAGGCTGGCGAATTCATCCTCGCGTCCGGCGGGTCCCTGATCGCCACGAGCGTCATCGTCAGGGGCACCGGCACGCTGGCGGTGAGCGGCGCCACGGCGACCGGCGTGAAGCTGAGCGCCGGGGGAACCGAGCTCGTGCTGGCCGGCGGCGTCGCCAGTGGCACGGTCGTCGCGAGCGGGGGCACGCTCGCCGTGTCGTCGGGCGGCGTTGCCTATGGCGCGACCGTCAGCGGCGTCGCCACCGAAGCCATCTATTCGGGCGGCGTCGCCAGCGCCACGGTCGTCGATTCGGGCGGCACCGAGACGGTCTATGCCGGCGGCTCCGCGGTCGGCACCACTGTCGCGACCAACGGCGCGGAAATCGTGCTGAGCGGCGGCACCGCGTTCGGGACGGTGCTGAAAGGCGGCGCGCAGATCGTCTCCGGCATTGCCACCAGCACGACCATCAACGCGGGCACGCAGAGCGTGCTGGCCGGAATCGTTGCCGGCACCGTGGTCGATGGCGGCGAGCAGATGGTGGCCGGCGGCCTCGTCACCAGCACTGTCGTCAGCGGCACCGGCGTGCAACTGGTCATGGCGGACGAGACCTTCGGCACGGTCGTCTCGGCCGGCGGCCAGCAGATCCTCTCGGCGGGCGGGCAGTCCTTCGGCACAGAGGTGCTCGCCGGCGGCACGGAGACGATCCTGCAAGGCTCCCTGGCGATCGACACGAGCGTCGCCGGGGGCATCGAAAACGTCTCGGGCGGTCTGGTCATCGGCACGATCGTGACCCTCTACGGCATCGAGACGATCGCGGGCGGCGGCGTCGCGCTCGGAACCGTCGTCAGCAGCGGCAGCGAAAACGTCCTCTCCGGCGGCACCGCCAGCAACACCGTCGTCAGCACTGGCGGGGCGGAAACCGTGTCGGCCGGCGGCGTCACCGTCTCGACAACGCTGATGGCCGGCACCGCCCAAATCGTCAAATCCGGCGGCGTGGCCAGCGGCACGACCATCGAGGCCGGCGCCACCGAGGCTGTCAATTCCGGCGGCACTACGATCGGCAGCATCGTGCTGGGCTTCGAGGACGTGTTTTCCGGCGGCGTCGCCGACGCAAGCATGGTCGGCAGCGGCGGCGCCATGTTCGTGTCCTCCGGCGGCACCGCCAGCGGGACGACGCTCAGCAGCGGCGGCGTCCTGACCGAAGGCACCGGCGGCACGGCCCTCGCGACGAGCGTCGGCGCCTTGAGCGAAGAGACGGTGCAGTCCGGCGGTTCCGCCAGCTTCAGCCTCGTCAGCGGCAGCGGCGCCATTCAGTGGGACAGCGGCCTCGCGTCGGGCACGACCGTCGTCAGCGGCGGCGTCCAGTTCGTCGCCGGCAACACCCACGGCGGCGCCATCTCGACCTTCGTCGTCAGCGGCGGCACGCAGTACGTGCTGGCCAACGGCAGGGCCAGCGCGACCAGCGTCGGCGCCGGCGGCGTGATGGCGATTTCCTCGGGCGGCATCGTCAGCGGCGTCGTCGTGGGTTCGGGTGGCCTCGAAACCGTCGGCAGCGGCGGCAAGACGCTGGCGACGAGCGTTGGCGCGGGCGGCACGGAGGCGGTGCTGTATGCCGGTTCCGCAAGCGGGACGATCATCAGCGGCGCCGGCGCGTTCCAGGCGGTCTCCGCCGGTGGCATTGCGTTGAGCGCGACCGTGCTCGCCGGCGGCAGCCAGACTGTCGCCGGCAACGCGGGCGGCGGCGCGCTCTCCACCTTCGTCGGCAGCGGCGGCACCCAGTACGTCCTGTCCGACGGCCGGGTCAGCGCGACCTCGGTCGGCTCGGGCGGCGCGATGGACATTTTCTCGGGCGGCGCGGTCAGCAACACGTTCGTCAGCGCGGGCGGCGCCGAGACGGTTTTCGGCGGTGGCCTCGCCTACGCGACGGCGGTCAGTTCCGGCGGCAGCGAGTTCGTCCTGTCGGGCGGCACGGAGAGCGGGGCCGTCGTCAGCGGCGGCGGCCAGCTCACCGTCTCCTCGGGCGGCACCCTCTCGAACGCGAAGATCGTGGGCGCCGGCACGATCACGATTTCGGCCGGTTCGGTGGTCAATTCCGGCCTGAGCTTCGTCAGCAGCGGCGGCACGCTCGGCTGGGGTGCGACGGGCGGGACGTTCGGCACCACGGTCAGCAGCTTCACCGTCGGCGACGCGCTGGACCTGACCGCGATCCCCTTCATCACCAGCGGGACGGTCACCTACAGCGGGACGACGCTGACGATCGTGGAAAGCGGCTTCACCGACAAATTCGTCTTCGCCGGCGGCACCACGTTGCCCGCCAACCCGGTCTGGACTTGGTCGAGCGACGGCAACGGCGGCACGAAGCTGGTGCTGACGCACGGCTGACCGTCGTCGGCTGAGCCAACCCGCCCGCTCCCGGCGCTCACGTCACGCCGGGTAGCGCCACGTGGGATGGCAGGCAACGCGCCCGGAGGAATTCACAACCGCCGCGCGCCGGCCCATCCTGTGACCGTGACGCCGAGGCACGGAGCGTGCATACGGTCTCGCGGCACAGGAACGGACCGATGAAACCGAGCGCGCTGCTGTCCCGTCTCCCGATCGACCCGTATATCGCGGCGATCGTCGGCATGGTCTGCCTGGCGTCGATCCTGCCGGCGCACGGCAGCGGCGCTGTGGTCGCCGGCTACGTCACCGAGGCCGCCATCGCCCTGCTGTTCTTCCTGCACGGCGCCCGGCTCTCGCCGCAGGCGGCGCTGGCGGGCGCGTGGCACTGGCGGCTGCATCTGGTGATCATCGCCTCGACGTTCCTGCTGTTCCCGGCGCTCGGCCTCGGCGCGAAGGCGCTGTTTCCGTCGCTGCTGACGCCGCCGCTCTGGGCCGGCGTGATCCTGCTCTGCACGCTGCCGTCGACCGTCCAGTCCTCGATCGCGTTCACCTCGATCGCACGCGGCAACGTGCCGGCCGCGCTGTGCGCCGCCACCGCCTCCAACCTGCTGGGCATGGGACTGACGCCGCTGCTGGTCGGGCTGCTGCTCAGCGCGCATGGCGGCTTCTCGCTGCGCGGCGCCTGGGACATCGTGCTCCAGCTTCTGCTCCCGTTCGCCGCCGGCCAACTGTCGCGGCCGTGGATCGGCGCCTGGGCAGCGCGGCACCGGAAGCTGCTCGGGCTGGTCGATCGCGGCTCGATCCTGCTGGTGGTCTATGCCGCCTTCAGCGAGGGCGTGACGCAGGGCATCTGGCACCAGCTCGGCGTCGCCGACCTGTTGCGGCTGGTGGCCGTGGACGCGGCGCTGCTCGCGGCGGTGCTGGCGATCACGACCTACGGCAGCCGCCTGCTCGGCTTCTCCCGCACGGACGAGGTCGCGATCGTCTTCTGCGGCTCGAAAAAAAGCCTCGCGAGCGGCCTGCCGATGGCAACCGTGCTGCTGGCCGGCCAGTCGATCGGCCTGATCGTGCTGCCGCTGATGCTGTTCCACCAGATCCAGCTCATGGTCTGCGCGACGCTGGCGAAGCGTTACGCCAACGCCAGCTCCGAGCTTGACGCGCCGCTGCCGGTGGTTGCTGGCCGGCGGCGACGTGGCGCCGCAACCCTGGCGGGTCGCCGGGGTTCGCTCAGGCGAGCATCTCGCGGACCAGCGGAATAACCCGGCTGCCGTACAGCTCGATGCAGCGCGCGAGTTTCTCGTGCGGCAGCGCGCCGGCGCTGTATTTCAGATCGAAGCGGGACAGCCCGAGCGCCCTCGCGGTCGCCGCGATCTTGCGCGCGACCGTCTCCGGCGAGCCGACATACAGCGAGCCGTACTCCGCCTCCCGCACGAACTCCGCCCGCTCCATCGGCGGCCAGCCCCGGTCGGCGCCGATCCGGTCGCGCATCCGCTTGTAGTCGGGCCATAGCTCCTCACGCGCCTGCGCGTCCGTCTCCGCGACATAGCCGGGGGAATGGGCGCCGACCGGCCGCGCCGGCCGTCCGAACTTGTCCGCCGCGCGGCGATACAGGTCGACATAGGCGACGAAGCGCCTCGGGTCGCCGCCGATGATCGCCAGCATCAGCGGCAAATCGTAGCGCGCCGCCCGCACGACGGATTCGGGGCTGCCGCCGACCCCGATCCAGGTCTTGAGGCGTCCGGCCTCGATCGGCGGGAACACGCGCTGCTCGACCAGCGGCGGGCGGGTGCTGCCCTGCCACGTCACCGCCCCTTCGCCCAGCAGCGCCGCGAACAGGTCGAGCTTGTCCTCGAACAGCGTCTCGTAGTCCGACAGGTCGAAGCCGAACAGCGGAAAGGATTCGGTGAACGAGCCGCGCCCGAGGATCACCTCGGCCCGCCCGTTCGAGGCGGCGTCCAGCGTCGCGAACCGCTGGAACACCCGCACCGGGTCATCGGAGCTCAGCACCGTCACCGCCGAGCCGAGGCGGATGCGCTTTGTCAGGCCGGCGATGGTCGCCAGCACGATCTCGGGCGCCGAGACGGCGAAATCGGCCCGGTGATGTTCGCCGACGCCGAAGAAGTCGATCCCCACCTGGTCCGCGAGCACCGCCTCGGCGATCACGTTGCGGATCACCTGGGCATACGGCAGCAGCGCCCCGTCCGGCCCGGCGGTGACGTCGCCGAACGTATCCAGTCCCAGTTCCAGGTGCTGTGCCATGTCTCTCCGTCCGGGGTGCGCCCGCCACCATGTAGGTCCGCAAGCCGCAACTGACAGCACCCGCCCCGGCGGGCTGGGCGGGGCGCGGCGGGGCTGTGTAGGATGCGGGATGCCGGTCCCAGCGTCACGTTCCGAGAGCCTGTGGTCGAGGTCGCTTGGCGGGATCGCCGAAGCCTTCGCGGACGCGAATTTCCGTCGCTATTCCGTCGGCGCCATCGTCTCGTGGCTCACCTTCTTCATCCAGACCGTCGCGGTCGCCTGGGTCGCGTGGAGCCTGACCCATTCGACGACGTGGCTCGCCATCGTGGCACTGCTCGACGCGGTGCCGATGGCGCTACTCGCCCCGCTCGGCGGCGTGGTGGCGGACCGCTACGACCGGTTTCGTGTCCTACAGATCTGCTACGCATTCGCCACGCTCCAGGCGGCGGCGCTGGCCGCTCTCGCCGTCTCGGGCGATCTGACGATCCATTGGCTGGCCGCCCTGGCGTTCCTGCACGGGCTGATCCATGCGTTCAGCGTCCCCTCGCAGTTCGGCCTGCTGCCGCGCTTCGTCGAGCGGAGCCGGCTGCCGTCGGCGATCGGCGTGGCCGCCGCCTACACCCAGCTCGGCCTGTTCGTCGGGCCGGCGCTGGCGGGCTGGGTGATCCTGCATTTCGGCCCGGCCGCCGCCTTTGCCAGCAACGTGCTCGGCTACGGCGTCTACTTCGCCTCGGCCGCGCGGCTGCGCACGCCGCCCGGCTACCGGCCGCCGCCGCCATCGAACAAGTCCTTCACCAGGGATTTCGTGGACGGCGTGCGCACGATCGCTGCGAATCGGGCAATCGCCGGCGTGCTCACCCTGATGCTGTTCGGTGACGCGCTCTCGGCCGCGGTGCGCCAGATGATGCCGGCCTTCGCCGACCGGGGGCTGCACGCCGGCGTCGCGGGTCTGTCCACGATGTTCGCCAGCGCCGGCATCGGCGCGACGCTGTCGGCCCTCTGGCTGGCACACGGCGGCGTCCGCCGGTCGACAAGTCGGGTGATCGGATGGGCCTTCCTCGGCTACCTGGCGGCGACGGCGATGGTGATGGCCGCATCCTCGTTGCTCGTCGCGGCGGGCGCGATGGTCGCGCGCGGCTTCTGTTTCGAGATCTGCCGCACCGGCACGATCGCGCTGTTGCAGACCTCCGTCGCCGACACGATGCGCGGGCGATTGATGAGCACGCAGTTCTTCCTCCAGCAGGGCGCGAGTTCGCTCGGCGTGGCGGTTGTCGGCGTGGTCGCCCAATATTGGGGTCTGCGCGCACCGATCCTGTGCGGAACGGCGCTGGCGCTGCTGGTCTGGATCATGACACTGCGAGTGCGGCAGCCTGTCGCGACATCCACCCATGGCGGAGGAGAAGCCCATGCCATCGACGCTGATTGAACTCGACCCCGCCGACGTCAGTGCGCGGATGGCGCGCGGCGAGATCGTGCTGGTCGATGTCCGTGAGCCGAACGAGACGGCGGCCGAAGCCATCCCGGGCACGGTCCTGATGCCGCTGTCGCGCTTCGACCCCACCGCACTGCCGCAGGGCAACGTGGTTCTGACCTGCCTCGGCGGCAAACGGTCGGCGATGGCGGTGGCGCGCTGCCACGAAGCGGGACTTGCCGTGGACACCCACATGCGCGGCGGGCTGGTGGCGTGGAAAGCGGCGGGGCTGCCGACGACCCGTTAAATCGCGACGCGGGGTTAATGGAAGCTTTCCAGATCGTTTACCCTTTTTAGCCACCCTCGCATCCGGCCGGCAGGACGTCGCGCCGTTGACGCGAGGAGCGCGCGCATGTCAGCCGCCAGGATCGGCACCCCCCGGCGCACCCTGCCCGAGCGTCTGCTCAGGCCGTGATGCGTCGCTATCTCGTCACCGGAGGCACCGGATTCATCGGCGCCGCGCTGGTCACGCGGCTGGTCCGGGCCGGCCATACCGTCCGCGTCTTCGATAACCAGTCGCGCGGCGCGCTGCGGCGGATCGCGGCGGTTGCCGATACGGTGGAGGTCGTCACCGGCGACGTCCGCGATGCCACCGCCGTCACCCGCGCCGCCGCCGGCATGGACGGGGTCGTCCATCTCGCCGCCGTCAACGGCACTGAATTCTTCTACAGCGCGCCTGAACTGGTGCTCGACGTCGCGCTGCGCGGCATTCTCGCGGTGATCGACGCCTGCCGCGCCAACCGGATCGGCGATCTGGTCGTCGCGTCCTCGTCGGAGGTTTATCAGACCCCGCCCCGCGTGCCGACGGACGAGACCGCGCCGCTGTCGGTGCCGGATGTGCGCAACCCGCGCTACTCCTACGGCGGCGGCAAGATCGCGACGGAACTGGTGGCGATGAATTACGGCCGCACCGGGTTCGACCGGGTCGCCGTGTTCCGCCCGCACAATGTCTACGGCCCGGACATGGGGTGGGAGCATGTGCTGCCGCACTTCATCCTGCGCGCCAACGCCGCCGTCGCCGCATTCCCGCGCGGGCCGGTGCCGTTCCAGATCCAGGGGTCCGGCGACCAGACACGCTCATTCATCCACATCGACGATTTCACCGACGGTCTGATGATGGTGCTCGCGCGCGGCGAGCATCTCGGCCTGTATCACATCGGCACCACCGACGAGCAGCCGATCGCCGACGTCGCACGGGAGGTGCTCGCCTGCTTCGGGCGGGAGGCGGAGATCGTCGCCGGCCCCGAACCGCCCGGTGCGACGCCCCGGCGCTGCCCCGACATTTCGCGGCTTCAGGCCCTCGGGTTCGAGCCGAAGCTGACCCTCGCCGACGGACTGCCGGACATGGTCGCCTGGTATCGCGCCCACGCCGACCAGCGCCCCGGCGCACCGGTTTCCCTCTGACCCCTGCCACCCCGGAGTTGCCATGTCCGCGACCTCTCGCCCGATCACCCATTGCCAGATCTGCGGCGAGGGAAACCTCGCGTCGCTGCTGTTCCTCGGCTACCTGACGCCGGTCAACACGATGCCGCCGGTCGGCAGCGTCGCCACCGAGCAGCCATCCTACCCGCTGGAACTGCTCCGCTGCCGAGGCTGCGGGCTGGTGCAGATCGGGCTGGAAGTCGCGCCGGAGGTGCTGTTTCCGTTCAGCTACCCGTACCTGTCCGGCACCACCCGCATCCTGCGCGACAATTTTGCCCAGCTTTACGCGGAGGCGAGCGAACGCCTCGGCCTCCGACCGTCCGACCTGATCGTCGATATCGGCTCGAACGACGGGACGCTGCTGGCGCCGTTCCAGCAGGGCGGCTACCGCGTGCTCGGCATCGAGCCGTCGCAGGCCGGCGACGTCGCCCGCGCGCGCGGCATCGACACGCTGCGCGGCTATTTCGACGCGGCCACGGTCGCCGAGGTCAAGCGCAGCCACGGCATGGCCCGCATCGTCACGGCCGCCAACGTGTTCGCCCACATCGCCGACCCGCACGCCGTGGTCGACGCCATTCTCGACCTGCTGGCGCCGGACGGCGTGTTCATTTCCGAGTCGCACTACCTGCTGCCGCTGGTCGAGACCGTGCAGTACGACACGATCTACCACGAGCATCTGCGCTACTATCATCTCGGGGCGCTGCAACGGCTGCTCGAACCGCACGGGCTGGAAATCTTGCACGTCCGGCGCATCCCGACGCACGGCGGCTCGATCCGCGTCTATGCGGCACGGGGGGGGCAGCGCCCGATCGATGCCTCGGTCGCCGCGCAGTTCGCCGCCGAGGAAGCGGCGGGCCTGACCGACGGCAGCGGCCTGGCCGGCTTCCGCTCGCGCGTCATTGCCTCCAAGCGCGACCTGCACGCACTGATCGCGTCGTTCGACCCCGCCGCCCGCCGCATCTGGGGCATCAGCGCACCGTCCCGGGCCAGCACGCTGGTCAACTATGTCGGGCTCGACGACGGCATTCTGGAATGCGTGCTGGAAGTCGCCGGCTCGCACAAGCTGGACAAATACATGCCCGGCACCCGCATCCCGGTCGTCGACGAGGCACGGCTGGCGGAGGATCAGCCGGACTACGCGCTGCTGCTGTCCTGGCACATCGCCGACGAACTCGTGCCCATCCTCCGTCGCAAGGGCTTTCGCGGCAAGTTCATCGTGCCGCTGCCGTCGCCACGGGTCATCGAGTAGGGCAAGGATTCCTCCATTGCGACGCAAATGCGCCGACCGCGAGAAAGCCCTCTCCCCTTGCGGGAGAGGGTTGGGTGAGGGGGGCCGCCCGCTCCAGAATCGGTGCGGGCGGCCCCCCTCACCCCGGCCTCGATCCGCTTCGCGGCTCGAGCCCACAAGGGGAGAGGGAGCTTACGTCGCAAACTCAAGAAGCCCGGCTTAATCGGCATGATCCGCTTCGGGGTCATCGGCGCCGGCTACGGGCGGGCCGTCCACCTGCCGGCACTCTGGAGCCTTCCCGGCGCGGTCGTCGCCGCCGTGGCGGATGGGGGTTCGGGCCGGATGGCGGTCACGGATCTGCCCTATTTCCAGTCCTGGCGCGCCCTGGTCGAGCACGCGACGATCGACGCGGTCAGCATCGCCACGCCGCCCGCCCTGCACGCGCAGATCGTCGCGGCGGCGCTGTCGCGCGGCCTGCATGTGCTCTGCGAAAAGCCGTTCGGCCGCGATCGGGCGGAGGCCGACACGATGGCGCGGGCGGCGGCGGTGCCGGCGGGGCTGGTCACCGCGATCGGCTACCAGCTCCGCTACGAACCCGGCCTGCGCGCGCTCCGTGAGATTCTGTCCGAGGGACGCATCGGGCGGCTGCGCCGGATCGACGTGACCTGGGTCACCTCCGGTCGCGCCGACCCGTCGCGGCCGTGGGGCTTCCAGCACGACGCCAGCGCCGGTGGCGGCGTGATCGAGGGGTATCTGTGCCACAGCATCGACTACGCGCTCTGGCTGAGCGGGCAGGAGCCGCGCCGCGCCTGGGCGCGCACTGATATCCTGATCGGCCAGCGGGCGGACGCGGCGGGCGTGGCGCGGGTCGTCACCGCCGAGGACTCCGCCGACGCCGTCATCGAGCTGTCGGGCGATGTGCTGCTCGCCGCCCGCGTCACCAACTGCCAGCCCGGCCGCGATTTGCACCGGATCGCGCTCGCCGGTGACGGCGGCTGGGCCGAACTCGACCAGCCGCTGCGCGCGGGCACGCCGCGCCTGAGCGTCGGCACCATCGCGGCACCCGTGCAGGCGCCCATCGACCTGCCGGCGGCGCCGCCGAGCGCCGACAACCGGCTGCCCGCGTTCACGCTGCTCGCCACCGACTTCCTGGCAGCCGTCGGCGGCGACCTGCCCACGCCCGATCTGCCACGCTTCGCCGACGGGGCCCGCGTGCGCCGGGCGCTGGCCGCGCTGCACCGGTCCGCCACGGAGGGCGGCTGGCAGGACTGCGCCTGAGCTCCCCCGACAGGGAAGTTTTAACTCCCCGAGTGCATCAGTCGCGCAAAATTCGGAATCACCGCGATCATGCAAAACGCTGATCTGGCAGGCCAGAAAGTCTGCGTCGTCGGCCTCGGCTATGTCGGCCTGACGCTCGCCACCGCGCTCGCCGACGTCGGCTTCGAGGTCCACGGCGTCGAGCGCCTGCCCGAGGTGATCGAGCAGTTGCAGCGTGGCGTGCCGCATTTCCACGAACCGGGGCTGGACGAGGCACTGCGGCGGGTGATCCGCCTCAACCGCTTCGGCGTCAGCCGCCACATCACGCCCGACTGTCCGGCGACCATCTTCATCATCACGGTGGGCACGCCGCTCGGGCCGAACGGCAAGGCCCGGATGGATATGCTGGAACAGGTCAGCCGCGACATCGCCGCCGTCCTCAAGCCCGGCGACCTGGTGATCGCCCGATCGACCGTGGTGTTGGGAACCACCCGGAAAGTCATCAAGCCGATCCTCGATTCCGCCGGCGTCGATTACAGCCTCGCCTTCTGCCCGGAGCGGACCGTCGAGGGCTCGGCGCTGCGCGAACTGCGCTGGCTGCCGCAGGTCGTCGGCGCCGAGACGCTGGAGGCGCGGATGCGCGCCTCCGGCCTGTTCAACGCGCTGACGCCGACGATCATCCGGCTGGGCAGCCTGGAGGCGGCCGAGATGATCAAGCTGATCGACAACACCTATCGCGACGTGACCTTCGCCTTCGCCAACGAGGTTGCCCGCCTGTGCGACGCCGCCGGGGTCGACGTGGTGGATGTCATCACCGCCGGGAAGTTCGGCTACCCGCGCACCAGCATTCCGATGCCGGGGCCGGTCGGCGGGCCGTGCCTGGAGAAGGACCCGTATATCCTCGCCGAGAGCCTGCGCGGCTTCGGCGTGGAGCCGACCATCGCGCTGGCCGCCCGCGCGCTCAACGAACTGCAACCGGCCGACGTGATCCGCCGGCTGCGGCTTCGCACGGACGGTGACGCCAACTGGCCGCGCCGCCCGGTGATCACGCTGATGGGCCTCGCGTTCAAAGGCCGCCCGGTCAACGACGATCTGCGCGGCACGATGGCGCGCCCGCTGCTGGCGGCGATCCGCAACGAATATCCCACCGCGATCCTGCGGGGCTTCGACGCACTGGTGAAGCCCGACATCATCGCCGACCAGTTCGCGATCGAGCCGTTGCCGAACATCGACGCCGCCATCAGCGGCGCCAACATCGTCGTGATCGCCAACAACCATCCGTGCTTCGAGAATCTCGGCTGGGAGGATCGCAGCCGGATGCTGTCCCGCCCGGCGGTGATCTACGACCTGTGGAACCAGGCGCGGGCGGCCGAACTGCAACTGCCCGACGGCGTCAGCTACATCGGCCTCGGGGATGGCCGGCTGGGCGTCCACTGAGGATGCAGGACGATGCCGCGCTGCGGCAGTATTTCCAGGCGCTGGCGGAACACGGGCGCGCCCTGGTCGGGCGGCTGCCGATCCCGCCCGAGACCCAGCCGATCGCCCGTACCTTCGCCACCCTCCAGCCAGCCATCGCCGCCGCGCGGGCGGACTGCGTGCGCGCATTGCAGGCATTGCCCCGCCCGGCGCCGCTGGCCCGAGGCGCCGACGATCCGCCGATCGGCATGAACGGCATCGGCGTTCTGGCCGATCGGCTGACCATCCTGATCTGCAAGGAGTTCTACGTCCGCACCCGCTACCGGCGGCCGGCGCAGGCGGACGCGATCCACCGCGAGCAGATCGCCGACATCGTCGCCTGCCTCGCGCTCGCCCGGCCCGGTCATGCCTCGCTGCTCGAGAAAGTCAGCCCGATCGCGGTGGCGGCCGCGTTCGACAGCTTCGTTGCCGCGTATTACGACCTGCTCGGCGCCAACCTGCTGATGTGGGAGACGCAGGAACTGCTCTACACCCGCGACATGGATTCGGTGCCGGCGGAGGAGCTTCGCGACTACATCCGTTTCTTCTCGCAGGCGAACATGCTCCGCAACCGCTGCATTGCCGAGAGCGAGCGGCTTTACTGGGCGGGAGCCTGAGCGGCGGCGCTACGCCGTGCCGACGAACTCCTGCATCAGATGGTTGATCCAGGAACCGTCCCAGTCGGTATCGTCATAGACCTCGGTGTCGGGCGGGGCCGACGGCAGCATTTCCGGGGCGGCAAGCAGGCGATCGACCTGCGCCTGCACCGCCTCATCCCGGTCGCGCAGGATCACGCGCGGATGGAACACGTCCATGCAGGTGAAGCATTGCGGGCGGCCGAGCCGCTCCAGCACCGTCGGCACCTGGAGCCAGCACATCAGGTCGCACCAGCCGCTTTCCGGCGAGAACATCACCCTGCATTCCCGCAGCATCCCGAGTTCGAACCGCAGCAGGTCGTCGCCCGCCAGATCGTGGGTCGAGACCAGACCCTCCGGCCGCGCCGTCCCGGCCGGGTGGCCGTAGACCAGCAGCGGCAACCCAAGCCGGGCGGCCGTCGCCGTCGCATCGGCGAGCACGGTCGGGATGTCGCTGTTCCGGCCGGAATTGTACGGAAGCGCGCGGAACTGCACGCCGACATGCGGATAGGTCCGCACCGTCGGGTGGGTGAACGCGGCCGGCTTGTAACTCGGCGCCAGCGCGATCGTGCCGCCGCACAGTTGCTCGGGCTGGGCGCTGAAGGCGGTGGTCAGCAGATGATCCCACGGCGTCAGCGGCCGCGCATGGCGGATGTGGTGGCGGGTGAAAATGCGCCGCACATCGAGTTCGAGCAGGGCGACCGCCACGTCGTGCCCGATCTCCTGCGAGCCCGGCAGCTTGACGTTCACGTCCAGCATCCGCCGGTCATCGAGGGTGGCGCCGACCATGACGCCGCCGCGCACGCGGGACAGCAGATCGAACGACATCGCCAGCGGCTTGGCGCTCACCTTGTCCATGCTCGCGTTCAATTCCGCGAACAGCGCCGGGTCGGCGAACGCGGTGCCGGGCGGATAATAGTCCGGCCGCCGCGCCGGAATGCGCCAGCCGCTGCGCAGCCAGGGTTCGACGGCCGCCAGGAAATACCGGATTTCGTAGCCCATCTCGCCGAGGAACGGCGGCAGGATCTTCCGGCGTTCCCAATCGTCCGGCCGGCCCTTCGGCAGCAGCAGTTCCGGGTGGGTCTGCTTGTACGGGGCACGCAGCACCGTGATCATCAGTTGCCGCGCCAGGCGCAGCGTCTCGAACGTCGTGGCCATGTGGCATTTCTCGCCCTGTCATCAGGCTGTCCGGCGCCGTGACCGGAAACGGTCGCGGCGCCGCGCCGCGCCGGAGTCTGCGGGGCAAACCCCTTCCAGACCCTTATCGGGCCGGATCGCCGGACAGACGGGCGTACCTGCCTTCCCACCGCCGCGCACTGCCGGCACAGTGCGCTCCGGGCAGGCGGGAAGGGGATCACGATGCGGCGGCGCGACTTGCTGATCACGGCGGCGGCGGCCTTGGCGGCACCGCGCATCGGGCGGGCGGCGAGCGCCAGCACGCTGCGATTCATTCCGCAGTCCGATCTGACGATCCTCGATCCGCACTGGACCACCGCCTACGTCACCCGCAACCACGGCTACCTCGTGTTCGACACGCTGTACGGCACCGACGGGCAGTTCCGCCCGTCGCCGCAGATGGTGGCGGGGCACGTGGTGGAGGACGGCGGCCTGCGCTGGACACTGACGCTGCGCGACGGGCTGCTCTGGCACGACGGCACACCCGTGCTCGCCCGCGACTGCGTCGCCAGCATCCGCCGCTGGGGGCAGCGCGACGCCTTCGGGCAGGCGCTGCTGGCGGCGACCGACGAACTGGCCGCGCCGGACGACAAGCGTATCGTCTTCCGCCTCAAGCACCCGTTCCCGCTTCTCCCGACCGCGCTCGGCAAAAGCGCGTCCTCGATGCCGGCGATGATGCCGGAGCGGCTGGCCAGCACCGACGCGATGACGCAGGTCAAGGAGATCGTCGGCAGCGGCCCGTTCCGCTTCCTCGCCGACGAGCGCGTGCCCGGCGCCCGCGCCGCCTACGCCCGCTTCGACCGCTACGTGCCCCGCGCCGACGGCACGCCGGACTGGAGCGCCGGCCCCAAGCGGGTGTTCTTCGACCGCGTCGAGTGGACGACCATCCCAGATCCCGCCACCGCCTCGGCGGCGGTGCAGAACGGCGAGCAGGATTGGTGGGAATACGCCGCCGGCGACCTGCTGCCGATGCTGCGCAAGCAATCCGGCTTGAAGGTCGACGTGCTCGACAAGTTCGGCACCACCGAGATCATGCGGTTCAACCATCTGTATCCGCCGTTCGACAAGGCGGCGGTGCGCCGCGCCGTCCTGGGGGCGGTGGTGCAGTCCGACTACATGCAGGCCATCGCCGGCGACGACACCGCGATGTGGCACGACGGCGTGGGCATCTTCTGCCCCAACTCGGCGATGGCCAGCGACGCCGGGATGGACGTGCTGACCGGCAAGCGCGACCTCGATCGTTCCAAACGCGAACTGGCGGCGGCGGGCTATGCGGGTGAGCGCGTGGCGCTGATGGTGCCGACCGACTACCCGACACTGAAGGCCCTCTGCGACGTGACGGCCGATCTGCTCGGCAAGCTCGGGATGAATGTCGACTATCAGGCGATCGACTGGGGCACGCTGGTGCAGCGCCGCGCCAAGCGCGACCCGGTCGACAAGGGCGGCTGGAACGTGTTTTGCACAGGCTTCAGCAGCAGCGACCTGCTGAATCCCGCCGGCCACCTGCCATTGCGTGGCAACGGGCTGAAAGCGTGGTTCGGCTGGCCGGACAACCCCAAGCTGGAGGCGCTTCGCGATGCCTGGTTCGCCGCCCCCGACGTGCCGACGCAGCAGCGCATCTGCGCCGACATCCAGCGCGAGGCGCTGATGAGCGCGCCGTACGCGCCGCTCGGATCGTATCTTCAGGCGACCGCCTACAGCACCGCCCTGCACGGCGTGCTCGACGGCTTCGCCATGTTCTGGAACGTGCAACGAGGATGACCAACGTGAACCTGGGCCGGCGGGACGTGCTGAAACTGGCGGCAGGGGCCGCGCTCGCGGCGCCCGCGATTGCGCGCGCCGACGGGCCGCGCGTGCTGCGCTTCGTCCCGCAGGCGAATCTGTCGAGCCTCGATGCCGTCGCCGGCACCCAGTACGTTGTCCGCAACGCGGCGACGATGGTGTGGGAGACGCTGTACGGCGTCGACAGCACGTTCACGGCGCAGCCGCAGATGTGCGAGGGGCACGAGGTCAGCGCCGATTTCAAGACCTGGACGTTCAAGCTGCGCCCCGGCCTGACCTTCCACGACGGTTCGGCGGTGACGACGCGCGACGTGCTGGCCAGCCTGCAACGCTGGATGGTGCGCGACACGATGGGCCAGGTGATCCATGGCCGTCTGGACGCGCTGGAGGCCATCGACGATCGGAGTTTCCGCTTCCGCCTGAACAAGCCGTTCACGAAGATGCTGTTCGCGCTTGGCAAGAGCAACGCGCCGATGGCGCTGATCATGCCCGAGCGGATCGCCAAGACCGACCCGTTCCAACTGATCAAGGAATATGTCGGCTCCGGCCCGATGCGTTTCCGCGCCGACGAATGGGTGCCCGGCTCGCGCGCGGTGTTCGAGCAATTTGCCGGCTACAAGCCGCGCGAGGAAAAGGCCGACTGGCTCGCCGGCGGCCGGCACATGCTGTTCGACCGGATCGAGTGGCAGATCCTGCCCGACCCGGCCACCGCCGGCGCCGCCCTGCAAAGCGGCGAAGTCGACTGGTGGGAACTGCCGATTCCCGACCTGGTACCGCTGCTCAAGCGGAACAAGGACATCGTCGTCGACATCCTCGACCCGCTCGGCAATCTCGGCAGCCTGCGGATGAACCATCTGTATCCGCCATTCAACGATCCGCGCGCGCGCCACGCGCTGCTGATGGCGGTTTCGCAGACCGATTACATGGAAGCCGTCTGCGGCGGCGACGATTCGCTGTGGCAGGAAACGGCGAGTTTCTTCACCCCCGGCACCGCGCTGTTCACCGAGGACGGCGGCGGGCAGCTCAAGGGACCGCGCAACTACGACGCCGCCAAGAAGCTGCTCGCCGAGTCAGGCTACAACGGCGAGAAGGTCATCCTGATGGTGGCAACCGACATCTCCATCACCAAGGCCGAGGGCGACGTGACCGCCGACGTGCTCGGCAAGATCGGCATGAATGTCGATTATCAGGCGCTCGACTGGGGCACCGTCGGCGCCCGCCGCTCGAAGAAGGACCCGCCGGGCAAGGGCGGCTGGAACATTTTTCACACCTGGCACGCGGGTGCCGACTGCATCAATCCGGCGGCGTACACCGCACTCGATGCCGGTGGCGCGAAGGCGTGGTTCGGCTGGCCGAACAGCCCGGCCGTCGAGGAAGGCATCGTCGCCTGGTACGACGCGGCCGACGCGGCAGCGGAAAAAGCAGCGGCCGCCGCCATCAATCGCGCCGCGTTCGAAGACGTCGTCTACATCCCCACCGGATTCTTCCGCCAGTATCAGGCGTGGCGGGGCAACCTGACGGGCGTGGTGAAGTCGCCGTTCCCGGTGTTCTGGGGCGTGCAAAAAACCTGATGTGGCGTTACGCGGGCAGGCGCGCGTTGTCCACCATTCCGGTGATGGCGATCGTCGCGCTGTTCGTGTTCTCGCTGCTGTATATCGCGCCCGGCGACCCGGCCGCGATCATCGCAGGCGATCAGGCAAGTGCCGAGGACATCGCCCGCATCCATGCCTCGCTCGGCCTCGACCGGCCGTTCCTCGTGCGCTTCGCCGAGTGGCTGTGGGACGTCGCACGGGGCGATCTCGGCACCTCGATCTTCGCCAATCTCACCGTCACCCACATGATCGGCCAGCGCGTCGAGCCGACGCTTTCGCTGATGGCGCTGACGCTCGTGTTCTCCATCGTCGTCGCCGTCCCGCTCGGCGTGCTGGCGGCGGCGAAGGCCGGAAGCTGGATCGATCGGCTGGTGATGCTGTTTGCCGTGCTCGGCTTTTCCGTCCCGGTGTTCGTCGTCGGCTACGTGCTCGCCTACGTGTTCGCGCTGCAACTGGATTGGCTGCCGGTGCAGGGATACACGCCATTGTCGCGCGGCGTCTGGCCGTGGCTGTCGAATCTGATCCTGCCGGTGCTTGCGCTGGGGGCCATCTACATCGCGCTGATCGCCCGCATCACGCGCGCGTCGATGCTGGAAGTGCTCGGCCAGGACTACATCCGTACCGCCCGCGCGAAGGGCCTCGGTCTGGCACCGATCCTGTTCCTGCACGCGCTCAAGAACGCTTCCGTGCCGATCGTGACCGTGATCGGCCTCGGCGTCGCGCTGCTGATCGGCGGCGCCGTCGTCACCGAAAGCGTGTTCGCGATCCCCGGCATTGGCCGGCTGGTCGTCGACGCGATCCTGCGCCGCGACTATCCGGTGATCCAGGGCGTGACGCTGATGTTCAGCTTCCTGTATGTGCTGGTGAACCTGGTCGTCGACGTCTTGTATTCGCTGCTCGATCCGCGGATTCGCCAGTGATTCGCTGGGCCCGTCGCAATCCCGGCATCGCTGTCGGCGGTTTGCTGCTCGCGCTGATCCTGCTGGCCGCGATCCTGGCGCCGGTGCTGTTCACCGTGGACCCGACCGCGCTGGCACCCGCGCGCCGCACCCGTCCGCCGTCCGCGCAACATTGGTTCGGCACCGACATGCTCGGCCGCGACATCTATTCGCGCGTGGTGTTCGGCGGCCGTGTCTCGCTCGTCGTCGGCTTCGCCGTCGCGGCTCTCACATCCATCGTCGGACTCGTCATCGGCGTGCTCGCCGGCTTCGTGCGGCTGCTCGACAACGTGGTGATGCGCGCGATGGACGGGCTGATGGCGGTGCCGCCGATCCTTCTCGCCGTCGCGCTGATGGCGCTGACGCGCGGCAGCGTGCAGAACGTCATCATCGCCATCACCATCGCCGAGATTCCGCGGGTCAGCCGCCTCGTGCGCGGCGTCGTGCTGTCGTTGCGCGAACTGCCCTACGTCGAAGCCGCCATCGCCGCCGGCACGCGCACGCCGCGGCTGATCTGGCGCCACATCCTGCCGAACACGCTGGCGCCGCTGACCGTGCAGGCGAGCTACATCTGCGCCTCCGCGATGATCACCGAGGCGATCCTGAGTTTCATCGGCGCCGGCACGCCGCCGATCGTGCCGAGCTGGGGCAACATCATGGCCGAGGGCCGCGCGCTCTGGCAGGTCAAGCCGTTCATCGTGTTCTTTCCGGCCGCCGCCCTCAGCGTCACCGTCCTCGCCGTCAATCTGCTCGGCGACGGATTGCGGGACGCGCTCGACCCGCGACTGGCGCGGCGGCTGTAGCGTGGCGCTGCTCGACGTCGGCAACCTCGATGTGCGATTCGCCACGCCGCGCGGCGTGTTGCGCGCGGTCGACGATCTCAGTTTCTCCGTCGATGCCGGCGAGACGCTGGCGATCGTCGGCGAGAGCGGCTGCGGCAAGTCCGTGACCTCGATGTCGGTGTTGCGGCTGATCCAGGAGCCGCCGGGCCGCGTGCGCGGTTCGGTGCGGCTGGACGGGCGCGAGTTGCTGTCGCTGAGCGAACGCGAGATGCGGGCGCTGCGCGGCAAGGATATCGGCATGATCTTTCAGGAGCCGATGACCAGCCTGAACCCCGTGCTCACCGTCGGCCGCCAGATCGGCGAAACGCTGCGCGTGCATGAGGGCCTGTCCGCCCGCGCCGCCACCGCGCGCGCCATCGACATGCTGGCGCTCGTCGGCATTCCCGAGCCGGCGCGGCGCGTCCGCGAATATCCGCACCAGCTTTCGGGCGGGATGCGCCAGCGCGTCATGATCGCGATTGCGCTCGCCTGCACGCCGCGCCTGCTGATCGCCGACGAACCGACGACCGCGCTCGACGTCACCATCCAGGCGCAGATTCTCGACCTGATGCGCGACCTGAAAACCCGTGTCGGCGCCGCGATCATGCTGATCACGCACGATCTCGGGGTCGTCGCCGAAATGGCGCAGCGCGTTGTCGTCATGTACGCGGGCCGGAAGGTCGAGGAAGCGGCCGTCGCGGATCTGTTCGCGCGCCCGCTGCACCCGTACACGCGCGGCCTGCTCGGCGCGGTGCCGCGCCTCGGCTCCTCGCTGTCGGGCGAGCCGCGCGCGCCGCTGGCGGAAATTCCGGGACAGGTGCCGAGCCTGACCAGCGCGCTGCCCGGCTGCCATTTCGCCGGCCGCTGCGTGCTGGCGACCGACATCTGCCGCCGCGAGGCGCCGCCGCTGCTGGCGCCGCTCCGCGCGCATCTGGTCGCCTGCCATCACGCGGGTGCGGTCGCATGACACCGCCGCTGCTGGAAGTCGCAGGGCTGGTCAAGCACTATCCGGTGCGGGGCGGCGACGTCCGCGCCGTTGATGGCGTATCCTTCACGCTCGCCCGCGCCGAAACCCTGTCGATCGTCGGGGAGAGCGGCTGCGGAAAATCCACCGTCGGGCGCTGCATCCTGCGGCTGGTCCGCCCCAGCGAGGGCCAGGTCTCGCTGCGCGGCGAGCGGATCGACGATCTGCCGGAGCGCCGCTTGCGCCCGTTGCGCCGGCACATCCAGGTTGTGTTCCAGGACCCGTTCAGCAGCCTCAACCCGCGCCAGCGCGTGCGCGACATCATCGCCGAACCACTGCGCAATTTCTCCCTCGCGTCCGGCCGGGCGCTTGATACCCGTGTCGCCGAACTGCTCGAACAGGTCGGCCTGCCGGCCGGTGCCGCGCAACGGCTGCCGCACGAATTTTCCGGCGGCCAGCGCCAGCGCATCGGCATCGCCCGCGCGCTCGCGCCCGGCCCGGACCTGCTGGTGTGCGACGAGGCGGTCTCGGCGCTCGATGTCTCGGTGAAGGCGCAGATCGTCAATCTGCTGCTCGGCTTGCAGGCGCGGCTCGGCCTCGCGATCCTGTTCATCAGCCACGATCTGGCGATCGTCGAGCACCTGACGCATCGGGTGGCGGTGATGTATCTCGGTCGCGTGGTTGAGATCGCCGATCGGCGCGCACTGTTCGCGACCCCGCGCCATCCGTACACGCGCGCCCTGCTCTCGGCGGTGCCGGTGCCGGACCCTGGTGCCGCGCGCCAGCGCACGGTGCTGCGTGGCGACGTTCCGAGCGCCCTCGCGCCGCCGCCCGGCTGCCGGTTCCATACGCGCTGCCCGGTCGCGTTCGACCGCTGCCGCGTGGAGGAGCCGATCCCCCGCCAGGTCGCCCTGGGCCATATCGTGGCGTGTCACCTGGAGCACTGACGGAGAGAACTGGTTGGGGCGGGAGGGATCGAACCTCCGAATGGCGGAATCAAAATCCGCTGCCTTACCGCTTGGCTACGCCCCAGCAGGCCGGGCCAGCGCCGGCCGGCATGGATTAGGTCGCGCGCACGCGCCGGGCAAGTCCTACGCGCGCTTACCGCGCCAATCCACCGCCCCACACCCACCAGCCGGGGCGGGCGAGCCGGCCGGCGGCGGCCTCGGCCTCCGCCTCGCTGGCGTACAGGCCGAAGCAGGTCGCGCCCGAGCCGCTCATCCGGGCCAACATGCAGTCGCCGTCCGCCCGCAGCGCCGCCAGCGCCTCGCCGATCGCGGGGGCGAGGCCGACCGCCGGCACCTCCAGATCGTTGCCGGCCCGTGCGAGCGCCGCCGCCAGAGCCGCCGCGTCGGGCCACGCGGGCGGCAGATCGAGCGGCCGAGAAAATCCGGGCGGGCGCCGCGCGAACACGTCGCGCGTGGCAACCGGGACGCCGGGGTTGAGCAGCACGAGCCCGCACGCCGGCAACGCAGGCAGCGCAGCCAAATGCTCGCCCACGCCTTGCATCCGGGCAGGGCGCCCCGCGAGACACACCGGCACGTCGGCGCCCAGCCGCATCGCCAGCGCCGCCAGATCCGGTGCCGGAACCTCCAACCGCCATAGCCGCGCCAGCAGCCGCAGCGCCGCCGCCGCGTCCGCCGAGCCGCCGCCGATGCCCGACGCCACCGGCAACTCCTTCCGCAGCACCAGCCGCGCCTCGGCCCGCACGCCGCCGGCCTCCGCGAGCAGGCGCGCGGCACGCAGCACGAGATTGTCCCCTTCGCCCGCCAGCGCGGGACCGAAGCGCCCCCGCACCGTCAGCGTCAGCCCGTCGCCGGGTTCGGCGGTCAGCAGATCGCCGACGCCCGCGAACACGACGACGCTGTCGAGCAGGTGATACGAGTCCGCCCGCCGGCCCAGCACGTGCAGCGCGAGGTTTATTTTTGCGGGCGCGAATTCCTCATCCATCGCCAAACGCGCCGCCCGTCAGCGGGCCGCTAGGGCTGTGTCTTGACGGGCGCCGCCGCCGCGCTCTTGGCGGTGCCGAGCGCCTGCTCCGCCTCGTGCAGCCGCGTCTGGAAATGCGCCGCGTCCTCCGGTTCCGGATTGAGCGTCAGCGCCCGCCGCCATTGGTACTCCGCCAGCAGCTTGCGGCCCGCCGCCCAGTAGGCGTCGCCCAGATGCCCGTTGATGGTCGCATCCTCCGGCTCCATCTCGGTCGCCCGCTCCAGCGACTTCACCGCCGCCGCCGTCTCGCCCTCGCGCAGTTCCACCCAGCCGAGGCTGTCGACGATGGCGCCGTCGTTCGGCCGCGCCTCCGCCGCGCGCGCGATCATCTTATGTGCGCGGGCGAGTTCGTGGCCCTGCTCGGTCCAGGAATAGCCGAGATAGTTCAGCACCGACGGCTCGTTCGGGGACAGATCGAGCGCCTTGAGGAAATCGGCCTCGGCCGCCGGCCATTGGTGGCCGCGCTCCTCGGCGATGCCGCGCTCGTAATAGATCGGCCATTGCTGCCGCGACGGCGGCCCCATCAGCATCAGGGCCTTGCTGTAGGCGGCAATCGCTTCCGGGTAGTGATGCTTGGCGCGCTGGATCGCGGCCTGCAACGCAAACGGCTCCGGCCGATCGGGCGCCGCCGTCTCCAGTGCCGCCAGCACATGAAGCGCCTGATCATCCTGGCCGAGCCGGTCGTACAACGCCGCGCGCCGCAGATCGACCGACGGGGCCAGCGGGTCGGACGCCTCCACCGGGGCAAGCATCGCCAGCGCCGCTTCCGTGTGCTTGTTCGAATCCAGCCCCTCCGCCGCAACCAGCCGCGCCTCCGTCAGATCGGGGCGCAGATCGAGCGCGAGGCGCAGCATCACGTTGGCGAAGTCACTCGAGTCCTGCTGGCGCAGCAGCCCGGCGAAGGCGAGATAGACTGCGGCGAGCCCATCGGTCGCGCGGTTGACCGGGCGCGTCGCCACGGTCGCCATCAGTCGCGGCGTCGAGACCGCGAGTTCGTCGCCCATCGTGTTGACCAAGGCGAGGGTCTGCCGCGCCTCGGCCGCGTGTCCCTGACGCGCCTGCAAGCTGGCAACCGCCCGTACCACATCGAGATTGGGCAGGCCGAAGCCCACCTGCGCGGCCTTGTAGAGGCGCGCCGCTTCGTCAGGGCGTCCGCCGAGGTCGGCGATCAAGCCATCGTGAAAACTGTAAACGGCGCGGATGCGCTCGTTATCGACGTAAGGGTGCAGTTGGCCCAGCGCCGCGTCGGTCTTGCCGCCGCCGAATTGGGCCCAGGCGGTCAGCAGTGGCTCCAGCAGTTGCGTGATGCCTTCCTTCGGCAGCGACGCATACAGTTTCTCCGCCGCCGCCCAGTTGCCGCGACCTGCCTCGACATTGGCCAGCAGCAGGAGGGCGACCGGGTTGGTCGTGTCCTGCCGCGCCAGATCCACCGCCTCCGGCCGGTTGGCGAGCAGCGCCGACAGGAACGCCTGCCGGCGCAGGTCCGGGTCATCAGGGTCGGTCGCCAGCGCCTTCAGGAACTGGTCGGCCGCGTAACGGACATCTCCCTGCGATTCGGCGAATCGGGCAACCAGGAGCGCCGAAGCCCCAGCCGGCGACGAAAGGTCGTCCGCCTGCGATGGCGAGGCCGTGGAGGTGGCATCGTCCCCCGTTGCCGCCGAGGGGTCGCCCGCCGCGCAGGCAGACAGGAGAGTGAGCGCCACGATCACCGAGCGCCCGAACGAAACGGTTTGCTGCATTCGACGACCTTACCAGCGGGGAAAGGCCAGCGCCATCACATAGCTTTGCGGGCGACGGGCGCCGATCGGGTTAAAAAATCACAATCTCCGCCTGGCTTGGGCGCCTCCGGCCGCGCCAGGGCGGGTCCGACGGGCTCGGTCGTTCACATCCCGCCCGGATAGTTCGGGCCGCCGCCGCCCTCGGGCGTGACCCAGTCGATGTTCTGCGTCGGGTCCTTGATGTCGCAGGTTTTGCAGTGCACGCAGTTCTGCGCGTTGATCTGCAAGCGCGGCGCGTCCTGCTCGGCGCCGACGATCTCGTAGACGCCGGCGGGGCAATAGCGCGTCTCCGGGCTGCGGTAGCGGGCCCAGTTCACCGCAATCGCGCGGTCGGGCTCGCGCAGCCGCAGGTGTATCGGCTGGTCTTCCTCGTGGTTGGTGTTGCTGATGAAAACCGAGCTGTTGCGGTCGAACGTCAGCTTGCCGTCCGGCTTCGGATAGTCGATCCGCGATGCCACTGCCGCATCCCGCATCCCTTCGTTGTCCGCGTGCGGAAAGCTGAGCGTCCATGGCGCCTTGCCGCGAAACACCACCGTGTCGATGGCGGCATGGACGAAGCCGCCCCACATGCCGAACCGCGCGAAGCCAGGGCGGACGTTGCGCACGCCGCGCAATTCCGCGCACAGCCAGGAGTCGCGGAATTTTGCCTCATAGGTCGTCAGTTCCGTCGGCCGCACGCCGGCCAGCGCCTCCGCCAGTGCCTCGGCCGCCAACATGCCGGACTTCATCGCGGCGTGCGTTCCCTTGATCTTCGGCACATTCAGGAACCCGGCGGTATCGCCGACCAGGATACCGCCCGGAAACACCAGTTTCGGCAGCGCCTGGAAACCGCCCTCCACCAGCGCCCGCGCGCCGTAGGCAACCCGCCGCCCGCCCTCGAAATGCTTCCTGACATGCGGGTGGGTTTTCAGCCGCTGAGTCTCCTCGAACGGCGAGAGCCACGGATTCTTGTAGTCGAGGCCGACGACGAATCCGTACGAAACGAAATTCTCGCCCCAGTGATACAGGAACGAGCCGGCGTAGGTGTCGCGGTCGGTCGGCCAGCCCATCGTGTGCTCGATCAGGCCGGGCTTGTGGTTTTCCTTCGGGATTTCCCACAATTCCTTGATGCCGATGCCGTAGCTCTGCGGCCCCCGCCCGCTGCGCAGTCCGAAACGTTCGATCAGTCGCTTCGTCAGGGACCCACGGCAGCCCTCGGCGAACACCGTATAGGGCGCGCGCAGTTCCATCCCGCGCTGGAAGTTCGGCCCCGGCGTGCCGTCCCGCTCGACCCCCATGTCGCCGGTGGCCACGCCGACCACCCGCCCTTCGTGCTCCAGCACCTCGGCGGCGGCGAAGCCGGGGTAGATCTCCACGCCGAGCGCCTCCGCCTGCTGGCCAAGCCAGCGCACGAGATTGCCGAGGCTGCCGACATAATTGCCGTGGTTCTGCATCTGCGGCGGCGTCGGCAGCTTGAAGGCGCGGGTTTTCGTCAGGTACAGAAACGTGTCGGAGGTGGCCTGCGTGGTCAGCGGCGGCGCGCCCTCCCGCCAGTCGGGCAGCAATTCGTCGAGGGCGCGCGGCTCGATCACCGCGCCCGACAGGATATGCGCGCCGACCTCGCCGCCCTTCTCGACCACGCAGACGGTCGTCTCCGGCGAGAGTTGCTTCAACCGGATCGCGGTGGCGAGGCCGGATGGGCCGGCACCCACCACCACCACGTCGAATTCCATCGTCTCGCGCGCCACGGCCTCGTCCATCCCAACCACGCTCCCTGCTCCGTCGCGGCACAGACTAGAGTCCGCGCGTCGGTTGCGCAAAACCCCGGCCACACGCAATGCTGGGGCATGGACGCGGCGACGGCCTTGCGGCTGCAACTGGAATGGGGGGCCGACGAGGCGCTGGCGGACGCGCCGCTCGACCGCTTCGCCGCGCGCGCCGGGCAAACGCCGCAACCCGACGCGCCAAAGCCGCAACCGACGCGGCCCGCGACCAAACCGCCGGCGCTGCCCCAACTCGGCGGCCCGACCCCGGCCCAGCGCGCGCAGGATATCGCGGCGGCAGCGCGGACCGTGGCCGAACTGCGCGAGGCGTTGGCTGGCTTCGATGGCTGCGCGCTGTCGACCACCGCGACCAATCTCGTGTTCGCGGACGGCAATCCTGACGCCGGCCTGATGTTCGTCGGCGAAGGCCCGGGCGCCGAGGAGGATCGCGCCGGCCTGCCGTTCGTCGGTCCCTCCGGCCAGTTGCTCGACCGGATGCTGGCCAGCATCGGGCTGGACCGCACGCACTACCTGATCACCAACCTGATTCCCTGGCGCCCGCCCGGCAACCGCAACCCGACCGATGCGGAAGTGCTGATCTGCCTGCCGTTCCTGCTCCGCCACATCGCGCTGGTGCGGCCCCGTTATCTGGTCCTGTTGGGCGCAATGGCCACGCGCGCGATTGTAGGCGGCAGTACTGGCATCACAAAAATGCGCGGGAAATGGCAACGACCGGCGCTTCCCGGCCTGACAGAACCGCTCCCGACGCTGCCGATGCTGCATCCCGCATATCTGCTACGCAATCCAGGCGCCAAGCGAGACGCTTGGTCCGACCTGTTATTGTTGCGACGCACGTTGGATGGTGGCTGAAAAAATAAGCTGTACATCGGCCGTTAACCTGCTGATAATTCTTCACCTGTCTAAATTGTGATTATAGTCTCGTTATACCCGGTTGCGTCTCATGGTTCCGCCTTGTAGCGGGGCACTATGAGAGGGATCGGACGTCAGCTCGTCCACCTTCCCGCAGCCACGGCACTGCTTGCCGGGGCAGCGATGTTCGTCGGGGCAGGGTCCCGGGGAGCCATCGCGCAGGAGGGAGGAGCGAGCCCACCCCCCACCGGCGAGGAGCAAGCGCTCGCCATTCCGCGCATCGCCACGCCAGGCGGCAGCGGCGTGGCCTTGCCCCAGCCCTTGCCCCTGAGCGAAGCGGTGAAACTCCGCCGCATCTTTGCGTTGCAGGCGCACGGCGACATTCCGGCGGCGCTGCGTGAGAGCACGCGGCTCGACACCGAGACGCCGATCGGTGCCGCGATGTTGGGCCACGTGCTCGCGCAACGCTACCTCGGCCCCTACAGCCGCCCGAACGCCGATGAACTGCGTGAGTGGCTGGCCCGCTGGCCCGATTTGCCCGACACGCAGGCCATCCATGCGCTGCTGGTGGTACGGATGCCGCGCGGGGAAAAGGTCCCGCCGCTGCCGCCGGGCTTTGTCGCCGTCGATGACCATCTCGCCCCGGTGCCCGAGGAAACCGAGCCCGACGAGATCGCACTGCATCGCAACCCCGCGCTCGATCATTCCGTGTGGGAGGCGGCGCGGGCGCGCGGCGCCGCCGGCGTTGCGCGGCTTCTCTCGGGCACCAAGGGCTTGACGCCGTCCTATTCCGCCCAGTTGCGCGGCGAGGCGGGGCAGATACTGTTCACGCTGAACCGCGACGGCGAAGCGTTCGACATCGCCAGCAGCGGCGTGCATCCCTGCGGACCGACCTCTCCCAGCCCGTGCGAACACGCGGCCATCGCGGGTTATTCCGCCGGCCTCGCGGCGTGGCGGCAGGGCCGCATCGACGACGCCGGCCGGATGTTCAAGGCCGCGTGGCGCGCCGAAATCACCACCCCCAGCCTCAAGGCCGGCGCGGCCTACTGGGCCGCCCGGACGCACCTTCGTTTGGGCGACAGTGCCGGCGTGGTCCCCTGGCTGAGCCGGGCCGCGACCGAGCGGCGCACGTTCTATGGCCTGATCGCCCGCCGCACGCTCGGCCTGCCGCTCGGCATCAGCCGCGTCGGGCCCGGCGAGGCGGAGACGCTGGGCGAGGCGGATGTCGAGGCGGTCGCGGCGACGCCGGCTGGCCTGCGCGCCTTCGCGCTGTTGCAGATCAATCAGCCCGACCGCGCCGCCGCCGAGTTGCGCTCGCTGTGGGGAGAGGCCAAGCAGTCGCGCCCGCTGGCACGCGCACTGATGCTGGTGGCCGAGCAGGGCGGCCTCACCGATCTCGCGATGCGGTACGCGGACCTGCTCGCCGCCGCCGACGGGCGGCCGCGCGACCTCGTGCGCTTTCCCATTCCAAAGCTGCGGCCGAATGGCGGTTTCCGCACCGACCCGGCGATGATGTACGGGCTCGCGCGCACCGAATCCGCCTTCGACGCCAACTTGATTTCTCCGGCCGGCGCGCGCGGCCTGTTGCAGATCATGCCGGAGACGGCAAGTTTCATCGTCGGCGGCCAGCGGCCCTTTCCGGCCAGCGCATTGCTGGAAAACCCCGCGTTGAACCTGGATCTCGGGCAGCGCTACATGGCTTATCTGGCGACGCACGAAGCCGTGAACGGCGATCTGATCCGGCTGCTCGCCGCCTACAACACCGGGCCCGGCAATTTCTGCCGCTGGGCCCAGCAGATTCGCGACAACGGCGATCCGCTGCTGTTCATCGAGGCGATACCGATCGACGAGACGCGCGCGCATGTGCCGCGTGTGCTCACCTACACCTGGATCTACGCGGCTTTGCTGCATCTGCCGGCCCCCAGCCTCGATGAACTCGCGGCCGGCCAGTGGCCGCGCTATTATCCCTATGACGACCCGACGGGTGCGGCCGCGCATCTGCATTGAAAGGGTCGCCGCAAGGAGATCCAGCCATGGCGCGCCTCGACGAAAGCCGGCCGTTCCTGCCGGTCAACATCGCCGTCCTGACCGTGTCCGACACCCGGACCGCCGCCAACGACACCTCCGGCGACACGCTGGCCGCGCGCATCACGGCGGCAGGCCATAATGTCGCCACACGCGCGATCGAGAAAGACGATGCTGGCGCCATCGAAGTGCTGCTCCGCCGCTGGATCGCCGATCGCGATATCGACGTCGTGATCACCACCGGCGGCACCGGCATCACCGGGCGCGACGTCACGCCCGAAGCGTTCGACCGCGTGCTGGAGAAGCGGATCGAGGGGTTCGGGGAGCTGTTCAGGATGCTCAGCTACCAGAAGATCGGCACGTCAACCATCCAATCCCGGGCGATCGGCGGCGTTGCCCACGGAACCTATCTGTTTGCCCTGCCCGGCAGCACCGGCGCGGTCAAGGATGCCTGGGACGACATCCTGCTGGCGCAACTGGACAACCGGCACCGGCCCTGCAATCTCGTCGAATTGATGCCGCGTTTGCAGGAACATCGTGTCGCGGCCCCGCAAGCGACAAAGCGATAGGCTGGCGTTGGGGCGAACCGCGACGGCACGCCTCAGCCCTTGTGCGACATCGCCGCCAGGAACCGCCGCGCCAGCGCCCCGTACAGCGCCCGCCGGCATACCAGCCGCGATACACCGAACGCCAACAGCGACGTCGCCATCAGCGGAATCGTCATGCGCTGATTGTCCGTCATCTCCATGACGATCACGGTCGCCGTGATCGGCGCCTGCACCACGCCCGAGAAATAGCCGACCATGCCGAGCAGGACGACCGCGCCCGAGGGCGCGCTCGGGATCAGGGCCGCCACCCATTGACCGATACCCGCGCCCACGGACAGCGACGGCGCGAAAATGCCGCCGGGAATCCCGGATAGATACGAGGCGATGGTCGCCAGCAGCTTCAGCGCCGGGAAGTACCAGGCCATCGGCGCCACACCTTCGACCACGCCGCGTGCCTCCGCGTAGCCGGTGCCGTAGGTGGACCCGCCCGAGGCGAGGCCGATGCAGGCAACGGCCAGCCCGCACAGCGCCGCGAACGCCACCGGGTAGCCCGCCACCAGCCGGCCCGCGCGGCCCGGCAATCCCTTCGCAGCCGTGATCAGCGTCGCGCTGAACACGCCACCGGCGATGCCGCCGGCAATCCCGCACAGCGCGACAGCGAGCCAGCCGGCGCCGAGGTCGAGCTCGGCCTGACTGACGCCGAAATACGTGTAGTTGCCGGCCAACGCCAACGTGGTGATGCCGGCGAGAATGACGGATGTCAGCACGGTGCCCGAGGTCCGCGCCTCGAACGAATGCGAGAGTTCCTCGATGGCAAAGACGATGCCGGCGAGTGGCGTGTTGAAGGCGGCGGCGACGCCTGCCGCACCGCCGGCGAGCACCAGCGAACGCTGCATGTCCAGCCTCGGCAATTTCAGCGTGCGGCCGAACAGATGCATCGCCGCGGCCCCGACCTGCACCGTCGGGCCCTCGCGGCCGATCGAGGCGCCGCAGAGCAAGCCAAGCAGCGTCAGCAGAATCTTGCCCAGCGCGATGCGCGGCGACAGCACACGGGCAATCGCGGCCGGATCGCTCATGTGCAGGGCGGCGATCGTTTGCGGGATTCCCGAGCCCTGCGCGCCCGGAAACACGCGCCGGGTGAGCCAGACCGAGAGCGCGAACCCCGCCGGCGCCAGCAGAAGGATCAGGAGCGGCCGGCCATGCAGCGCGTAGCGGAACACCGCCTGCGCCGCATCCGCCGCGCGCGCGAACCCGAGTGCCAGCAGTGCCACCAGCACCGCCCCGGTCCAGGCGCCGACGCGCCGGTACCACTGGCGCGGCGACAGCAGCGGCAGTCGCACGGCGCGACGGACGCGATATTTCAGGCGGGCGGACAAACTCATGGCACGGGGATGCTCCCAGGGCTGCGACGGCGACGCTGCCGCCCCGGGGGCCGGCGTGCTAGTCTCCCCGTTGTCTGCCCCGAGGGCGCCGTCTGGAGCAACAGCCATGGCTGAGCAAACCGTCGAAATCGCCTTCGGGCGGGGCCATCTGCCGGTGCGGCTGCCGGCGGGCGCACACGCGACCGTGATCCGCAAGCGCCCGCTGCCGAAATTGCCGGACCAGGCTGGCGCCATCCGTGCCGCGTTCGCGCAGCCGGTCGGCACGGCACCCCTGCACGATCTGGCGCGCGGCAAGCGCAGCGCCTGCATCCTGATCTGCGACATCACCCGCCCGGTGCCGAACTCCCTCTTTCTCCGGCCGATGATCGAGACGCTGCTGGCAGCGGGCATTCCGGCAAGCGGCATCGACGTTCTCGTCGCCACCGGCCTGCATCGCCCGAACGAGGGGGCCGAACTTGAAGAACTGGTCGGCGATCCCTGGGTGTTGCAGACCGTGCGGGTCGAAAATCACTTCGCGCGGATCGACGAGAACCACGTGGATCTCGGCTACACCGCGAAAAGACGTGTTCCGGTCAAGCTCGAACGTCGCTTCGTCGAGGCCGAGCTGCGTATCGCCACCGGCCTTGTCGAGCCGCACTTCATGGCCGGCTGGTCGGGCGGCCGCAAGGTGGTCGCACCCGGCATCGCGCATCACACCACCATCCGCACGTTCCACTCCGCCCGCTTCATGGAAGATCCGCTGGCGGTGCAATGCAACCTCGTCGGCAATCCGCTGCATGAGGAGCAGTTGGAGATCGTGCGGATGCTCGGCGACGTCTATGCGCTGAACACCGTCATCGACGAGGACCGCGACCTCGCTTTCGTGAATTTCGGCGAGATCATCGAAAGCCATCTCGCCGCCGTGCGTTTCATCGAAAGCGCGACGGCGGTTCCGGTGGGCCGCCGCTTCCGCACCGTGGTCACCTCCTCCGCCGGCTATCCGCTCGACAAGACGTACTACCAGACCGTCAAGGGCATGGTCACGCCGCTCGACATTCTCGAGCCCGGCGGCACGCTGATCGTCGCGTCGCAATGCTCGGAGGGATTCGGCTCGCCGGAATTTCGTGATGCGCAGGCACGGCTGGTGGAACTCGGGCCGGAGCGGTTTCTGGCGACGCTGACGGCGAAGTCGCTTGCCGAAGTGGACGAGTGGCAGACCGAGATGCAGCTCAAGCCGATGCGCGTCGGCCGCATCCAGCTTTACACGACCGGCCTCGACGCCGAGGAACGGCGGATCACCGGCGTGGAGATCATTTCCTCCGTGGAAGATGCCGTGGCGGACAGCATGTTGCGCCATGGCGACGCCGCCGTCGCGGTGATCCCCGAAGGCCCTTACGTGGTGCCGTTGCAGCGCTAGAGGAGGATTCATCGTTCTGCACACGAACGCGCCGGACGCACGAAAGCCCTCTCCCCTTGCGGGAGAGGGTTGGGTGAGGGGGGCAGCCCGCTCCGAAGTCTGTGCGGCGGCGCCCCTCACCCCGACCCTCTCCCACAAGGGGAGAGGGAGTTATTGTGGCCCACTCGAAGAACTCCTTTTTAAGCGGCCTGCGCCGGCACGAGCTCGGACAGTCTGCGCGCCGCCGCAAGGGCGATGCTGATGCTTTCCGCAAGATTGTCCGCGTTGACGAAGCCGTTGTCCGGGACTTCGGGAAGATACACCTCTCGCGCGAGCGTCAGACCGGGCAGGCGCGCGCCGATGATGGTGGTCTCGTAGCCGCCGAGCCAAATCGGCGACAGCGGGCCGTCGAACGGGCGGCGCCATGCGAGCAGCAGCTTGAACGCGGAAAACTCGTGCGAGACCAGATGCAGCGACAGTGCGGGCGACTGCTCCGGCACGCGAATGTCGAGACAGCAGGCGGGTCCGATGCCCGGTGGCGCGGCCCCGATCCCAACGCCGGGGAAGCGTGCCCGTAACATCGCTGTCAGGCTCTCGGCCAAAGCCCGCGCGCCTGACTCCTCGGCGACCGGTGCGGGTTCCGGCATCGGCGGCAGTTTTGGAAGATCGGGAAACGAGGCCAGCAGGCGCGCGGCGAAAGGTGGCAGTTGCGCGGGTCGCTTGCGGATGAACAGATGTCCGCGCGCCCGCGCGGCGCGGACGTGGTCATCGTCGAAGCCGCTGTCGTCACTGCCGCCGAGATGCGGCCATGCGACGAACGTCTGACCACGCTTGCGAAAATCCAAGCCCGAACCGCGATCCGTGCCGAGCAAAACGCTCATCAACGCCGTCTCGTCCGGCACCAACGATGTGCGGAAATCCGCCCACAGGGTGTCGTCGTCGCGCGTCGCCCAGAGGCGTTCGCACGCCGCACGCGCCAGCACGATCCACTGGCTGCCGAGCCGATAACGCTCCATCCGCGCGGCCGATATCGTGCGCGCGCCGGTCGAAAACATGCCGACGCCGGGCAGTTCGCGCCACTGCCGGACGAAGCGATGCGCGAGGTCGGCGCGATGGTTGCGGTCCATCGCGGTCAGCGAGACCGCATCCGAAAAACTTGCGCCATCCGGTAGAAGTTTCGCGATCATCTCCGGCGATTGCAGAGGGAAATGCCGTTCGCTGAGCAGGCAGAAATGCCGCCACGCGGTCGGCAGCGCCAGCGACTGCCCGATCGCGCGCAATGTCGCCTCGACCAGGCTCCATCCGCCCCAACTGCAAAGCACGCTGTCCACGACATGGACGTTCGGCAGCAGCGCGGACAATGTGCGCAACGCCGCGTGCAGTTCCGGTGGCGCCTTCGCGTCGGCGTGCAGCAGGATCGCGTGATCCCGATGATGCAGCGCCCGCGCGAGGTCGGCGACGTGACGTGGCGACTGGTGGCACAAGACGGCGTAGACGACGGGCACGGAAGCCGCCCGTCGCGGTCAGTGCCCGGCGGAGGCGCCGGAGAAATCCGGCGCTTCGAGGCCCGAGCGCGCGAGTTGCGAGGCCAGGGCGGCTTTCAGCCGCTCCAGCCCCTCCGCCGTCGTCGATTCCGCCCGCGCCACCAGCACCGCCTGGGTGTTGGAGGCACGCAGCAGCCACCAGCCGTCGGCCGTCTGCACGCGCACGCCGTCGATGTCGGTATGGCGGGCGCCGCTCTCGCGCAGCCGCTCGGCAACTTCGGCGATCACGCCGAACTTCCGCGCCTCCTCGCAATCGAAGCGCAGTTCCGGCGTGTTGAGAACCACCGGCAATCCGTCGCGCAGCGACGACAGCGGGCCGTCCATCCGGGCCACCGCGCCCATCAGCCGCACGCCCGCGTAAAGCGCATCGTCGAAGCCGTACCAATGATCGGCAAAGAAGATGTGGCCCGACATCTCGCCGCCGAACGGGCTGCCGATCTCGGCCATTTTCGCCTTGATCAGGCTGTGCCCGGTCTTCCACATCAGGCCCACGCCGCCGGCGCGGGCGATCTCGTCGAACAGGACCTGGCTGGTCTTCACGTCGGCAACGATCGTCGCACCCGGACGCGCCTTCAGCACGTCACGCGAAAACAGCAGCATCAACTGGTCGCCGAACAGGATTTCCCCGGTCTCGTCGACCGCGCCGATGCGGTCGGCGTCGCCGTCGAAGGCGATGCCGAGGTCGGCGCCCTGTTTCTTCACCTCGGCGATCAGCGAGGTCAGATTCTTCGGGATCGTCGGGTCGGGGTGGTGGTTGGGGAAATTGCCGTCGATCTCGGCGAACAGCACCGTGTGCCGGCCCGGCAGCATTTCCACCAGCCGCGTCAGCACATCCCCGGCCGCGCCGTTGCCGGCGTCCCACACGACGCTCAGGTCCCGGTCGCCGCCGTCCCAGTCCCTGGCCAGCCGCGCGATGTAGTCGGCCGACACGTCGACCGTGCGCGCGCTGCCGACGGCCGGGGCCACCACGTCGCCGGCCGCCGCCCGGCGGCCGATCTCGAGGATGCTGTCGCCGAAGAACGGCTTGCCGTGCAGCATCATCTTGAAGCCGTTGTAGTCGGGCGGGTTGTGGCTGCCGGTCACCATCACCGCGCCATCGGTCGCCTGCGTGATGGCGGCGTAATAGAGCATCGGCGTCGGGCCGCAGCCGATGCGGATCACCTCCCCGCCGCTGGCCACCAGCCCCTCGACAAGGGCCGCTTCCAGCTCCGGCGAGGACAGGCGGCCGTCGTAGCCGACCGCGATGCTGCGCCCGCCGGCGCGGACGATCATGCTCGCGAACACCCGCCCGATCGCGAAGGCGTCGGCCGGCCGAAGGGTTCGCCCGACCACCCCGCGAATGTCGTATTCGCGCAGCAGGGTCGGGTCGAACCGGTGGGAGAAGTCCATGCCTGTCATGCTCCGGCCGCCGGTGCCGCGATCGGTCAGGCGACCGCCTCGGCCGCCTCGGTCACGTAGTGCCGCAGGAACGCCCGGACAGCCGGGGCGAGGTCCGGCCGACGCAGCGCGAACGCCAGTTGCGCCTCCAGGAAACCGACCTTGTCGCCGCAGTCGAACCGCCGGCCCTCGTAGCGCAGGCCGTGGAAGGGCACCTGGCCGATCATTTTGGCCATCGCGTCGGTCAGTTGCACCTCGTTGCCGGCGCCGCGCTCCATCCGGGCCAGATAGTCCAGCACCTGCGGCAGCAGCACGTAGCGGCCGATGATCGAGAGGTTGGAGGGCGCGACCTCCGGCTTCGGCTTCTCGACCAGGCCGGAAATCTCCACCAGCCGCCCGTCGTCGTAGCCGACGTCGAGGATGCCGTACCGGTTGGTATGCTCGCGCGGGACTTCCGCGACCGCGACGACGCAGCCGCCGGTCTCGTAATACGCATCGGCGAGCTGCTTGGTGCAGGGGACGTCCGACAGCACGAGGTCGTCGGGCAGCAGGATGGCGAACGGATCGTCGCCGATGAAGGCGCGGGCGCACCAGATCGCATGGCCCAGGCCCAGCGGCTCCTGCTGGCGGACGGCGGCGACGGCGCCGGCCGGCAACTGGGTGGACCGCAGCTCTCGCAGCGCGTCCGTCTTGCCGCGCTCGCGCAGCGTCGCCTCAAGTTCGAAGGCGATGTCGAAATGCTCGACGAGCGCGGTCTTGCCGCGCCCTGTGACCATGCAGAACTGCTCGATCCCGGCCGCTCGTGCCTCCTCCACCGCGTACTGGATCAGTGGCTTGTCGACCACCGGCAGCATTTCCTTGGCGATCGCCTTGGTGGCGGGCAGAAATCGCGTCCCCAGACCCGCGACGGGAAGAACGGCCTTGCGAAGCGGCTTGATCACGGAAACTCTGTCCTCCGGGTGTCGTCGGGGCGGTTGATTCTAGGTCAGCAAGGTGAACGTTTCCGGTCTAGGGACAGGCACCGCTTTCCGCGATCTCGGCCAAGGACATCACCTTTGTGGCAAAATTCCGATCGCTTACGCAAGTTGCCCTCGCCTAAATAAGTAATGTGTCGCGCGCCTGGTTCAGCCGGCTCGCCAGCCAGTCCGATCCGCCATTGTCCGGATGCGCCATGCGCATCAGCCGCCTGTGGGCATCCCGGATCATGCTTTCGTCCGCCCCCCGCTTCAGTCCAAGCACGGCATAGGCCTCGTCGCGCGTCATCCCGGTGCGGCCGGTGGCGCCAGGCCCGGGACCGGAACCTGGGCCGGCACCTGGACGGCCGCCCTCGGGCTGCCGCCGAGGCATCTTGAGCCAGGGCCAGATCACCATGCCCAGCATCAGCAGATCGGCCAGCCCCGCCGCGCCACGCCCGGTCAGGAACAGCAGGACCGCCAGCAGAATCCCGCCCAGCGCAACAACCCAGACGCCGAACTTCTTCACCGTCGTCACGCGCGCGCCGGAAAACATCCCGAGCGCCAACATCAGCGTCACCAGCGTGACACCGCCGAGCAGGAGCGGGATCACGCCGCCTCGCTCGCCGCGGCACGCAACGCTTGCGCCTGCCCGGCCGCGACCGCCGAGAGGTTCAGGATGCCCCGCGCGGTCACGCTCGCGACCACAACATGCACAGGCTTGCTCATTCCCAGCAGCACCGGCCCCACCGGCAGGGCGTCGGATGCCGCCTTCACAAGATTGTATGAGATGTTGGCGGCATCCAGACCCGGCATGATCAACAGATTGGCAGTACCCTCGAGCCGGCTGTCGGGCACCGCGCGGCCCCGGATCGCCTCGCTGAGGGCGGCGTCCGCGTGCATCTCGCCGTCGATCTCGAGGTCGGGGGAGCGGGCGCGGATCAGCTCCAGCGCGTGCCGCATCTTGCGGGCCGATGGCGAATTGCTCGCGCCGAAGCTGGAGTGCGACAGCAGCGCCGCCTTCGGGGCGAGGCCGAAGCCGCGCACCGCCTCCGCCGCCAGCGCCGTCATCTCCGCCACCTGCTCGGCGGTCGGGTCGACGTTCATGTGGGTGTCGCAGAAGAACAGGACGCCCGCTTGCAGGATCAGGCAGGACAGCGCGTAGATGCGGGAGACGTCCGGCCGGCGGGGGATGATCGGGCGGACATATTCCATGTGCCGCCACCAGTCGCCGGCGCCGCCGCAGATCGCGGCATCGACCTGGCCCGAGTGCAGCAGCATCGCCGCCGCCACCGTCGCCCGCGTGTGCAGCCGCCGCGCCGCCGCGTCCGGCGGCACGCCGCGCCGGCCGACCAGCCCCTGATAGGCGGCGACCAGCGGGCCGATCACCGCCTCGTCCGCCGTCGGGTCGATCACCTCGACATCGCGCGCGAGATCGAGCCGCAACCCCATCGCCCGGACCCGCTGCGCGATCACCGCGCGGCGGCCGAGCAGGACCGGATGGGCGATGGCGTCGTCCACCAGCGACTGCGCCGCCAGCAGCACCCGCTCGTCCTCCCCCTCCGCGTAGACGATGCGGGAGGGCGCGGCCTTCGCCGCCTCGAACACCGGACGCATCAACTGGCCGGAGCGGAACACGAACCGTTCCAGGTCGCGCTGGTAGGCGGCGAAATCGGCGATCGGGTGGGAGGCGACGCCGCTCGCCATCGCCGCCCGCGCGACGGCGGGCGCGATGTGCAGGATCAGGCGGGGGTCGAACGGTTTGGGGATGATGTAGTCCGGCCCGAACACCGGCGCCTGGCCGCCATAGGCGGCGGCCACCACCTCGCTCGCCTCGGCGCGCGCCAGCTCGGCGATCGCCTCGACGGCGGCG
>Ga0116226_10000388_pt1 | contig 37317 bp, 26 predicted proteins | sample S1TSphfallax_FD_89692 | JGI IMG/M metagenome (GOLD analysis project Ga0116226, IMG submission 89692) | Host-associated microbial communities from peat moss isolated from Minnesota, USA - S1T2_Fa - Sphagnum fallax MG | ecosystem: Host-associated > Plants > Peat moss > Unclassified | place: USA...
CATCCGCCACGCCGAATCCCGCAGGCATGCGATCGAGCCGCTCGTGAGCCTGCAACGTTTTTCGGCATTGTCGCTGATCCGGCGCGCCATGGGCCGGCACGAGTCCTGGCAACCACAGTGGCGCAAAGCGGCGCCGAAGCCGGCCTATGATGCCGTGATCGTCGGCGGCGGCGGTCATGGACTCGGTGCGGCCTATTACCTCGCGCGCGAGCACGGCCTGACGAACATCGCGGTGCTCGAGAAGGGCTGGATCGGCGGCGGCAACACCGGGCGAAACACCACGATCATCCGCTCCAACTACCTGTTCAACGAGAGTGCCGCGCTCTACGACCATTCGGTCAAACTCTGGGAATCCCTGTCGCAGGTGCTGAACTACAACGTCATGTTCTCGCCCCGCGGCGTCATGATGCTCGCGCACACCGTGCACGATGTGCAGGTGTTCAAACGCCACGTGCACGCGAACCGCTGCAACGGCGTGGACAACGAGTGGCTGGAGCCCGAGCAGGCCAAGGCGTTCTGTCCGCCCTTGAACATCGGTCAGGACATCCGCTACCCCGTCATGGGCGCCGCCCTGCAGCGTCGCGGGGGCACCGCCCGCCACGATGCGGTGGCCTGGGGCTATGCGCGAGCCGCAGACGCGCTGGGCGTGGACATCATCGAGAATTGCGAGGTCACCGCGATCCGTCGCGACGCCTCGGGCGCGGTCGAAGCGCTGGAGACATCGCGCGGTCCGATACGCACACGCAAGGTCGGTGTCTCCGCGGCGGGGCATACCAGCGTCGTCATGGCGATGGCCGGCGTGCGGGTGCCGCTGGAGAGTTATCCGCTGCAGGCGCTGGTCTCGGAGCCCGTCAAACCGGCTTTCCCCTGCGTCGTGATGTCGAACACGATCCACGCCTACATCAGCCAGTCCGACAAGGGCGAACTCGTGATCGGTGCGGGTACCGACGCGTACACCTCCTACACGCAGCGCGGCGCGCTGCACATCAACACGCACACGCTCGACGCGATCTGCGAATTGTTTCCGAATTTCCGTCGCATGCGCATGCTGCGCAACTGGGGCGGCATAGTAGACGTGACACCGGATCGCTCGCCGATCATCGCGAAGACCCCGGTGCCGGGGCTCTACGTCAATTGCGGTTGGGGCACGGGCGGCTTCAAGGCGACGCCGGGAGCGGCAAACGTCTTCGCCTGGACGATCGCCCGCGACGAACCGCATCCGATAAACGCGCCGTTCACGATCGAGCGCTTTCGCGACGGCTATTTGATCGACGAGGCCGCGGCGGCAGCCGTGGCCCATTGAACGAGGCTCCCGATGCTGGTCATAGACTGTCCCTACTGCGGCAAAAGGCCGGAGATCGAATTCTCCTACGGCGGCCAGGCGCACATCGCGCGCCCGGCGCAACCGGCCGATCTCGACGACCAAGCCTGGGCTGAGTTCCTGTACATGCGCAACAACACCAAGGGCCTGTACGCCGAGCGCTGGCGGCATTCGCATGGTTGCGGCCGCTTTTTCAATGCGCTGCGCGATACAACCACGGACCACTTCACCGCAACCTACAAGACCGGCGAGCCGCAGCCAGGCACCGCGACAGAGCCGCCGGCATCGACCCCGACGGTCGCGCCGTGAGTTCCCTGCGCACACCCAACGGCGGTCGTATCGACCGCGCTCAACCGATCCGCTTCAGCTGGGATGGGCAGATCTACTCCGGCTTTGCCGGCGACACCCTGGCATCCGCCCTGCTCGCGAACGGCATCCATCTCGTCGGCCGTTCCTTCAAGTATCACCGACCGCGCGGGATCCTCGCGGCGGGTCCCGAGGAGCCCAATGGTCTCGTGACGGTCAAGCGCGATGCGGCGCGTGTTACGCCCAATTTGCGCGTGACCCAGGTCGAACTCTATGACGGTCTGGAGGCAATCAGCCAGAACCGCTGGCCGAGCCTGCAGAAGGACTACGGGCGGATCAACGATCTCCTGTCGCGCTTCTTTCCAGCGGGCTTTTACTACAAGACCTTCATGTGGCCGAAAGCGGCCTGGAAGCGGCTCTACGAACCGGTGATCCGCCGGGCCGCGGGCCTCGGCGAAGCGCCCACCCTCGCCGACCCGGACCGGTATGCGCAGCGCTATGCCCATTGCGACGTGTTGGTCGTCGGTGGCGGACCCGCGGGCATCGCCGCCGCGCTCGCCGCGGCCGACGCGGGTGCCCGCGTGATCTTGTGCGATGAGCAGGCGGAATTCGGAGGCAGCCTGCTCGCCGATTCCACGGTGCGCATCGATGCGCAGACCGCGCTCGATTGGGTCGGCCAGGCGCTTGCGCAGCTCGCGGCCAACCCCCGTGTGCGTCTTCTGCCGCGGACGACCGCGTTCGGCTATTTTCCGCACAATTTTTTAGGGTTGAACGAACGCCTGACCGAGCATCTGGCCGAGCCGCCTTCCGGCGCCGCGCGTGAACGGCTTTGGCAAGTGCGGGCGCGCGCGGTCGTGCTGGCAACCGGCGCGATCGAGCGCCCTCTCGTGTTTCCGGGCAATGATCGCCCCGGCATCTTGCTCGCCGGCGCCGCGCGGACCTACCTCAACCGCTACGGCGTCAAGGTCGGCAGCTGCGCCGTGCTCGTCACGGCCGATGATGCGGCCTATCAGGCCGCGCTCGATCTGCACGCGGCGGGAACGCGGATCGCGGCAATCGCCGACCTGCGCCCAACGGCCGACGGTGCCTTGCCCGCCGCGGCCCGTGCCGCCGGCATCAACGTCATCACGGGCGCCAGCGTGCTCGCGACCGGCGGCGATCTGCGGGTAGAATCCATCGATCTCGGACGAGTGGGCGCGGACGGCAAGGCACAACTGCTCGAGCGAGTCGCCTGCGACGTCGTGCTCATGTCGGGCGGCTTCAATCCTAGCGTCCACTTGTTCTCGCAATCCCGCGGCAAGCTCGCCTGGAGCGATACGCACAAGGCCTTCCTCCCCGGCGCCTCGGCCGAGTGCGAGCGTTCGGCCGGCGCCTGCCGCGGCGTCTACGGTCTCGCTGCCGCGCTCGACGACGGTTATGCCGCGGGTTCGGCCGCCGCTCCCCTGGCGCCCGCAGCGTCGCCGCGCGCACCGCGACGCGCGACCGTCGAGACCGCGCAACTGTCCTTCGACGCTTATCTTGGCGCGCTGCCGGCGGCCGCCACGATGCCCAAAGACAAAGCCTTCGTCGATTGGCAGCACGACGTGACGACGCGCGATCTCGCGCTCGCGACCCGCGAGGGCTTCCGGTCGATCGAGCACGTCAAGCGCTACACGACCACGGGCATGGCGACCGACCAGGGTAAGACCTCGAATCTCAACGCACTCGCGATCGTCGCCGACGCATTGAACGTCCCCATCCCGCAGGTCGGTTTGACCAGTTTCCGCATGCCCTACACGCCCACGAGTTTCGGCAGCTTCGCCGGCACCTCGCGCGGCGATCTGTTCGATCCCCTGCGCAAGACACCAATCCACCCCTGGGCGGCGGCGCAGGGGGCGGTGTTCGAGCCGGTCAGTCTCTGGACGCGCGCGCGCTACTTCCCACAGGCCGGCGAAGACATGCACGCCGCGGTCGCGCGCGAGTGCCGTGCGGTGCGCGAGCGCTGCGGCATCTTCGATGCCTCCACCCTGGGCAAGATCGAGGTGGTGGGCGGCGGTGCGGCCGAATTCTTGAATCGTTTGTACATCAACAGCTGGACCTATCTGGGCGTTGGACGCTCGCGCTACGGCATCCTCACGCGCGACGACGGCTTCGTCTACGACGACGGAGTCGTGGCCCGCACCGCGGCGGATCGATTTCATGTCACGACCACGACCGGCGGTGCGCCACGCGTGCTCGCAATGATGGAGGATTACCGCCAGACCGAGTGGACCGACCTCGAGGTCTGGCTCACGTCGACGACGGAACAATGGGCGGTCATCGCAGTTCAAGGGCCCGAAGCGCGCCGCGTGCTCGAGAGCCTGGTCGAGGACGTCGACATCGGCGCCGCCGCCCTGCCACACATGGCCGTGGCGCGCGGCCGCATCTGCGGCGTTCCGATGCTGCTGTTCCGCGTGAGTTTCACGGGTGAACTCGGTTTCGAGATCAACGTGCCGGCGGACTACGGATTGGCGGTCTGGGAGGCGATCCATGCCGCGGGCCGGCCGTTCGGCATGACGCCCTACGGAACCGAGGCGATGCACGTCCTGCGCGCCGAGAAGGGCTACATCATCGTGGGCCAGGATACGGACGGGACGATGACGCCCGACGATGCCGGCCTCAGTTGGGCGATCGGCAAAGCCAAGAGCGATTTCGTTGGCAAGCGATCCTTGCAGCGCGCATCCATGAATGCGCCGACGCGCAAACAGCTCGTCGGATTGCGCACGCGCGATCCGAAGATCGTGCTCGAGGAAGGCGCGCAAATCGTGGAAACACCGGACCAGAAGCCGCCGATGCACCTGCTCGGCCACGTCACCTCATCGTATTTCAGCGCGGTACTGGGGCATTCGATTGCGCTTGGCGTAGTCGCCGGAGGTCGCGCGCGCCTGGGGCAGACCCTGCATGTGCCGATGCCCGGCGGCGACATCGCGGTGGAAGTCACGGCGCCGGTGTTCTATGACCCGACGGGAGCTCGCATCAATGTCTGACCTCGCCGCCCGCCGCGCGCCCGCGATCGCGAGCACGGACTGGTTACGCCCGATACCCCCGGCGACGCGCCTCGCGTTTTATGGCGCAGCCGAGGCGCGCGCACTTGCCACCGCCGCCTGGGAGACGGGATTTTCGGCGGAACCTCTGCGCGCCGTGCACACGGGTGCCGTGCAAACGAGTGAGCGCTCGGCCCTCTGGTTGGGCCCGGACGAATACCTGTTGCTCGCTCCCGCGGCCGACGATCCCGTGGAACTGACGCAGCGCTTGGACGCCGCAATCGGCATCGTCCCGCACGCGGTCGTCGATGTCAGCCATCGCCAGACCGCGTTTGAAATTCATGGCCCGCGGGCCGAGACGCTCTTGGCCGGCGCCTGTCCGCTCGATTTGGATCTGGCGGAATTCCCCGTCGACATGTGTACGCGCACCGTGTTTGCGAAAGCGGACATCGTGCTCTGGCGTCGCGGCGCGACCCTATTTCACATCGAAGTTTGGCGCTCGTTCAGCGACTACGTCACGGGCTTGCTGGCCGTGATCGCACAGGACGCGATCTAGCCTGGATCACGGGCTGCTCGTCGCGACGCTCGGCACCACGGTCGCCACTTTACCAACTGGCGTCGCTGTCGCCACTGGCATCCCGGCGTGCTCCGCATTCGCGGCAGTCGGGGCCTCACCCGAGGCATTGAGCCACTCGCTGCCGATCAGGATCGCGACGAACACGAGATAAATGAGCAGATAACTGAATCCGGAGCGTGTCGCGACTTGCGCGTCGCCGTCCGGTTCCCGCAACTTCGGCCGCACCGGTTGCCAGGCGGCGTTCATGCGCGTCGCCAGTGCATTGCCCGTTGCAGACCGCGGCCGAGGCAATAGAGCCTGCAGCCGAGTGGCGACCAGTGCATCGGGTGGCCTCTGTCCCGACGGCATAGCGTGCAGCAGCGCAACCAATTGCACGATCGCGTCCGCTGGCGACAAATCCGACAGGCTCGCCGCCTCATCCCAGGGATCGACGTCGCGGCGTGCGAGCGCCGAGAGCACCGTCAGTGCGGGTCCCTGCGGGTCCTCTTGAATCACGGCGTGAAGGAAGGGTTCGAATTCCTTGCCGGGTTTCGCTGCGATGATGTTCATGGCGCCGAGCATAGGCGCCGCCCGTTGGCGAGTCGGTGCGCCCGCACGCATAGCCGGCGTGGCCCGGCGCGCGCCTGGGACACAGACAAAGTTCCCGCCGGGCCTTAGCGCTGCGCCTGTCGCCAATCGGCGGCTCGGTAAATTGGTGCGTCGGCGGCCCTGAGAGGCGCCCGGCCCAGGATCTGATCGGCCGCCTTCTCGGCGAGCATGATCGTCGGCGCGTTCAAGTTGCCCGTGGTCACCGACGGCATGATCGAAGAATCGACGACGCGCAGGCCTTCCATGCCGTAGACCCGCGTCTGCGGGTCTACGACCGCCAAAGCATCGTCGGGGGAGCCCATCTTGCAGCTGCAGGAAGGATGGTAGGCGCTCTCGACCTTGGCGCGCACGAACGCATCGATCGCCTCGTCGGACTGCACATCGGGCCCCGGTTGAATCTCGCGGCCGCGATAGGGATCGAATGCGGGCTGCGCGAAAATCTCGCGCGTCAGGCGCACACAGGCCCGCATTTCGACCAGGTCGTCGGGATGGCTCAGATAGTTGAACAGGATGCGCGGCTTGTCCGTCGGCGCTTTCGAGGCGAGCCGCACCCAGCCGCGACTCTTCGAGCGCATCGGGCCGACGTGCGCCTGGAAGCCGTGCTCCTGGGCAAGCGTCGACCCGTCATAGGCGACGGCCATCGGCAGGAAGTGATATTGAATGTCGGGATATTCGATGCCGGGCCGGCTGCGGATGAAACCACAGGACTCGAAATGATTGGTCGCCCCGAGGCCGTCCTTGCGCAGCAGCCAGCGGGCGCCGATCAAGGCCTTCTGCAGGGGCTGAATCGACGAGTACAAACTGATCGGCTCCTTGCAGGCAACCTGGAAGTAGAACTCAAGGTGATCCTGCAGATTCTCGCCGACGCCGGGCAGATCATGCACGACCGGTAGGTCGAACTCGCGCAGCTCGGCCGCGGGACCCACGCCCGATAGTTTGAGCAGCTGCGGCGAATTGATCGGGCCTCCCGAGAGGATCAGTTCGCGCCCGATCGTGACGCGCTCCTGCCGGTCACCGCGGCGATATTCGAGCCCGACCGCCCGGCGTCCCTCAAAAACGATCCGCGTCGCCAGGGCGTTGGTGCGCACCGTCAAGTTGCGCCTCCGCATCGCCGGTCGCAGGTACGCATTCGCGGCGCTGCTGCGCCGTCCGGCGCCGACCGTCATGTCCATGCGCCCGAAGCCTTCCTGCTGATAGCCATTGACGTCGGCTGTCTTCGGATAACCTGCTTGGGCTGCGGCGGCAAGCCAGGCGGCATGCAGCGGATTGTGCAGACTGCCGTAAGCTGTCTGCAGCGGCCCTTTCGCGCCGCGGTAGGCGTCGCCGCCCTCAGCGCGCGTCTCGGCGCGCTGGAAATAGGGCAGCACGTCGGCATAGCTCCACCCGCGCGCGCCCTCGGCCTCCCAGCGATCGAAGTCCAGCGGATTGCCGCGAATGTAGACGAGCCCGTTGATCGAGGACGAGCCGCCCAAAACCTTGCCCCGCGGCGTATGCAGGCTACGGCCGCCGAGACCCGGCTCCGGCTCGGTGTGATAGAACCAATTGTAGCGGGGCATGTTCATCGGGATCGACAAGGCCGAGGGCATCTGGATGAAGATCGAGCGGTCGGAACCGCCGAATTCCAAGACCAACACCGAGTACTTTCCATCCGCACTCAGTCGGTCGGCGAGTACGCACCCTGCGGACCCCGCGCCGACGATCACGTAATCAAACGTCTCTGTGCTCAAACCGATGACTCCCCTCAGTACGGAGCATCCACGTCGCCCAACGCGACGTAGACGCTCTTCAGTTGCGTGTAGTGTTCGAGTGACGCTCGCTCGAAGGGCGTCACGTTGTAATGATTGATCCAGCAGGTGCCCGCCTGAAGCCGTGCGATCACCCGGTGCGCACGGGTCAAATCGTTCGTGAACACGCCGGCACTCAGACAGAAGTCAGTCGCATTGGCGCGCGCCACGACTGCGTCTTCATGTTCGAACTCGAGCACCGACATCACGGGCCCAAAGATCTGCTCTCGGACGATGCTCATGTCGTCGCGGCAGGCATCGAACACCGCCGGCGCGACGAACGCCCCGTTGGCGAGATCACCGTCGCTGACCCGTGTGCCGCCGACGAGCAGCCTCGCGCCTTCGGCGCGGCCGCGGGCCACGAATCCCAGCACCTTTTCCATGTGCTGCCGCGAAATCAGCGAGCCCACCTGGGTTGCGGGGTCCAGCGGATCACCGATTCGCAGCGCACGCACGCGCGCGACGAGGCGTGCCAGAAACTCCGCCTTCACGCCGCGTTGTACGAAGACGCGTGTACCGTTCGAACAAACCTGGCCCGACGAATAAAAGTTGGCAAGCATCGCTGCGGCGACCGCGTTGTCGAGCCTGGCATCGTCGAAGACGATCAGCGGCGCCTTGCCCCCGACCGCGCCCGTCAAGGAGACCTTGCGTATTGCCGGATGGCGCGTGAGCAGCCGCCCGGTGTCGGCGAAACCCTGGAGGACTTGAAAAACGCCGGACGGTAGGCCGGCTTCCAGGTAGATTTCCTCGAGCTTTTCAGCCGTCAGCGGCGTGAGCTCGGCCGGTTTGAAGATCATGGCGTTGCCGAACGCGAGCGCCGGCGCCGACTTCCAACAAGCGATCTGCAAGGGGTAGTTCCAGGCGCCGATCCCCGCGACGACGCCCAGCGGCTCGCGGCGCGTGTAGCCGAACGCGAGTGGCCCCAAATCGCTGTGTTCACCGCTGACGCGCAGCGCGAGCGAGGCAAAATATTCGAGACAATCAGCACCGGAGACCACGTCGACGACTCCAGTTTCCTGGATGGGCTTGCCGGTATCGCGGCTCTCGAGATCCGCCAGCTCGTCGTTGCGCTCGCGCAGCAACGTCGCGGCACGCCACAACACCCGAGCCCGCTCGGGCGCGGTCGTCGCGGCCCATTGTTCCTGACCGAGCCGCGCGGCGGCGACGGCCACCTCGATGTCGGCGACGCCTGCGACACGACGGTGGGCAATCACCTCGCCGGTCGCCGGATTGATCGTCGCGAAGCGCTCGCCCGCGACCGGCGTGCGCGCCGCCTCGGACGGTTGAGGCGGCTCCCGGTCGACCGTCTCCGCGGCCGGCGTGCCGTGCTCGCTGAGGCGACCGTCGACGAAATCGGTCAGCAAGGCGCGCGCGCTCTCGCTGTCGGCTTCGCGCCATCCGGAAAGTGCGGCACGCAGCCACACGCCGTCGATCATCGCCGCCACCATCGCCGCGAGACTGGCGGCCTCCTCGGGCGGCAGCAGCTTCTTCAGGTACCCGCGCAGATTGCTCAAGGTGCGCTGTTGGTAGACGGATTGAACGCGTTTGAGGCCGGCGCTCTGCAAGACCTGGCCCCAGAATGCGAGCCACGCTGTACCGGTGCGCTGGTCGAATTCGGCGGGGGCGAGATTCGCATCGATGACGGCCTGTATTCGGCCGCGCGGCGTCTGCGTGACCCGCAAGCGGGCGCGCACCCGGTCGCTGACGCGGCGGGCGAGCGTGCGGAACGCAGCCTCGAGCAGGCCGTCCTTGTCGCCGAAATAATGGGCGACGAGGCCCGGGGAAACGCCGGCGCGCCCAGCGATCTGCGCAAGCGTCGTGCCCACGAAGCCAAGTTCCGCTAGGCTATCGATCGTCACGTCGATCAGCTGCCGCCGTCGGGAGTCGTCACCGACGTCTCGCGGGACTTCTGCAGCAATCGTTGAGTGATCGTTCAATTTGTCAGCCTTCGCAGCGCTCAACGAGTCTTTGTGGACGCGAGAACCGGATTGCGAATAAGATGGGTTGTTGATTATTTATCCGAGTATTTTCAATAAATTAGGGATGCCTGGGTGAAGCCAAATCCGTGCGCGTTAAACGCCTATTCAAAAGCAGGCCTCCGAGCATCATGCCGCCCCGCCGGCGCAGGGGTCAAGAGCCCGGGTAACGCGGTCAAAATGCTGGCGTTCGGTGTTCTTTTCGGGTTGTGCGGCATTCTCGCCACCCGCTTCGTTCGAGCGGCCGACGCCCCCACGGCGGACCCTGAATCCTGCCGGACCGTGCGTCTGTCCGACGTTGGCTGGACCGATGTGACATCGACGACCGCGCTCGCGAGCGAATTGTTGCGCAGCCTGGGCTACAACCCGCAGGTCACGGTTCTATCGGTCCCGGTCACGTTCGCCTCGCTGCAGAACAAGGACATCGACGTATTCCTCGGCAATTGGATGCCGGCGCAGGAGGCCGACCGGGCCAAGTACATTGCCGATGGATCGATCGTCGAGGTCGGTGCGAACCTCACGGGCGCCAAATACACGCTCGCCGTCCCCTCGTACACCTTCGCTGCGGGTCTGCACGACTTCGCCGACATCCAGCGCTTCGCGCCCCAGCTGAAAAATTCCATCTACGGGATCGAACCCGGCAACGACGGCAACCGCCTCGTGCTGAAAATGCTCAAGCAGAACTTCGACGGACTCGGGGATTTCAAGCTCGTCGAATCGAGCGAACAGGGCATGCTCGCCCAGGTGGAGCGTGCCGTGCGCGCGAAGGAGCCCATCGTGTTCCTCGCCTGGGAACCGCACCCGATGAACATGCGCTTCGATTTGCACTATCTCACCGGCGGCGACCCGGTGTTCGGGCCGAATTTCGGGGGCGCGACGATCTACACCGTCGTGCGCAAGGGCTACATGACTGAATGCCCGAACGTCGGGCGATTGCTCGACAATCTCAAATTTTCTTTGCGCGGCGAGAGCGAGATGATGGGGGCAATCCTCGATCAGCATGAACAGCCGCCGATCGCCGCCGAGGAATGGCTCAAGGCCAATCCGACAATCGTCAAGCAATGGCTCAGCGGCGTCCTCACCTTCGACGGCCGACCCGCGGCAGCGGCGCTCGCCCGGGCGGCGCCACCGCCCCGTCCCGGCGGCTTCGAACAATGGATCGTGAGCCACAAGATCCCGGTCGGCGACACCATGGCGGTCGTGATCGACTTCATCAAGGAGCACGGTACCTTCTTGTTCGACGGCATCGCCATCGTCATCAAGGGCACGGTGGACGGGGCCACGACCCTGCTGCGCCTGGTGCCCGCGCCGCTGCTGATCCTCGCCTTGGGCCTTTTGACCTGGGTGCTCCGTCGGACCCTGCCCCTCGCGATCTTCGTCGGTCTCGCCCTGCTGTTCATCTTGAATCAGGGTTACTGGCTTGCCACCCTGGAAACCTTGTCCTTGGTCCTCGTCGCGACCCTGCTGTCGACGGCGATTGGCGTGCCGGTCGGCATCGCCGCGGCCCATCGACCCAAGTTGTTCGCCGCCTTGCGGCCCATCCTCGATCTCATGCAGACGCTGCCGACGTTCGTTTATCTCATTCCGACGCTGGTGCTGTTCGGCCTCGGCGTCGTTCCGGGACTCATTTCCACGGTGATCTTCGCCCTGCCCGCACCGATCCGCATGACGCATCTCGGGATCGCCTCGGTGCCGAAGCCTTTGATCGAAGCCGGCGAGGCATTCGGCGCGACGCCCATGCAGCTGCTCTGGAAGGTCGAATTGCCGAGCGCCGCCACGACCATCGTCGCCGGGGTGACCCAATGCATCATGCTGAGCCTCTCGATGGTGGTGATCGCAGCGCTCGTCGGCGCCGGGGGCCTCGGCGTCCCGGTCGTGCGCGCCCTGAACTCCGTGCAGGTCGGCATGGGTTTCGAGGCCGGCTTCACGATCGTCCTGCTGGCCATCATGCTCGACCGCGTCAGCCGGCCGAAAGAACGGGGAGCCGCGCGATGAAATCGGCGGTGGAATTTCAGAACGTCGACATCCTGTTCGCGCGCGAACCCGGCCGCGACGGCCGCAAGGCGATCCGCGAGGCGCTCGCGGCACTCGATGCCGGCGGCACGCGCACCGAGATTTCCGAGAAGCACGGCGTGATCGTCGGCGTCGCGGGCGCCAGTTTGAGCGTTGCGCGCGGCGAGATCTCGGTGCTCATGGGGCTGTCGGGATCCGGAAAATCGACCCTGCTGCGTGCCGCGAACGGCCTGAATCCCGTGACGCGCGGCTCCGTGCTCGTCGCCGACGGCGGGTCCGCGATCGACGTCGCCACCTGCGACACGGCACAGATGCGGCGCTTGCGGCGCGAACGCGTGGCTATGGTGTTCCAGCAATTCGGGCTGCTGCCCTGGCGCACGGTGCGCGAGAACGTCGGCTTCGGTCTCGAATTACGCGGCGAGGCGCCGGCACAGCAGCGCCGCATCGTCGACGAGAAACTCGAACTCGTGGGTCTGTCGCAATGGGCGGAACGCTATGTCAGCGAACTGTCGGGCGGCATGCAGCAACGCGTCGGCCTGGCGCGCGCCTTCGCCACCGACGCCGACATCCTGCTCATGGACGAGCCCTTCTCGGCGCTCGATCCTTTGATCCGCGGCAAACTGCAGGACGAGTTGCTCGCCCTGCAGGAGCGCGTCAAGAAGACGATCCTGTTCGTAAGCCACGATCTCGACGAGGCCCTGCGGCTCGGGGACCGGATCACGATCCTGCAGAATGGCCGCATCATCCAGACCGGCACGGCCGAAGACATCGTGCTCGCGCCTGCAGACGATTACGTTGCCGAGTTCGTGCGCCACATGAATCCCCTCGACGTGCTCACGGGCAGCATGATCATGTGCGAACGGGCCAAGATGAACGGGCCGTCGGGCGCGCTCTGGCTCGATGCCAACCGCCGCTACGAACTCTTCCTCAATGAACGCGATGAGCTCACGCAGCTGCACTTGGACGGCGTGCCGCACCCGGTCACCGAGATCCGCGACGAAGCGGCGGTTGCGGGTGCCCCGCCCGGGCTCGCGGTCGTGCCCGCCTCGTTCTCCCTGCAGGAGATCATCCAGCTGCGGCAGTCGACCGGGCATCCCGTGCTGCTCGCCGACGCGGGCCGCATCCTCGGGGTCTGCGGCGAAGCCGAGATCATCCGCGCGCTCGCCGGCAGCCGCAAGGCCGCGTCACAGCCGGCCTGAGAGTTCTTCAGGCGTGGCGCATCCCATCGGGGCGTGATGCCTTTCAGCCGGCTTGCGCATTCTCGGCTGGCTTAAATATCACGGTCAATATAATATAAGACGGACTTAGCCCCGGGGGAACACCATGAATCACGACGTCATCATTTCCTGTGCCGTGACCGGCGACGATACGAAGGTCACGAAGAGCCCGCATTGCGCGGTCACCCCCGAGCAGATCGCGGCCACGGCCATTGCCGCCGCGCAGGCCGGCGCCGCGATCGTTCACATCCACGTGCGCGATCCCGAGACCGGCGCATTCAGCATGGAAACCCGCCATTATCGCGAGGTGGTCAAGCGCATCCGCGAGAGCAAGGTGGACGTGATCGTCAATCTGACCTGCGGCATGGGCGGTTACATCGTGATCGGCGAGAACGGCATCAAGGACACGCCGGCGCCCGGCAGCGACTTCGTGACCCAGGAAGATCGCATGCGACACGTCATCGATCTGTGCCACGAGGGTCTTTATCGGCCCGACATTGCCACGCTCGATTGCGGCAGCCTGAATTTCGGCGATGGCAATCGCGCCTATGTGTCGACGCCGAACTACCTGCGCCAGGGCGCGGCGATCGCGAAGGACTTGGGCGTCAAACCCGAGCTCGAAGTGTTCGACACGGGCAATCTCTGGTTCGTCAAACAGATGATCAAGGAGGGGCTGCTCGACGGTCCGTCCTTGATCCAGTTGTGCATGGGCATCCCCTGGGGCGTGCCCGCCGACGTCGGCCATCTGCTCGCCATGGTCAATGCCCTGCCGGAAAACTGTAATTGGGGCACGTTCGCGATCAGCCGCATGCAGATGCCCTGGGTGGCCCAATCAATTCTGCTCGGCGGCAACGTACGCGTCGGCCTCGAAGACAATCTCTACCTGAGCCGCGGCGTCTATGCGAGCAATGCCCAACTCGTCGAGAAGGCGCGCACCATCATCGAGGCAATGGGCGCGCGCGTCCTCAACGCCGCGGAAGCGCGCGAGCGGCTCAAGCTGCGCTGAGTGCAGGCACCAGTGAGCGGTTTGACTCCCTATCGCGCGAGCATCGACCCGGGCTGGATCGACTACAACGGGCATCTGCGCGACGCCTACTACGGCTTGGTGCTGAGCTACGCGACCGACGACGTCATGGACCAGCTCGGGCTGGATGCGTCCTATCGCTCGGGCACGCAGTGCACGCTGTATACGCTGGAGTTGCACCTGCACTATTTGCACGAGGTCAAAGCCAGCGACGAATTGACCGTCGAGAGCGCGGTGCTCGACTGCGACCGCAAGCGCATTCATTTGGGCTCGGTGTTTCGTTGTGGCCGCGTCGCGGAGCCGGTTGCTACGGCTGAGAGCATGCTGCTGCACGTGCGCCAGGCCGAGAAGCCGGCCACGGCGGCGTTTCCCGAAGGCATTGCCGCGAGGCTGCAGACACTCAAGCTGGATGGCGAGGCGCGCGCGACGTTCGGACCCGGGTCGCGTGCCATCCAGCTCGTGCGACGCTGAATCCATGCAGGGCATCCAACGGCTGATCGCACCGCGCAGCATCGCCTTGATCGGCGCCAGTGCCTGGACCGACGCCGTTGCGGCGGGCAGTCGTGCGATCGGATTCGCCGGAACGGTCTGGCGTGTCCACCCCAGCAAGGTCTCGACCGCCGACGTCACCTATTACCGCTCCGTCGAGGATCTACCCGGCAGTCCGGACGCGGCCTTCCTGGCGGTACCCAACCACGAAGCGCCGCCGGTCGCGCGGGCCCTCGCGGCGCGAGGAGCCGGCGGTTTCGTTTGTTTCACGGCGGGCTTCTCGGAAACCGGCACCGAGAGCGGCATGCGACTGACGCAGGAACTCACGCGGGGCGCCGCGGAGCTACCCTTCTTCGGCCCGAACTGCTATGGCTTCGTCAATTATTTCGACCGGGTCGCTCTCTGGCCCGACCAGGTCGTCGGCGCACCCCGGGACCGCGGTGTCGCGCTGATCTGCCAGAGCGGCACGATTGCGCTCACGCTGATGTTCAACGACCGTTCCCTGCCGATTGGTTATCTCTTCACGGTGGGCAATCAGACGCGCCTAGCCGTCGAAGAACTCATCGAAATTCTTTGCGAAGATCCGCGCGTAACGGCATTTGGGCTCTATCTCGAGGGAATTCAGAATCCGGCGCGGTTCGCGCGCGCGGCGGCCCGAGCGCGCGCCGCGGGCAAACCCATCGCGGCGATCAAGTCCGGCCGCACCGCGGCCGCCGCGCGCACGGCGCACAGTCATACGGGCGCGCTCGCCGGCGCCGACACGGTATTCGAGGCGTTCTGCCGGCAGGCCGGCATCGCCCGCTGCGACACCTTGGGCAGCCTCACGGAAACGCTCAAGCTGCTGCACGCCGGCGGTCCGCTCACGGGCCGCAAGATATTGGTCATGGGGGCCTCGGGCGGCGACATGGCGATGACGGCCGACGTCGCGCGCAGCATGGCACTGGACTTCGCGGCGATTCCTGCGCCAGAAACGCGGCTGCTGCGGGAACTCTTGAGCGATCGCGTGACGATCGCCAATCCCTTCGATATCCACACCTATTTGTGGTTCGATCCGCCCGCGTTGCGCAAAGTCTTCGCGACGGTGCTGCGCGCGGGTTTCGATGCCGTGGGCTTCATGCTCGACTGCCCTCCCGATGGACAGTCGGATACCAGCGCCTTCGACGCAGTGATCGACGTCTTCATCGAGGCCGCCCAGGGCACGCCGACGCGCGCCGCATTGATCGCGTCGCTGCCGGAGACCCTGGGTGCGCGCCTGCGGCAACGCTGTCTCGCCGGCGGCGTCGTCCCGCTGCAGGGACAGCGTGAAGCCCTCGAGGCGCTGGCGTTCGCCGGCACGCTCGGCGAGACCTGGCGCGCCGGGACCGATCCTGAACTTCTGCACCCCAGGCTCAGTGCGGGCAGCGCGGGCGTGCGCACGTTAGCCGAGGATGCCGGCAAAGCGGCCCTGGGGGGCTATGGCCTCGTCGTTGCGCGTGGCGCCAGCGGCCCCGCCTCGACAGCCGTGGCCGCGGCCGCGGCGCTCGGTTTTCCGGTCGTGATCAAAGCGGTCGGCGCGCATCTGGAGCACAAGACCGAAGTCGGTGGCGTCGTCGTTGGCGTGCGCACACCCGAGGAGGTCGTTGCGGCGGTCGAGCGTTTGCGGCACCTGTCCGACACGCTGCTCGTCGAGCAGATGATTGCCGACGGCGTCGCCGAGATCCTCGTCGGCGTGATCGTCGATCCCCAATTCGGCCAGGTGCTCGTGATCGGCGCCGGCGGCGTGCTGACGGAGTTGCTCGTCGACAGCGTGAGCCTGCTGCCGCCCTGGAGCGCAGCCTCGATCGAGGCTGCTCTCGATCGGCTCGGTGTCGCGCGCCTGCTCGCCGGTTACCGCGGCAAACCCGCCGGCGACCGCGCAGCCCTCGTCGCGGCCGTGCTCGCCGTCGGTCGATACGCCGCCGCGCACCGGGAGTCTTTGGTTGAAATCGACGTCAACCCCATCATCGTCAGACCCATCGGCCGGGGAGCCGTCGCGGTCGACGCCTTGATTCGCCTCAACGAGGAGTGAACGCATGTCGCAGGGAATTCTTACCGTCACGGATGGCGCGATTCTGGAAGTCCGAATCGATCGTCCCAAGGCCAATGCCATCGATCTGCAGGCGAGCCGCCGACTCAACGACGTGTTCAGCGCTTTTCGCGACGACCCGGCGCTGCGGGTCGCCATCCTCACGGGAACGGGCTCCAAATTCTTCTGCCCCGGTTGGGACCTGAAAGCGGCAGCCGCCGGCGAGAAGTCGGACGAGGATTGGGGAGTCGGCGGTTTCGGCGGCCTCAACTATCCACGCAATCTCAACAAACCGATCATCGCCGCGGTCAATGGCATCGCCTGTGGCGGCGGCTTCGAACTCGTGCTCGGCACCGACATCATCGTCATGGAAGAGCATGCGAAATTCGCGCTGCCCGAAATCAACGTCGGCGTGCTCGCCGACGCGGGCACGATCAAGCTCCCGCGCCGCGTGCCTTATCACGTAGCCGTCGAATTTCTCATGACGGGACGCTGGATGGATGCGAACGAGGCAAGGCACTGGGGATTGGCGAACCACGTCGTGCCCACGGGGGAGTCGCTCACGAAGGCACGCGAAATCGCCCGCTCCTTGAGCGAAGGGCCGCCGCTGCTGTTCCCCGCGATCAAACAACTGATGCGCCAGGCCGAGATGATTCCGGAACACCAGGCCTTCGAACTGCACGACTCGCTGGATGCCGTGCAGCGGGTCGTGCGGTCCGAAGACTTGAAGGAAGGTACCCGCGCGTTCGCCGAGAAGCGCAAGCCGCGATGGAGCGGTCGCTAGCCACCCCGTCGCCTCCCCGGCTGCAAGCCACCGGCGGCGCTGTCCCGCTCCAACCGACGGTCGGTCAGCGGGCCATTCCGTTCAAGGTTCCGGCCGATCCGCCGAAAGGACGGGTTCGTCAATATTCGCGGCGGTGCAGCATGTCATTGGCCTTCTTCAAATCGGCGTCTTTGGCCCAAAAGGTCGTGGCGATGGTCATCGTCAGCCTGCTGTGCCTGAGCATCGCTCTCGGCGCCTTGCTCGACTTTGAACTCGGCAACTACGCCGCCCAGCGCGCGACGAGCCGCCAGGAGACCGACATGCGGGTAGCCTGGCACGTGCTGCGATCCTATGGTGCGGATTTGCACGTCGCGGACGGCAAGCTCTATGCCGGTAACCGCGCGCTCAATGATTTCCTCGAACCCGTCGACGAAATCAACGCGCTCGTGGACGTCAATGCGACGATCTTCCAGGGGGATGAGCGCATCGCGACCAACGTCAAGAAGCCGGACGGCACGCGGGCGGTTGGCACCCGTCTCGCGCCGGGGCCGGTATACGAGCAGACGCTCAAGCGGGGCCTGCCTTTTCGTGGCCAGGCCGACATACTCGGCACGACCTATCTGACTGCTTACGATCCGATCAAGGATGCCCAGGGACAGGTCATCGGCGTCCTGTTCGTCGGGATTCCCAAAGCGGAATTCTTCGCCGCGGTCCGGGCAACCGAGATCAAGAGCGCGATCCTGATCCTCGTGATCGTGGCGATCGCGGTCGCCGCGTGCATGACGATCTCACGGCGCACCTTCCGTCCTCTCGATGCGCTGCGCTCGACGATCGATCGTCTGAGTCGTGGCGATACCGACGGCGGCATCCCCGGAACGGAGCGGCAGGACGATCTCGGTCGCCTTGCCCGGGGCGTCGAGCGCCTGCAGAGCGCCGCGCGGGAGAAGGCCCACCTGGAAACCACGCTGGAGCGTCAAAGAACCGAGCGCGAGACGCTCGAGCGCACGGCCGCGGCGCAAAGCGCTGCGGAAGTCGCCGACCAGCGGCTGGTGGTGGAAACGCTCGCCGCCGGACTCGAACGCCTGTCGGAGGGTGACCTCAGTCACCGGATCGAGCAGCGCTTCGCCCCTAATTACGAAAAATTGCGCCAGGACTTCAATGCGGCCCTGGCTGCGGTCGGCACGACCCTCGGGCAAATCGCCGCCGCGGCGGGGACGATGCGCACGCGAACCGCCACCATCAGGGCGAGCGCGGCGGAGTTGTCCGAGCGAACGCAGGACCAGGCGGCGCAGCTGGAGTCGACGGCACAAGCGATGAGCCGGGTCGCGGCCAAGGTCAACGAGACGGCCAAGGCGGCGACCACCACCCATGCGAGCGTCGAGGCCGCACGCGAACGCGCCGAACAGTCGGCCCTGATCGTGCGCAATGCCATCGCCGCCATGGAGCAGATCGAGGACTCCTCGACCCAAATTCAACAGATCATCGGCGTCATCGACGAAATCGCGTTCCAGACCAATTTGCTCGCGCTCAACGCCGCGGTGGAGGCCGCGCGCGCCGGGGAACAGGGCCGGGGCTTCGCCGTGGTCGCCACCGAAGTGCGCAACCTGGCGTCGCGCAGCTCCGATGCCGCGAAACAGGTCAAGATATTGATCCTGCGCTCGAGCGAGCAAGTGGCGCAGGGAACGGCGCTCGTCGGCGACACTGGAGAAGCCCTGGAACGGATCGCACGGCAGGTGGGCGAGATCAACACGATGGTGCGCGACATCAGCGAGAACGCCGTCGATCAGGCCTCCGAGGTCGCCGCCGTCGACAAGGCCTTGGAGGATCTCGACGAGACGACCCGGCGCAACGCATCCATGGTCGAGGAGGCGACGACCGCGAGCCAGTCGCTGGACGCGGATGCGTCGGGATTGATCGAGCAGATCGGCGGATTTCGGCTGGCGTCGGGGCCGTCACGCCCGGTCTCCGGGCCCGCACTCCAAAGACGGCGGGCCTGAGGCCGCGCCGACTGGTCTTCAATCACCCTGGGCTCAACCCCCGAGGGGCCGCAGCATCGCGCGCGAGATGATGTGGCGCTGAACCTCGCTCGTGCCGTCCCAGATGCGTTCGATGCGCGCATCGCGCCAAATGCGCTCGAGCGGCAAATCGCTCATCAGCCCCATGCCACCGTGGATCTGCAGGGCCTCGTCCGCCACCATCGCCAACATCTCGCTGGCCTTGAGTTTGGCCATCGCCATGTCCGTATCGGTGTCGATCTTGCGATCGCGTCGCCAGGCGGCCTGCAACGTCAGCAGCTCCGCGGCCCGCAGCTCGACGGCCATGTCGGCAAGCTTGAAGCTAATGCCCTGGAACTTGCCGATCGGCTGACCGAACTGCACCCGATCGACGGCCCACTGCGTGGCAAGCTCCAGCGCCCGTTCGGCACGGCCCAGACAGCCCGCCGCGACCTGTAGTCGCGTCGCCCCCAGCCAGGTGTTGGCGACATCGAAGCCGCGATCCAGCTCACCGAGAATCGCCGAGCGCGGCACGCGACAATCGCTGAACTCGAGAATGCTGTTCGTATAGCCTCGATGCGAGACGTTCTTGTAGCCCTCGCGCACCTCGAAGCCGGGGGTGCCCACATCGACGAGGAAGGCCGTGATCTTCTTGCGCGTGCCGTGAGCGCCGCGCTCCTCGCCGGTCGCCGCGAACAAGATGACGTAGTCGGAATGATCGGCATGACTGATGAAGTGCTTCGTGCCGTTGATGAGAAAATCCCCGCCGTTCGCGATCGCAGTGGTCTTCATGCCGCGCAGATCCGATCCCGCGCCCGGCTCGGTCAGCGCGAGACACTCGGTGCGCTCTCCGCGCACCGTCGGCAAGAGGTAGCGCTGGCGTTGTTCTCCCTCGCAGGCGAGCAGAATGTTCGAAGGTCGGCCGACGCAGGAGTAATGCAGCGCGTAATTGGTCTTCCCGAGCTCTTTCTCGTAGAGCACCCAGGAGACAGTGTCTAGGCCCCCGCCCCCGACCTCGGTCGGCATGTTCGCGGCATACAAGCCCGCATCGATCGCCTTCGCCTTGAGTTCCCGATGCAGCTCGTCGCGCAGCGCCCCGCTCTCCTCCACCTCTTTTTCGTGAGGATAGAGTTCGTTCTGCACGAATGCGCGCGTCGAGTCGACGATCAGTTGCTGTTCATCGGACAGAGAAAAATCCATGCAACCCCCGTTTCAGCCTGCCGCAGCGGTCGGCCATTTCTTGGCCGCAGCCACGTGCCGCAGCAGATCCAGTTGCAGCCGCAACTGGGCGACTTGTTTGTCGGGCGGCCAGTCCGCGGGGCTCGTCACGGCGCTCGCGGTGATCCCGTTCAAGAAGGTAGCCACCGACGCCAGGACTTGCTCGCGCAGGCTCTTGGGCCACTGGGCCGACTCGGGCCAGTGTTCCGCGAAACAGCGCGCGTACAGGCGCATGTACTCGCGGTGAACCCAGGCATTGAGCCGCCGCAGCTTCTTGTCGGCCGAAACCTGACCCCAAAAGGCCATCCAGAACGCGCATTCCGTGAAGCGTTGCGAGTCCAGCGGCAAGGCCTCCGAGAGGACATCGAGCAGGCTCTTGCCGCTGTCCTCGTGCTGGCGGTTGAGCCGCTCCTCGATGCGCGTGAGGATCAGGCGCAGGGCGGCGAGAATGATCTCCTGCTTGGACTCATAATAATGCGCTACCATGCCGGTCGTGTAGCCCGCGGCCTCGGCGATCTTGGCCACGGTCGTTTGTTCGAAACCGTTTTCCGCAACCACCTGGCAGGTCACCTGCGCGATCTCCTCGCGCCGCTTCGCATGATCCACGATTTTCGGCATGTGCCTCGCCTCCTAGCGTCGTGACTGTCCGATCGACCGGCCGACTTCGGCGGGAACCGCGAGTCCGGCCTGGGCGCGCGCGATTGTCTCCAGCTTCTCACGGACCGCAGGCAGTATCGGGTGCGCCTTGGCGGCCGCGGTGTCGACATGCACGTGCATTTGCTCACCGGTCGCGAGCAGGGTCGGCTCGGCGCCGACGGTGCTCGCCGGTCGAAACACCCGGTGGAACACGTGCAGCCGCCTCTCGCCCACCTCGATGATCTGCGTGCTCACTTCGATGGCTTGGCCCACCTTGGCCTCCGCGAGATGCCGGACGTGGCTCTCGACGGTGTAGAACATGTGTCCATCGCGACGATAAGCGTCGTCGAGGCCGACCTGGCGGTAGAGCACATCCATCGCATCCCCGAAGAGCTGGCCGTACCGGAAGTCCGACAAATGTTCGTTGTAGTCGACCCATTCGGGCCGCACCGTCGTCGACAGCAGATGCAAGGGCTGGCCGGACACGGCCGCCTTGGAGTCTCCGAGCGCCGCGGCATCCGCGTAGAGGCGCTCCTCGAGCGCGCGCAGCGTCGAACCCGCGCCGATGTCGTACTGGCGCAGCACTTGTTGGATGGCGACGAGATAGTCGTCGCGCAAGCGCTCGAGTTCCCGGATCGAGCGGCCCGCGGCCTGCGCCTGGGTTCCTTCGACCATGCGATCGATCAGCGTTTCACTGAGTTCGGGCGCCTCCAGCTTGGTCCAGGGCCACTTGAGGCAGGGTCCGAATTGCGCGAGCATGTGTCGCATCCCGCTCTCACCCCCGGCGAGGTGGTAAATCATGTTCGTCCCCATCGCGGCCCAGCGCAGACCCGGCCCGTAGATGATGGATTCGTCGAGTTCGCCGGTCGTCGCCACGCCGTCATTGACCATGTGCAGGATCTCGCGCCACAGGGCCTCCTGCAGCCGGTCGGTCAGATGCCCCGGAACCTCGCGGCGCACCGGCAGCGCATGCATCCCGATGTACTTGAAGAAGACGGCAGCCGCCTCGATGGACGCGGGCGCCGTCTTGGCGCCGCCGACCAGTTCGACGAGCGGCAGGAGATAGACCGGGTTGAATGGATGCGCGACCAGAAACCGCTCCGGCCCGAGCATGTCGCGGGCCAGATCCGTCGGGGTCAGGCCCGAGGTGCTAGACGCGATCAGCACGTCCGGCGGGGCGTGACGACTCACTTCGGCGAGCATGCGTTGTTTCAGCTCCAACTGCTCGGGGATGTTCTCCTGGATGAAATCGGCCTGGGCGGCCATGACCGACAGATCGGTCGTGAACGACAATTTTCCCTTGGGCGGCAACGGCGCCGCGGTGAGGCGCGCCAAGGCCGGTTCAGCATTCGCGACCGCGCCGCGTATCCAGGCCTCCATCTCCGGCTTGACGTCGGCCGCGATCACGTCGATCCCGAAATGCAGGGCGCGCGCCGCCCAACCGCCGCCGATCACGCCCGTCCCCAGCAAGCCCAGCGTACGAACCTTTCTCATGCCCACTCCCCACCATTGATCGGCTTATAATATCATGCTTGTAATATAAACGCGCCAACCGTGACTCAAGCTCCTGAATCCGCCGGCAACCGCCTCGAGAGGCAAAGACCTCAGTGCAGAACGGCTTCGATCGGCGGTGCCGCGCGCGGCTCTCCGGGACGGCACAGCGATGTCCCGGTCACTGTTGCAACAAGACGGCCGAGTTCGCTGCCCAACTGACATACACCTCGTCGCTCCAATCGATGGCCCACTCCGAAGTGCGCCGATCGTTTTGGGCGAACACGGTCACGAGCTTGCCCGACTCGGTCTTGATGCGGTAAGTCGACCGGTTGCCGAGATACCCCAATTCCCATACCACGCCCTTGAGCTGGTTGACGCGTGCTCCGGCCATCGGCTCCTTGCTGAGACGCACCTTTTCCGGTCGCAGGGCGACCCAGACCCTCTGGCCCGCAGCGAAGCGGCCGAGTTCGTCGACAAATAGCGCACAACCGGTCTCGCCGCAGCGGACCGTGATGAATCCCGGCTCGACCGCTTCCACCGTGCCTTCGAACAGATTCGTCGTGCCGACGAAATCGGCGACGAACCGGCTCTGCGGAAACTCGTAGATCTCCGCGGGGCTGCCCACTTGCACGACCTGACCGCGATTCATCACGGCGATCCGCGTCGAGAGGGCCATGGCTTCATCCTGGTCGTGCGTGACGAAGACGAAGGTGATTCCCACCTGATACTGGATATTCATGAGCTCGAATTGGGTCTGTTCACGCAATTTTTTGTCCAGAGCGCTCAAGGGTTCGTCGAGCAAGAGCACTTTGGGTCGCCGGATCAGCGCGCGGGCGAGCGCCACGCGCTGGCGCTGGCCACCCGACAATTGATGCGGCTTGCGCTTGCCCAAGTGTCCCAGCTGCACCATCTCGAGCGCCTCGATGACACGCTTGCCGCGCACGGCGGCTTCGAGGCCCATGCGGCGCAGACCATAGCCGACGTTCTCCGCCACGGTCATGTGCGGGAACAGCGCATAGGATTGGAACATCATGTTGACGGGACGCTCGTGCGGCGGGACCTTGGTCATGTCCGCATCCTCGATCAGGATACGGCCGCCGCTCGGGGTCGCAAATCCGGCGAGCATGCGCAGCAAGGTCGTCTTGCCGCATCCGGATGCGCCGACGAGCGCAAACATCTCGCCCTTGAAAATACGCAGATTGACGTTGTCGACGGCGGTGAAGCCGCCGAAGGTCTTGTTGATGTTCTCGATCACGATCTGCGGCTTCGCATCGGGATCGAGCCACGGTCGCTCCGCCAGGTTTTTCTGTTGGGCGGACATCACGGCAGCGCGGACTTAGAAATTTGCCGGCGGCGTGGCGAGGCGGCGGGCCGGCGCGAAAAACGCCCGCTCGACGACTACCGCTCGCGACATGCGCCTTTCCCAAACGAGTTCGCGATTCAAATAGATCTCCACCCAGACCGAGGATCCGAGTTTTTCGTGCGGCGAATCCACCATAGCAAGAGCGATGTTGCGCTTGCAAGTCGGCGACCAGACCGCCGAGGTGACGTTGCCGATCTCGTGCCGACCGGCGGCATTCCTGTAAATCAGCGCGTTGTGCGCCGGTTTGTTGCCTTCGATGTCGAGGCCGACCAAGCGCCGACGCGGGCCCGCCTTGCGCTCCTCGAGCAAGGCACGCCGGCCGTTGAAGTGGCCCTTCTCGAAGCTTACGAGCCAGGCCAGCCCGAGTTCGAGCGGCGAGCGATCTCGCCCCGTCCGGATGGTCTGTTCAGCGGAGATGAAATCGACGTGCGGACTGATGAAACCGGCCTCGATGCGCGCGATGTTCAGAGCCTGTGAGCCGATGGCGCGCACGCCGCGCGAGCGTCCTGCCGTCATCAGCGTGTCCCAGACAGCCACGGCGTCTGCCGGCTCCATCCACACCTCGTAGCCGAGATCCCCGGTGAAGCCGGTGCGCGATACGGTCACGGGTACCGCCCCCGCTTGAAAGTAACCGATATCGAAGGGCTTCAGGGACTCGACACCCTTCAATCCTGCCGCTTTCAGCACGGCACACGAGGTCGGGCCTTGCACGGCGAGCGCGGCGATGGTCTCGGTGACCTCCTCGACCCGCACGTCGAATCCGACCGCGGAGGCGAGCAGCCAATCGAGTTGTCGCTCCGCCGTGCAAAGCCGAAATTCGGTGTCGCCCAGGCGGAAAATCGTGCCATCGTCGATGATGTGGCCGGAGTCATTGCACCAGACACAATAGGCCACCCGATTGGGTTTCAATTTGGTGACATCGCGGGTCACGAGGCGATTCAAGTAGTCGACCGCATCGGGACCCACGATGCGGTACTTGATCATCGGTGTGAGGTCGTACAGCGTGGTCGCATTGCGAATCGCGAAATATTCCTGTTCCACCGTCGTGAACACGTCCACGGTCGTGTATCCCGACCAGGGCACGAAGCTGTCGACTTGCGACAGGGCCCGCGCGCGTTCATGGAACGGCGTCTTCAGCAACGGTTGTTTGAAATGGGTCGCGGGGTTTTGGGTGATCATCGTCAGCGGCCTCCCGCGGTCAGGACCTGGCGCGCAGCGTTGCGCCCGGCGATGCCCATGACGCCGCCGCCGGGATGGCACCCGGCACCGCACAGATACAGGCCCGGGACGGGCGTCCGATGCTGGGCGGCGCCCGGGACCGGGCGGACCATCAAGAATTGGTCGAAGGCGAGTTCACCATGATGCCAGTGACCGCCGTGCATGCGAAATTCGCGCTCGAGGTCCACGGGGGTCAGCAATTCCGCCGCAATCACGCTCCGGCGCAGACCCGGCGCATGCCGCTCCAAGCGGGCGAGCGCGCGCTCCAGGAACTCCGCCCGTCCGCTCTCCCAGCCCTTGCGCAGACCGTAGGGCGCGTATTGCACGATCGCCGACAGCACGTGCCGTCCCGGCGGTGCGAGCGCCGGATCCAGGTGCGTCGGCACCGTGATCTCCATGATCGGCTGGTCCGAGAATTCGCCGTACTTGGAATGATTGTAGGCGTGCTCGATTTCTTGCATCGACGGCGCGATCAACAATCGACCGGACAGACGTTCCGGCGGCAAACCCTCGAACCGGGGTGCGGCATCGAGCGCGAGATGCAGCTTCGCGGCGAGTCCACGCGCGCGCAAGTGATCGACTCGACGCACGAAGCCGGTGTCGAGATGGCGGGCTCCGAGCAGCCGCAGGAACGTCGTCTTCGGATCGGCGCTCGAAACCACGGTTGCGGCGGTGTAGCGCTCGCCGGATTCGAGTTCGACGCCGACGGCACGATCATCGGCAACGAGGATGCGCGCGACCGGGGCTGACAGCCGCAGCTGCGCTCCGGCGGTAGTTGCGGCGCGCGCCAGCGCCTCGCTGAGGCCGCCGAGGCCGTCCAGGGGTTGCGTCAGGCCGGCCGCGCCGGAGCCCGCTTCCGCCGCGAGGCGATAGAGCAAGGTCAGAACCGTCCCGGGCGAGCGGGGCCCGAAATTCGTGCCGAGGATCGCATCGAACGCCAATGCGCCTTGGAGGGCGGGCGAGGTGAATCGCTCCTCCAGCAAGTCATAGACGTTCATGCCGCCGATCCGCAGTAACTCCCGCATGTCGGTGCGTCCGAGCCGGCGGACAGTCCACGCGAGACGGAGCAGCGCGAGGCGATCCGACCAATCCGGGGTTCCGAGTCGCGGCGGGATGCGGTCGAACAACGGCACCAAGGCGCGCGCATACCGACCCATGCGGGCTCGATAGTCGGTCAACGCGGCCGCGTCGCTCGCGGACCAGCCGCTTGCCCCCGGTTCCACGGCCAGCGGAGCGGCGTCGGCGAGCAGTGCGGTCGTCGGCAGGCCCGAACCCGCGAGACGCAGGCCATGGGTCTCCAGCGCCAGTTCGCGCTGTAACTCGGCCGGCATCAAATGCAGGAGATGAGCGCCCGCGGAAACGCGAAATCCGGGCGCGAACTCGCGTGTCGTCGCCGCGCCGCCGACGCGCTCGCCGGCCTCGAGGACGAGCACGGACTGACCTGCACGCGCGAGCAGGGTCGCGCACACGAGACCGTTATGACCCGCGCCGATCACGATGGCATCGAAGGAGTGACCACCCACGACCGCGTTCACGTCGCCTTGCCGAGGTCGCGCAGCACGGCCCGCGCCGCGTTGGCACCCGGCGCCCCCATGACGCCTCCGCCGGGATGCGTGCTCGAGCCGCAGAGGTAGACGCCGCGCACCGGCGCGCGATATTGCGCATAGCCCGGGATCGGCCGGTTGAACAGCAGTTGATCCATGGTCAGTTCGCCCTGAAAGATATTGCCCTCGGTCAGGCCGACCTCGTTCTCGATGTCCCAGGGGGTTCGGATTTCCGCGTGCAGGATCAACTCCTTGAAATTCGGGCTGTGCCGCGCGATCGTCTCGATCACCGTGTTGCCAAAAGCCTGCCGCTTAGCCGCGTCCCAGGGGCCGTCCGCGAGTTCGTAGGGACAATACTGGACGAACACCGACATGTAATGCTTGCCGTCCGGCACCATCGAGGGATCGATCTGCGAGGGAATCAGCATGTCGATATACGGGGCTCGCGACCAGCGGCCGTCCTTCCAGTCGTCATAGGCGCGCTCCATCATGTCGAGCGTGTCGGTGACGTGCATGTCGCCGCGCGTGCAGGGCGCGCCGGTCGGAATCGCGGGGAAATGCGGCAGGCCGTCGAGCGCGATGTTGAGCTTGCCCGAAGAACCCCGAATCTTGAAATTGCGCACCTGGCGCAGGAACTCGTCGGGCAGATCGCGGGGCTCCATCGTCTCGAGGAACGTGCGCTTCACATCCAGGTTCGAGATCACGAGCGGCGCTGCGATTTCCTCGCCATCCGCGAGCACGACGCCGCAGGCGCGCTCGCCGCGGACGCGGATCTTCACGACCGGGGCGGCCACGCGGATCGTGCCGCCGCTGGCCTGAAACGAGGCCCCGAGCGCATTGCTGATCGCGCCCATGCCGCCGCGCGCGAATCCCCAGGCACCGACGGTGTCGTCGATATCTCCCATGTAATGATGCAGGAGCACATAGGCGGTGCCTGGCGAGCGCGGTCCCAGGGCTGTGCCGATGATCGAACTGCCGGCAAAATGGGCCTTGACGATTTCGCTCTCGAAATACTCATCGAGAAAATCCGCCGCGCTCATCGTCCAGAAACGCAGGGTGTCGTACATCCGCTCCTCGCCTAGGCCATGGAAGCGCCGCGCGAGATAGAGCAGTTCCTGGAGGTCGCGCGGCTTGAACGAGGTCGGATCCGGGGGTTCCCGCATCAGCAGCGGTTTGATGAACTTGCATTGCCTCATGACGTCGCGCGAATAGCGATCGTAGGCCTCGGCGTCGCGCTTCGAGTGGCGGCTGATCTCGCGGCGCAGGGCGTCGTGATTGTCGTAGAGGGCGAGATGGCCGCCGTCCTGCATCATCGTGCAGCCGCCCTCGTACGGAATCACCTGCAGCCCGAACTTCGGCAGTTCCAGCGTGCGCATGATCTCCGGCCGCAGCAGGCTGCAGACATACGAGCAATTCGAATAGGTGAAGTCCTCGTAGAGGCGGCGGCTGACCGCGGCGCCGCCGATATAGGGTTGACGCTCGAGCACGAGCACGCGCAAGCCGGCGCGCGCGAGATAGCAGGCCGCGACGAGGCCGTTATGACCCGCCCCGACGATGATCGCATCGTGGCGGCCGCGACCCCCCTCCCCCGCACTCACTCCCGCGCCGTTCAAGCCGTCACTTTGTGGCTCGCATCGCCCGATTGCAGCGTTGCATCGACCGCGATCTCGAAGGCCCGCAGCGTGTCCGCGAGACAGCCCGCATCGTGCGACGCCGACACGAACCAGGGCTCGCGCGAATCAGGCTCGCACAGCACGCCCTCATCGTGAAGGACCTGCGCCATCGCGTCGTAGAACGAATAGTCGCTGCTCTTCCAGGCGCGATAGTTGCGCGGCGGTTCGTGCGCAAAGTACAAGCCGCTCATGGAAGGATGGCCGACGAAGCTGTGCGCGATGCCGCGGGCGGTGAGGATGCTGCGCATCCCGGAACGCAGGCGAGTGCCGAAATCGGCGATGCGCTCGAGCGCATCGGTTTCGTCCAGGATCTGCAAGGTGCGTTCCGCGGCGGCGAGCGACACGGAGTGTGCGGTATAGGTGCCGCCGTGGGCGACGCCACGACCGATCTTGCGCATGATCGGTGCGCGCCCGGCGAGCACCGAAATCGGGTAGCCGTTGCCGACCGCCTTGGCGAAAGTGCACAGATCGGCATGCACGCCGTAGAGTTCCTGCACGCCGCCGCGCGCGACCCGAAATCCGGTCTTCACCTCGTCGATGAGCAGGACGACGCCGTAGTGATCGCACAAGGCGCGCGCCGCTCGGAGGTATTCCGGCTCGGCCGCGATCCCGAGGCAGTTGCCCATGATCGGCTCGATCAACAGGCAGGCGATGCGATCGCCCTTGCGCTTGAACAGATCCTCGAGCTGGTTTGCGTCGTTCGCCTGCACGAAATGGGCGAAGCTACGCGAGGATATCGGTATGCCTTCGCTGTAAGGACGCACCTCGGGATCGCCCACCTCGCTCCACTTATCCATGGGGGTGTACCACATGGCGGCATCGAACAGACCGTGATAGCCGCCCTCGAGGATCACGTAGTCGTCCTTGCCGGTATGGGCCCGTGCGAGGCGCAGGCCCGCCATGACTGCCTCGGTGCCGGAATTCGAGAAGCGTACGAGTTCGGCCGCTGGCACCATCTTGGCGATGCGGTCGGCGACGATGAGTTCCCGTTCCGTCGACAGAGCGAAGACGCCACCGACCTCCATGCCCTCGCGCGCCGCGGCATCGACACGCGGATCCGCGTAGCCGAGGATGCCCGGGCCGTAACCCATGCGATAGTCGACGTAGACGTTGTCGTCGAGATCGGTGATGCGGGCGCCGCGGCCGTGTTTGACGTAGATCGTGCGCTCCTCGCCCCAGTAGCGAAAATTCGACGCGACCCCGAGCGGCAGGCGTTGCACGGCACGGCGAAAATGCGCGTTGTTCTTGGTCAGATCTCTGGCCATGGGGAATCCCTCCGAATGATCCGTGCGCGACCCTAGCATTCGGCGCGTAGCGGCGTCCAGTCTAATTTATATGAACATATAAATTGACGAAGATTCGGGCAATACAAGCACAGAGCAGCTTGCCAGTGCTCCATTCTCCGGGTAGATTATATGCTCATATAAAGACGGCGGAGAACCCCATGCTGCAGCCCGCGATCGCCCCGCTCGCCTCGACGGACACCGCTGATTTACCACGCGCCCTGCCGGCCTGGGTCTATAACAACGCCGAACTGAATCGGCTCGAGCTCGAGCGGATTTTCATGCCGAGCTGGCAGATCGTTTGCCACGTCAACTCGATCCCGAAATCAGGCGATTACGTCACTTTCGATCTTGGACCGGAAAGCGTGCTGGTGCTGCGCGATCGCGACGGCGCGATCAAGGCCTACCACAACGTCTGCCGGCACCGCGGCGCCCGACTGCTCGACGGCGCAGGCAGCTGCCCGGGTCCGATCACCTGCCCGTACCACGGCTGGAGCTATCGTCAGGACGGGTCGCTGGTCGGCGTCCCGATGCGCGAGAGTTTTCCCGGCATCGACCGTGGCGACTTCGGTCTCAAACCCGTGCGCGTCGACGTCGCCTTCAGTTTCGTGTTCATCGCGCTGCATGGCGACCCGCCGCCGGTGTCGAAGGTCTGGGGGCCGCTGATCGACGAATTCGCGCCGTACCGGTTCGAGGAGATGGTCCCACTCAGCCCGATCACCCACGACGTCTGGAACGTCGATTGGAAAATCGCGATCGACAACTACCTCGAGTCGTATCACGTGCCCATCGGTCATCCGGGATTGAATCGCATGTTCACACCCGACTATGAGGATCAGGCGGCCGTCACCTCGGTCGCGCGCGGCATCAGCTGGCTGCGTGAACAGGAGTCCTCGCAGTGGTCCGAACGCATGTATCAGCGTCTGGTCGGCGGTATCGCGACGCATTTGCCCGAGAAACAGCGTCGCAGCTGGCGCTTCTACAGCGCCCTGCCGAATCTCGGCATCGACGTCTATCCCGAACTGATGGACTTCTTCCAGGTGCTGCCCCTGGGTCCCGGCAAGTGCGTGATCCGCGCCGGTGTGTTCGGGCTGCCGGACGCTCGGCCCGAGATGCGCGCCTTGCGTTTTCTCAGCAACCGGATCAACAACCAGGTCAATAACGAAGACCGCTGGTTGTGCGAGCGTGTGCAGCGAGGACTCCGCTCCAGCAGCTATGAACCCGGCCCGCTGTCGAAGGTGGAGCGCTGGATGCTGGAATTTCATCATCTGTTGCGCAGCCGAATTCCCGAGATCCGGCTGGACCACGCACCCTCGCAGTTCGGCTAAAAGCGCACGGTGGCGGCGAGGTTGACGCGCCAGCGATTCGGCAAGCCATCCGAATCGGGATTCAGCTGACGGGCCACCTCGGCGCCGATTTCCACCGGGCCCCAGCCGCGCGCGCCCCGATCCAGCAAGCCGCGTATGCCGACGCCCACCGAGCTGCCGATGTCCGTGCCATGCGCGAGGCCCAGCGGCTCTAGGTTCACGACCTCGCCGCGTGCTGCAAATCCGTAGGGCTGCAGGGCATCGACCGCCTCGGCGTGCTGCCAGGTGATCAGACGCTGCAGCTCGGCCCGCGCCATCCAGCCGCGATCGCCGCTGAAATCCGCGAAATCGTAGGCTGACAGATCGTTGGGACCGCCGAGCACGAATTTTTCGGCGAGCAACAGCGGGCGCCCGGCGGTGTACTGGCCGCGTGTGCTGAAGCCGAGCGCAAAACCGCGCGGCAACTCGTGACGCAAGGAGCCATGCCACTCCCACTTCGTGAACACGTCCGACGCGCCGGGCTGCGACAAGGGCACGGTCGGCGTCGCCTGCGCGGGACCGCGGCTGCCGAAGGCATCGATGCCCTGCGACAGATCGATGCCGAACTCCAGCTCCGTCGATGCCGAGTAGCGATGCCGAGCGTCGAACCCGAGACGCAGGACCCGCAAGTGATCGGCATACAACGCATTGGCGAACGGATTGGTGAGCTGAAATTCGGCGGTCGCGTCGAAACCGGCGTCGACGGTCAGCGTCGTCGCGGAGGTCTTCAACAAAGGATACGCGACGCGCAGCGCAACCCGCCGGAAAGCCCCGGCCGTATCCAGGAACGCGTTGCCGAAATCGCCGCCGCCCGCGCTCAGCGGCGGATTGCTCATCGCCCAGAGGTAATGAAAGTCGAGTTCGGCACCCGAGGTACCGATCCCGCCGCGGAACCCGGTCTCGAGGTAGCGATGCGGCGAACTCGACAGGAAGGGGTCGACGTCCACGGAGGCGCTCGCGGTCGCATAGATCTGGTCGACGTAGCGTGTCGGATTGTAGGCCGCAGAGACCGTGGCCGACGTCCGGCCGAGAAACGAGGGCATGTAATCATCGACCGAGAAATATCCCGAAATCGGACGATAGTGGCCCTTGACCACCAGGATCACGCCTCCCGGCACGGCACCGGTCCGCATCGTCACATGCAGGTCGGCGTTCGGCAAGTCGTTGGCGAGCAGGACGGCGCGTTCGTAGCGGGCGGTCGTGATCGCAGTTTGACCGACGAGCGGCATCAGAAAGGCGAGCACACGCGCCCGCAGAGGACGCGGCACTCCGTCCGCATCGATCCGCTCGATGAAGCCGTGCACGATTTGGATCGAGAACTCGCCGCCCTCAGGCACCTGCTGCGCCGGCAATTCCACATGCGTGAGAAAACGGCCATGATCAACATACGCGCGCTGGAGGCGCTGTGCTGCCGCGCGCACCTCGGCAACGCTGACCGGATGATTGCGCAGCGGACCCAGAAGCTGCTCGGTCTTGCGTGCGAGCGCGGGCTCCGCGCCCTCGATGGCGAATCGCCCGATCGTCAACATGACTTGCTCCGCCGCGGCCGGCGATTCCGCCGGCGCCTTGGTGGGAGTCTGCGCGGAGGTCTGCGTTGGACTCTGAGCTTGGCTCTGCGCTGGGCTCTGCGCCTGCGAGGCTCCAGCGAGCAGTCCCGACCAGAGCAGTGCGATCGCGACCGCGAGCATTTCGGCGCGCACCGCGCGGCACGTGATACTGGGGCGAGACCGAAAATTCAACGGAAAATGGGCGCCGGCTCACGGCCGCGCTCGCGCCGCAGCGCCGGGATCCGGCGGCGCAGCCATTCGCGAAACGCGGGTTCCGCGCCGCTGGAGCCCGATTGGTGGGTTGGTGCGTAGCCGAAGGCGACGACATTTTGCTGAATGGACTCCGCCTGCGCCGTGACTTCAGCGCCCAGCCACGGCCCGAGCCGGCCGGCCAGATACCGCAGGGAGCGGCCCACCTCGGGATCGGCGCAAAAGCTGCACTCGTAGCTGCGCAGCTTGCTGCGACCGGGAGCGCACGGCAGTACCTGACGCAAGGACAGCCCGTCGGGTCGCAGTTCGACGAATTGGTTGGGTGGCAGAAAAGACCGCCGCCAGGTGTATTCGCCACCGCGCGACGTGGCGCAGGCGGCATACCGCGCGGTCGTCCAGCCGGCATCAGCGCGCAGGCGCGCACGCCAGACGAAAGGCTGCGCGGAATCTGCCTCGGGCAGCGACAACTCCGTGTCCAGCCAGGATCCGGGAGTAACCCCGGAAATCGCTTGAGGCCAGGCGAGCGACAGCCACTGCGCCACGAGTATCTTCCAGTCAGCCAGAACCTCCGTCTCGAACGGCATCTGAAGCAAGCGGGTGGTGCCGACGTCCGCCTCGCCGAACCAGCCATCGCGCAAGGCAATCGGCGGGACCGTGCCGCTCGCACGAACGAACAACAAATCCCGAAGGATCTGCAGGTCCATGCCCGCCAGGCTCAGCCCGGCGGCGGCCGGCTGGGCCGAGCCGTCCCAAGCAAACCGCAGTCGGTGAATCCGGCACTCGATGCCCTCGGCGAAACGGCCTTCGCCGGAAGGCGACAGGCGGTGCGGGGCGACCGGGCACGAATCCCGGAAGGCGCGTATCAGCCCCTCTTGATCGCGCACGAGCAGCACCCGTTCGGTGCCGATGTCGGCGCTGAGAAACTCGCCGGCATCGGCAATTTGGGCGCGATGGCCGAGGAGCTGCCAGGTTCCGTCGAATAACTCGCTCTTCTCCACCGAGAGCAGCGCGGCATCGTCGTAGCTCCAGCGCGGCAGCGGGCGGCCCGCGTCGACAACACCATCCACGGGCTCGGTGAGGGAGCGGCCCGGGGCGAACTCCCCCGGGAAGATCGAGCGCAAATAGGCCATGCAACGATGTTTGGCCGCCGCGCGATCGATCGTCACTTCGCTTTGAAAGGCGAATCCCTGCCAGAGAATCTCCAGGACGCCGATGAGGCCGAGCGCGATGCCATCCGGGTCGAGCTGAACCTGGCGCGTGTCGGCGATCAGTCGCTCGATCAAGACGCGCACGAGAGCGGCAAACCGCTCGTCCTTCTGGCCGCAAATGTCGTAGTATTCCTGACGTGACGAAGCTTCTCCCCAGAAGGCGTACCAGACGGAGACCTTGCGCGGACTGGCGATGTCGGGGTCTAGATAAAGGTCGATGAGCAACTCGAGCGCGGCAACCGGCCGGCTCTGGAGTCGGGCGACCGGAACGAGAACGCGTTCCTCGAATTCGGCGGCCAGAAACCCGAGCGAGGCGACCAGCATCGCCGCCTTCGAGTCGAAGTAGAAGCGCACGATGCCGGGAGACATCTTGGCGATCGCCACGACTTTTTCGACGGTGGTCCTGGATGGGCCATGAATGTGCAAGGCCGAAATGCAGGCCTCTATCAGCCGCTGGCGCTGGCGGCTGTTGGTCGAACGTGCGCGGGGTGCCGGGGAAACCGCGGTTTTTTTCTTAACTTTAGTCACTTGTCACAACGGACCCTTGGATGAGCGGAAGCGGCGATTGGTTCAAACGGCATGGGAAATGGTTCATCATCCTGCCCCCGCTGCTGTTCCTCGTCGTTTTTTTCCTCATCCCCTTTGCCTACGCGTTCCGGATCAGCCTCGCCGACATGGCCTTGGCCGTGCCGCCGTATACCGACATTCTATCGGTCAGCCGTGACTCGCACATCAATCTGAGCTTGAACCTCGGCAACTTCAAGTACCTGTTCACCGACGAGGTCTACGGCCTCTCTTATCTGTATTCACTGAAAACGGCCTTGTTCTCGACACTGATTTGCCTCGCTCTCGGCTACCCCATGGCCTACGCGATCGCACGCACGTCGAAAAGCACGCAGAGCATCCTGTTGCTGATCATCATTCTACCGTTTTGGACCTCCTTTTTATTGCGCGTCTACGCCCTCGAAGGCGTGATCCGCGAGAACGGACTCCTCAACACGGCGCTGTTGTGGCTCGGTTTGATCCATGCGCCCCTGAAGATCATGCACACGACCGTCGCGGTGTACCTGGGCATCATTTACTCGTATCTGCCGTTCATGGTGCTGCCGCTGTTCGCGACGCTCGAGAAACTCGACCGTTCGCTGCTGGAGGCATCCGCGGATCTGGGCAGCCCGCCATGGCGGTCGTTTCTCGACGTCACCCTGCCCCTATCGATGCCCGGCGTGATCGCCGGCTCCATGCTGGTCTTCATACCGGCCATCGGCGAATTCGTGATCCCGACGCTGTTGGGCGGTCCGGACAACCTCATGATCGGCCGTGTGCTCTGGGACGAGTTCTTCGGCAACCGCGACTGGCCGGTCGCCGCCGCGGTGGCGATCGTGTTCCTGGTTCTCCTCGTCGGCCCGATCGCGGTCTATCAACACTACAGCACGCGGGAGGCCGAGGCCTGACATGGGCGATCGTCCTTCCGCGCCGCTCCTTACGATCCTGGCACTAGGCGTTGCGATCATCTACGTCCCCATCCTCGTGCTGATCGTCTATTCCTTCAATGCTTCCTCGCTCGTGAGCGTCTGGGGCGGCTTCACGACGAGCTGGTACACGCAGCTCGCGCACAACGATCAAATCCTCGATGCGGCCTGGCTGTCCCTGAAGATCGGCGTCGTCGTCTCCACGGGAGCCGTGCTGCTCGGCACGCTAGCCGCGATCGCGCTCGTGCGGTTTCGTCGCTTTCGCGGGCGACTCCTGTTCACCGGGATGATCAACGCGCCGCTCGTCATGCCGGAGATCATCACCGGGATCACGCAGTTGCTGTTGTTCGTCTCGATGGTGCATTGGCTGGGCTGGCCGCATCGCGGGTTTACGACGATCGTGATCGCGCACATCGTGTTCTGCACGGCCTACGTCACGGTCACGGTCCGTTCGCGTCTGATCACGGCCGACCGCTCACTCGAGGAAGCAGCGATGGATCTCGGCGCGGGACCGGTCCGCGCCTTCCTCGATACGACGCTGCCGGGCTTGGCGCCGGCGCTCGTTTCGAGCTGGCTGCTCAGTTTCACCCTGTCGCTCGACGATCTGGTGATCTCGAGCTTCGTCTCGGGCCCCGGCGCGAGCACTCTGCCGATGGTGATCTTTTCGAAGGTGAAACTCGGCGTCACGCCCGACGTCAATGCGCTCGCGAGCCTGATCATCTGCGCGGTCGGCGTCTGCGTGATCGTGGCCGGTTATCTGATGCGCGGCAAAGAACGCCGCCTCCTCCAAGAAATGCGCGCGGCCGACTCCTAGCCTGTATAACGCGGGTCGTGCGCCGGCCGCGTGAACACGCGGCGCACCAGCGGCTCGAACGTCGTCAAGGGCTCGGTCGGATAGTCCGGATCGAAGGAGCACTGGTCCCAGTTCGCGCAGAAATCCTTGCAGGCCTGATACCAGGGATGGTCAATGAATTTATCACGAGCGTTGCGATCACCGCCCTTGTGATGGACGTAATAGTAGTTCTGAAACAGTGCGTGCTGCTCGACGATCCACGTGACCTCGGGCCGTACGTAGGGTCGCAGCATCGCCGCGGCGATCTCCTGATGATTGTAAGGCGCGAGTTCGTCGCCGACGTCATGTACGAGGGCCGCTACGACCAGGTCGTCGTCGGCGCCGTCACGCATTGCACGCGTGGCGGCCTGCAAGGAATGTACGAGACGGCTGACCGGGTAGCCGGGCAGCGTGTGGTCCAACTTTTTCAACGCGGCGAGTACGTACTCGGGCAGCTTCAACGCGTATTCGCGCTCGATGGCATCGAGCAGTTCATAGTCCTCGCGGGTGCCATCCTCCATGCGCCGGAAACTGACGATCTTGTTCATATCGATGCTGCCTCTTGTTCGATCCGCCGCCTCAGGACCCGGTATAGGCTGCGCGGGCCGTCAATATCGATATAGCAACCTTGCAAATGCCGCAGGCCCTCGCGTGGATCGAAGCCCGTCCTGCCGTGCAGCAGCCGGCAGTTGTCGAACATCACGAGATCTCCGGCATTGAGGAGAAACCGGATCTCGAACTCCGGCGCCCGCAGCAGGTGATCGAAGACCCGACGCGCGCGATAATAGCGGCTCAATTCCTCGGGTGGCGCCAGGGGGACGAAATCCAGCCTCGGACTGAAGTGGATGGTGCGCACCCGGCCTGCGGCATCGACCTCGATCGGAGCGGCGCTCGCGACGAGTTCCGTGCGCGGATCGCGGTAGCGAAATCTTACCGGGGTACGCGAGAGAATCTCGAAGGCCTCAGGATCGCGCGCCCGCAGTGCTTCGGCGACGGCGAACCCGTCGACGAGCGTCGACAGCCCCCCGCTCGTCTCGTTCGCCAGACAATGCAGCAACTGCACGCCCGGCACGGGGGACCGGTAGGGATTGTCGGTATGCGGATCGAGATGAATCGAGGTGTAGGCCAGATCGCTGGCATTCGGCGTCGAGCGCACGTCGAACAGCTCGCCGAAATTC
>Ga0116226_10000390_pt1 | contig 37253 bp, 30 predicted proteins | sample S1TSphfallax_FD_89692 | JGI IMG/M metagenome (GOLD analysis project Ga0116226, IMG submission 89692) | Host-associated microbial communities from peat moss isolated from Minnesota, USA - S1T2_Fa - Sphagnum fallax MG | ecosystem: Host-associated > Plants > Peat moss > Unclassified | place: USA...
CAGATCGAAGCCTGGGTGAAGAACCTGCTGAACAACTCGGCGCCGCTCGGCACGGACCCGCAGGTCGATCCGTTCACCTTCTTCACCGCGAACCTGAATACCATCGATTACGCGTTGCCGGACAAGCGTTGGTTCGGTTTGCGAGTCAACTACAAGTTCTGAGCGCGAAGGCTCGCGCTGCTGTTGGGGGCTGCTGCGTGACCGCGTCCACCGGGCGACTGTTGGGTAAGAAGGCCCTGGTGACGGGCGCTGCCCAAGGCCTCGGTGCGGCAACGGCCGAGGGACTTGCACGCGAAGGAGCCCGGGTACTGCTCACCGACGTCAATGGCGATGGCGTCGCCGCGGTGGCGGTGGCGCTCAATGCGAAATACGGAGCGGATACGGCGTACGCGCTGCGGCATGACGTGGCGAGCGAGGCTGACTGGGCACTTGCCATCGAGCACGCGCGGACGGTTTTGGGGGGTCTCTCGGTGTTGGTCAACAACGCGGGGGTCGTGGTGGTGGGTTCGGTGGAAGACCTCGAGCTCGCGGACTGGCGGCGCGGCATGAGTGTCAACGCCGATAGCGTGTTCCTCGGTTGCAAGCATGCGCTGCCGCTGCTGCGCGAAACCCAGCCCGCCTCCATCATCAATGTGTCGTCGATTTCCGCGATGGTCGCCTCACACAATCTCGCCAATTACAATGCTTCGAAGGCCGCGGTTTGGCAGCTCACCAAGTCGGTGGCCCTGCACTGCGCGAAGAACGGTTGGGACATTCGCTGTAACTCGCTGCACCCCACCTTCATCCGAACCCCGATGCTCGAGGTCCTCACGCGTCACCAGAATGCGGATAGCGCTGCGATGCTTTCGAAACTTGCACGCCAGGTTCCGCTGCAGCGCATTGGAGAGCCGGAGGACGTGGCGAGCGCCGTGGTGTATCTCGCTTCAGACGAAAGCCGCTTCATGACGGCTTCCGAACTCAAACTCGACGGCGGTGTGTCGGCGATGTGACGAGGCGATGTGACGAAAGTTATCCACCGAATCGGTGGATAACTCTGTGGGCAAGCGTTCGCGGGCCGGGCGAAGTGACTGAGAAGTCTGAGTTTCGACCGGATTGCGCAAGAAATGAGCGATGGCATTCAGCGCTCGCTCGAGGTCCTAACTAAGTGGCGAAGTGAAGTCAACCGTCGATCCGATCAAAGCCGGGATTTCGGCGCGCGAGCACGCGCTTCAGCGCGTCGAAGTGCAGCGCTGACGCCGGCCGGCCATAGTAAAGGGGCGGATCGCTCATCTGGGCGAGAGTCCGTTCGATCACAGCGGTGGGGATTTCCCGCAACGCCCTACCCGTCCACAGCGCGTAGACCTGAGCGCGACAGGCCTGTTCCAAGTAATAGAGTCGATCGTAGGTCTCGGCGACCGAATCGCCGATGACGATAACTCCGTGATTTGCGAGCATCAGCACTCGTGTCGCCGGAGCAAAGAGGCTCGCGAGCCGAGCTCCAGCGTCAAGATCATAGACGAGTCCGGTATACGCTTCGTCGTATGCCACCATTCGCTGGAACTGCAGCTCGGTCTGGCCAATGGCGAGCAGCTGCGGGTCCGCGAGTCGCATCAGCGTACTTGCGAACGGCATGTGGGTGTGGAACACGCAGCGCGCGTGCGGATGCGCGCGGTGAATCGGGAGATGAATACAGAAAGTGGAACGTTCCACCTCCCCATCTCCGCCGACGACCCGACCCTCCGCATCCACCTCGAGCAGCGAACCGGCGGTGACTTCTGACCAGTGCATCCCAAAAGGCTGTACGAAGAATGCGTCTCGGCGCGCATTCAGGACCGTGAGATGGTTAAAGATCCCCTCGTTATAGCCGTGCATGTCGGCGAGGCGATAGGCCGCCGCCAAGTCCACGCGCAGCCCGTCGTCGGGCGCGAGATCGGCTTCGCTCGGGCGGAGATAACGGCCAGACATGGCGCCTAGGGTAACTCGGCTCACGCGGACCCCGCTCGTGGGATCTAGGCATACTCGCGCTCCGCATGGCAGGGGCTGTGGCAACGCGGAACTGAGCATGAGTGTTGGAGCGATGGTCGAGTGGACGGAAGGCGGCGCCCTGCATCGGGCGAGCTGGCGTTCAGAATCGGGCGCTCCGCCGCCGGCGCGCATTCGCGTCGTCGATGACCGGATCACTGCGGAAGAGGCCTACGGCGAGGCGTGTCAGGGCGTTTCACTCCTCTGGCGCGGCGATTTCCACAACGCGCGCCAGATGCTGTCGGCGATGGCTCGGCGCGCGGATCGGCGAGTACCGGGGTCTCTCTCTGGCGCCGTGACGGCGGAGCGGTTTCACCGTCATCGCCAGCTACGCGCGCAGCGCGCCCGGACGCTGGCGCAGCTGCTGGTGCCGCTCGACGCGCAGTACCGGGTGCCGCTGCGCCGCGGACCGCAGCTCGCTGAAGCCTGTCTCGAGGTCTACGGACCGGGGACCGAGCCATCGCTCGTAGCGCTGCGCGAGTTGCTGGGCGTCGTCGGCGCCTTTGAGTGGCGCCGCAAAGGCATGGAGATCGAAGCCGTAGGCGGCAAGATACACCCACATTACGGCGTATTCGCCCCTGTTCGCCGCGAGTATGTGGATCTTGTAGCGGCAGCGCCGGTGGCGTTCGAAGACGTATCGAAGCGAGCGGCGTTCGACCTTGGCACCGGTACGGGGGTAATCGCTGCGGTTCTGGCACGCCGTGGATTCGGCCGGGTGCTGGCCACCGACCTCGAACCTCGAGCACTGGCCTGCGCGCGGGCGAATCTCGAATCGCTTGGCCTGGCGTCGCAGGTGGAGGTGGTCGAGGCGGATCTGTTCCCGGCTGGCAGAGCCGCGCTGGTGGTGTTCAATCCGCCGTGGTTACCGATACGCCCGAGTTCGCGACTCGAGGCGGCGATTTACGACCCGGACAGCCGGCTGCTGTCGAGATTTCTCGTGGAACTTCCCGCTCACCTCGACCCCGACGGCGAGGGCTGGCTGATCCTGTCGGATCTCGCGGAGCACCTAGGTTTACGCACCCGCGACGCGTTGCTGGCCAAATTCGATGCGGCCGGACTCGAAATCATCGAGCGGCGCGATATTCGACCGAGCCATCCGCGGGTGGCGGATGCACGCGACCCCCTGCACGCGGCGCGCGCGTTGGAGCTTACTTCGCTCTGGCGTCTGCGCGCGCGGTAGCAGTCGCAGCGCCGTACCGAGCAGCACGCGTTGCGAGCGTACGACGTCGACATCTGGGAATGAAGCTTGCTCGAATTCATTCTCCATGGCCCAGCGCAAACCGAAGTCGGCGGATCCGGATGCCGGCCCTCTCGATCCGCACGAACGCGATCAGGCGGACGAACATGCCTCGATTCGGGCGCTGGTCATTCACGAGGTGCTGCGCGGGGAAGGTGAGGAGGAGCTGAAGCGGCCCGTCGCCGCGCTCGCATGGTCGGGGCTAGCGGCGGGCCTGTCCATGGGGTTCTCGTTTCTGGGTCTTTCGCTCATCCATAGTGCGCTGCCTGACGCGCCCTGGACCCGGTTGGTCGATAGCTTCGGCTACACACTCGGATTTCTGATCGTCATCCTGGGTCGCCAGTCTCTTTTCACAGAGAGCACCTTGACGGCGGTGCTGCCGGTTCTGGTACGGAGGAATCGCCGCACGCTGTTCTCAGCGCTGCGCTTCTGGGCGGTGGTGCTGTCGTGCAATCTCCTGGGCACCTACATCTTTGCTGCGCTGATCAATTTGCCGCACGTCTTCTCGCCCGATGTTCAGGCGAGTCTCGTCGATACTGCGACCGCCGCGGTGAGTGGCGCGTTCTGGCCCACAGCCGTCAAAGCGGTGCTGGCCGGCTGGCTCATCGCGGTGATGGTCTGGCTGTTGCCGAGTGCGGGCACGGCTAAAATCTTGGTGATTTTGATCGTGACCTACATCGTGGGTATCGGACGCTTTTCACACATCATTGCCGGATCTGTAGACAGCGCGTACGCGGTGTTTTCCGGTCATGCTACCGTGCGCGACTATTGCCTGCATTTCCTCGTGCCGACGCTGCTCGGCAACACTCTCGGCGGCGTCGGCATGGTGGCCCTCCTCAATCACGCACCGCTCGCGCCTGAATTCGACCTCCCGCCTCCCAAGCCAAACGGCCGCTAAGCGCGAAGGACGCCTATAATCGCGCCGCTGGTGCGTGAGTTGCCCTTCGTCTGCGTGCTTGAGGTGGTTCATCCATGACGTCACATCCTGCTTTAGGGGCCGCGAAGACGGCGGTGATCACCGGTGCCGCGAGCGGCATCGGGCTCGCCGCGGCAAAGCGTTTCGCGAGCTTTGGGATGAATGTGGTGCTGTCCGACCTGCCGGGCGCGGGTCTCACGCGCGCGGCGGCTGAGGTCGGTCGGGTGTCGGGCGCCGGCGCTGTCTTATCGATACCGACGGATGTCGCTGATTTCCGTGCCGTGCAGGCGTTGAAATCCGATGTCTATGAACGCTTCACGGCCGTCGATGTGCTGATGAACAATGCGGGCGTGGGTGGGGGCGGTGGCGCGTTTGCCGAGATCGAGCTGTGGCGTCGGGTGCTCGACACTAACCTGTGGGGAGTCATCCACGGCATTCAGGCTTTCACCTCGACGATGGCGGCACAGGCCACGCCGAGCCTCATCATCAATACCGGTTCAAAACAGGGCATCACGACGCCCCCGGGTGATACCGCGTACAACGTGTCGAAGGCTGGCGTGAAGGTTGCTACCGAAGGTCTTCAGCACGAACTGCGTAATCGGCCGGGTTGCCAAGTCACGGCGCATCTTCTGGTACCGGGTTTCACGTTCACCGGCCTTACCGGACGACCCGAGAAGCCCGCGGGGGCCTGGACCGCTGATCAGGTCGTCGATGAGCTGCTGCGGGGTATCGAAGCCGGAAAGTTCTATATCATCTGCCCCGACAATGACGTCAGCTCCGACATGGATCGCAAGCGCATGCGGTGGGCTGCCGACGACGTGATCTACAATCGCCCGCCGCTATCGCGCTGGCACCCCGATTACGCCGATGAGTTTGCCCGTCACATGGAGTCGGGCGACTAAGCCTCGTCGCGCAAGCGCCCCCCTAGGGCTGCCGAGATCGAGGCGATGAACGCGCCGATCACGAGTGAGAGCGCCGTAAACACGAGCGTCTCGGAGGCGAGTCGATGCGGGTCAGCGGCGAGGTCCGCAGCGGGTCTCACGATGGCGCCGGGAGCAGTGCTGGATGCCGTCCCGGCGGCCAGGAGCGCGGCACCGATGAGGGTCGCCAAGGCCCAGGTAATGAACCCATGGGCGGTATCGCGGAAGAACACCTCATGCGTGTGCACGCCCACCCATCGGGTGCGCAGGCGTCCGGTCAGATATCCGCCGAGCGCTGAGGCGATCCACTGAACGACAACCAGCCAGATCGCCGTCCAGACGGCGACGTGTCCGATGGTTGCGCCGCGTTCGGGCCACGGCGATAGGGAGGCGAGGTCGAGTCCCGCGCCCAGCATGGTGAGGACGAGCCCGGCGGCAACCGTCACGATGGAACCCGCAGTAATTGCCGCCCAGGAGACGGACGAACCGCTCGCGTCACCGAGCCTATCTGAGGGAATACTCATGGCTCAGTGGTGAGAGCACATAGCGAGTAACAAAATCACCGGAATCGGGACACCCAGCAACCACAAAAGAATCCCTCGACCCATTTTTGTCTCCTCTACGGTCTCATAGAGGCGACCGTGCCTCAGTAACGATTGGACAAGGCACTGGTTCCTTTACCCAATGAGGAGGGCGTCAAAGGCAGAGGCCATGGAGCGAGCTCCGACTCAACCGGACGATCAGGGGCCGTGGGTGCCTCGTCTGAGAGGAATCGTGCAGCGGCAAGCTTCGCGCTGATCTCGAGCGAGCAGCGATCGCGCTGCTTGCGACGCAGCGCCGAGATCAGTTCGGCCGCGAGGGCTTCGTGGAGGAGTATGAGGCGCTCCCGATACGAGCGCGGCCCCAGTCGATGCGGACTGCGGTCGCGATACCAGAGGGACGGACGTTCGGTTACGTGGGCAAACCCGCCGGCACTGTTCATGAGGATCTCCCTGGCTTTGTGCCGGGACTTTGCAAAGCTCGTGCCAGCGCTCCCCGAGATCGGTTGGCCGCTTTCGGAGGGGATCTTCGGGCTCCAATGCGATATTCGGGGAGCCTCGGGTGGAAACCGCATGTAATTGTTACCCGAAATCCCGCCACCCAGCCGCTCTGCGATGCGCGCTACGTATAATCGCGGCCGGTTTGGCGCGGACCTCAAGTTTCATGGCAGGTGGCACCTTCCGCTCTCTGCGCGGCTTCAATTATCGGCTTTGGGCGTGTGGCGCCATCGTGTCGAATGTCGGCACATGGATGCAGCGCACGGCTCAGGATTGGATCGTGCTCACTGTGCTCACCCGCCACAACGCGACGGCGGTCGGCATCGTCGTCGCACTTCAGTTCGGACCCCAGCTGCTGCTGCTGCCCTGGACGGGTTTTGCGGCCGATCATTTCGATCGGCGCAAGCTTCTCATCGCGACCCAGTCCGGAATGGGGCTGCTGGCGCTTGGGCTGGGCCTGCTCACCGTGACGGGAGTAGTCAGGCTGTGGGAGGTGTATGGATTCGCCTTCCTGCTCGGTTGCGTGACGGCATTCGATGCGCCCGCCCGCCAGGCGTTCGTTTCCGAGCTGGTGGTGGAGGACGATCTCTCGAATGCCGTAGCCCTGAATTCGAGCTCCTTCAACGCGGCGCGCACGATCGGGCCGGCTCTCGCCGGAGTGCTCATTGCGTCGGTCGGCTCCGGGTGGGTGTTCCTGATCAACGCGGCATCCTTCGCGGCGGTCATCGGGTCGTTGTATCTGCTGCGGATCGGGGAACTCCACCTGCGGCCGCGAGCGGTGCGGACGCGCGGCAGCCTCGCGGAAGGATTTCGCTACGTCTGGACTCGTCCGGACATCAAGGCCGTATTCCTGATGTTGTTCCTCATCGGTACGTTCGGACTAAATTTCCCGGTCTATGTCTCCACCATGTCGGTCACCGTGTTCCACGGCGGACCGGGCCAGTATGGGCTGCTCACCTCGATCATGGCGTTCGGATCGGTGACGGGAGCTCTGCTCGCTGCACGACGCTCTAAAGCGCGCTTATCTGTCTTGTGTTCCGGCGCAGCGTTCTTTGGCGTCGGCTTCGCCTTGGCCGCGGTCATGCCGAATTACTGGTCGTTCGGAATGGCACTCGCCTTGATCGGACTGTCCTCGCAAACCTTCACCACTACGTCCAACGCCACCGTGCAACTCTCTACCGAACCCATGCTTCGCGGTCGCGTCATGGCGATCCTGCTCGCCATCACACTCGGCGGCCGACTCATTGGTGCCCCGTTCGTAGGCTGGGTCGCCGACAGATTCGGACCTCGCTGGGCGCTCGGCGTCGGCGCGGCCGCGGGCTTTGCCGCGGCGCTGGTTGGGTTGCGGTACCTCGTCCGGCATCGGGACTCGCCGGCGGTCTCGAGTGACGCCCTGCTGCAGTTTGACAGCGCCGCGGCCGCTCCTCAGCATGGTCGCGGCCAGTTTGATGTTGCGCCGCCATAACCATTATTCCTGGGGGTCTGAATCCATCATGAGCGATCGTAATCCTGTCAGCCGACGCGACACCCTGGGGCTCGGCGCTTTGACTGCACTGGCCGCTCTGTACGGAAACTCCGAGAAGGCGTTCGCCGACTCGGTCTGCGGCACGGCGATGGCGCCGGACTTGTCAGGGTTCAAAGCGGTGCGCGTCTTCACCGGCGAGGATGGCCATTCCCATTTCGAGGACATCGTTCTTCCGGGCAAGCCATTGCCCTTTCGTCTGCAGCACGATTCCCAGGTCACGCCCGGATTCGTCGGCTTCTATTCGTCGAAAGCGACCCAGATTTCGATCCTGCACGGTCCACCCGAGCTCAATCTTCCCTGGCACAACGCTCCGTCCAGTGCCCACGAGTTTTTCTTCATGCTCCAGGGGTCGAACATGCTGATCACCCGGACTGCGAGTCGGCTGATCGTGCCCGGCACCATCACCATCTTCGAGGACGCCACCGGCAGCGGCCACGCGGGCAAAGTGGGCTCTGAGGGATACACCGTGCTCAGCGTGACGCTGGCCGCATGAGGCGCAGATCCCGGCGAGCGCTGCTCGGTGCACTCGCGGCGACGGGAGGGCTATCTGCCGCCCTGGTTGCCACATCCTCGGGCGCCGCGCCCGCGCCGCGCCGGCAGCAGTACCTGCTGGTCCATGGGACGAGTCATGGCGGCTGGTGCTGGCGACACGTGAGCGATCATCTCGTCGCTGCGGGACATCGCGTGTTCGCGCCGACGCTGACTGGCCTTGGGGAACGCGCCCACCTGCGCTCGCCGGAGATCGGACTCGCCACCCATATCGACGACATCGTCGGTGTCGCCAACGCCGAGGAGCTCGACGGCTTCATTCTCGTCGGCCATAGCTATGGCGGCTATGTGATCACCGGAGTATGCGATCGGCTACGCGAGCGGGTCGCCCACGTCGTCTACATCGATGCGCCGAATCCCAAGAACGGCGCGAGCAATGCTCAGGGCCGCTCGCCTGAGGAACTCGCGGTCACCTACGGTCCCTTGGTCGATGGATACTTGCTGCCGGTCAAGGACACGATGATCGCCGCGCTCGGGGTCGCGCCTGAGGACGCCGCCGATCTCGCCTGGCTTCGGCGGCGGCTCACTCCCCAGCCGGTCAAGACCTGGACGGATCCGCTGCAAATCTTCCGCGGCGGTTCGGAAGGACTGCCTCGGACCTACGTGTTCTGCAACCATGCTCCCGTGGGTTCGCCATTGCGCCTCAACGCCGAGCGCATGCGCGCCGATCCGAGCTGGATGTTTCGGGAGCTCGCCTGCGGTCACGATGCCATGATTGCGCTGCCGCGGGAGACCGCCGATCTACTGATGTCGATCCAGGTCTAGCAGGATGGTGAAATAAGGTCGTTCTGACCTTTTTCACCCTCGGCGCGCGAAAAGCGCGACTTTTACGCGCCTCGCCCGCGCTTCCCGAGCTCGCCGTATTCGATCGGCGTCTTGATATAGAAGACTCGGGTGTCGAGCGCGTCGAGTCGGCTGAACAGCTGCTCGGCTTGCGTCGCCGTGACGGCCATGACGACTTCCAAGGGCTGGTCGTTCAGCTCGAAGAACCCCGCCGAATGCCGCCGGCCGGCCGCGCCGAAGCTCTCGCTTGCGGAGAACACCGTACATCCGGAAATGCCGAGCGTCCGGGCGGCCTCGAGCAGCCAATCCTTGGCGGGCTGGTGCTCGATCTCACGGCTCTGCTCCGTGAGAAAACTCAACTGGAAGCCGTTCATGTAGCTACTCCTCGACCTAAGGCCGCATCTGGCACCCTAGCATATAATCCTGCGTGTCCGGATTGGCGCAGTCTCGCGCTAGAGCCGCGTGTAGGGGAGTCGATGCGTTTCGTCTATATAGCCGTCCTTTCCGGTAGCGCCTTGCTGGCCGGTTGCGACACCCACCAGATCGCGGCCTGCCAGGCGGCCGCCGACGTCGTCTGCGGCGTCAGTCGGCCAGAAGATATCGAGGTCGTGCCGAACAGCCGCTGGTTGATGGTGGCGTCGAACGGGCCAGGTGAGGACGCCGGCCACATTCTGCTGGTGGATCCCGCCACCAAGGAAGTGCGGGTCATCGCCGGCGACCAGCCCGCAACGCCCACGCCGCGCTCCACATTTCCGCAATGCGGACCGCCGCCTCAGCGTATCCGACCGAGTGGCTTCCACCTGAGCGCGGCGGAGGACGGCGCGCAGCGGCTGCTGTTCATCAATCGGATGCGGGTGGAGCGCTATCACGCCGTCGTTTTGGGTGACGACGTCACGCTCACGTGGGACGGATGCGTCAACATTCCGGACGAAGTGGCGCCGAACGACATCGCCTCGCTCGGCGACCGCGGATTTGTGCTCAGCCACATGTACAGCAAGCCGCGCACGTGGTTCACCAATGCGAAGCTGCTGCTCGGCATGAATACGGGGGCCGCCTATCGCTGGACCCGTACCGGGGGTTGGGCGCGGATCCCCCACAGCGACGCTTCCTTCGGCAACGGCATCCAGGTCGATCGGCGGACGGGCCGTATCTACCTAGCTTCGATGTTTGACCAGAGGATCATCGCGTTCGATCTGGACGGCGCTCATCGCCAGGTCAGTCCGCGCATCCCGATGCAGAACGATAATCTCTCGTGGAGTTCGGACGGCCGACTCATCGGTGCCGGACACACCGGAATCGGCATCCTCGGCACCCAGAAGTGTAAAGACTTGAAAGGACTGCCCTGCTCGTTTCCGTTCGCGATCATCGCCATGGACCCGAAGACACTCGAATTCCAGACACTCTACAAGTACCAGACGGGCAATATCCCCGGTCCCTCGGTCGGTATTTTCAAGGACGGGAACATCTATCTCGGCACGGTCTTCGGCGATCGCATCACCATCGTCAAGCCGAACCAGGGCGTGACCGCCGTGCAGCGATAGCCTCGGGAATGCGGGTTGACAGCCCAAGAGAGCACGCGCCATCATCATTCTCCAAAACCCCTCGAGAACTCCTGATGGCCGCAGTCACACCCGCACAGATCGCTGCCTATGAACGAGATGGTGTTGTCCTCATCGAAAAGGCGTTTTCGCGCCAGTGGGTCGATGATCTCACCGCCGCGTTCGACCGGGTACTCGCCCGCGCGGAGGACCCTAACTACGATCCCCGGGCTCCCGGTTTGCCTGGGATGCGCAAACTCGGCCTGACCCGCGGGAAGTTCGGCGACCTCCTCGTTCAGGGTCTCATGGCGCACGATCCGGTGTTCATGGCGTGGCTGACCGATTCTCCAGCGGCCCAACTCTGTGCCGAGATCGCGCGCTCCAAGACCATGCGATTCTGGACGGACGCCGCCTTTCAGAAGGACACGACGGGTGAGACGAATGGAACGCCCTGGCACAACGACTATTGCACCTGGCCGTTTTGGGGTGAACAGCTGCCTATTCTCTGGCTCGCCCTGACGGACGTCGGCATGGAGGACGCGCCGCTTCAGACTCTGCTCGGGTCCCATGCGGAGCCGCACCGCTATTACTCCTGGTTGTCACCGCCGGGACTCGGTACCAGCGAGATGTACCACCCCTGGCAGGAACTGCTCGATAAAGTGGCCGTGCCCGGCGCACCCATCCGAGCGTGGACGATGCATGCGGGCGATTGCCTGCTGATGCACTCCAAGATCATCCACAACTCCCTGCCCCGAACCACGACCCGCCCCGGGCGGCGCCTCGCGCTCAGCACCCGCTGGCTCGGCGACGATGCGATCTGGGCGCCCGACGCTTACACACCGATGGGCGAGTACCTGAGCGGCGAGGTGGATATGGTCCACGGCAAGGCGCCCCCGCCGCGCGTCTTCCCTATCCAGTGGCCGATCCAGTCACCGACCCCGCAGCCGATCCCATCGCGGCGTGATGCGACGCCCGAGCCGGCCTGAACCTGAACAGCCCCGTTCTCAGCGATCCCGTCGTTACCGCCATCGGCGTGCCCGGCACGACTGTGAAGGCTAACGACTCCATTCCGAGATTCGTGGCTTGGACGTGGAGCGTAGGTTCGCTCGGCGGCCAAGCGATGCTGACCGCACTCCCTTACTTCGTGCTCTTCTACATGGTCCGGATCATGGGGCTTGAACCCGCGGTCGCGGGAGTGCTGCTTTTCCTCGGCAAAATCCTCGATATCGTGAGCTATCCCGCCATCGGGATGTTGAGCGATCGCACGACGGGGAAACTTGGGCGCCGGCGACCCTATCTGCTGCTCGGAGCGCTGCTGTCCGGAGCCGCTTGCGTCGCTCTATTTAACGCTCCGGCCTCGCTTCCGGGTTGGGCGGCTAATGTCTACGCCTGCATCGCGATGATGGCGTATGCGCTCGGCCTCGCAAGTTTCACCGTTCCCTACCTCGCGATGCCAGCGGAGATGACCGACGACGAGTCGCAGCGCACCAAACTCCTCGGGCTGCGGTCGTATTTCATGTTGTTCGGAATTTTCTGTGGTGGCCCGATCGCGGGCGCTATCGTCAAGGCCCTCGGCGAGGGTCGAACCGCCTACCGGGGGATGGGCGAAGCGCTCGGCGTGTTTGTTGCCCTCAGCATGTTCACGACGTTCTGGGGCGCTCGCGGTGCGCGGGCCACGCTTCGCGCTGCCGGTGCAGCGCCGAGCCTGCGAGTGATTGCGCGCAGATTTGCCGCCAACCGCGTCTTGATGTCGATGAGCCTGGTGCACTTCTTGCAAATTTTCGCGGGCGCCGCGACCCAGGCGGTACTGCTGTTCTTTTTCGCAATCGTCATGCACAAGGGTACCGAGGCCCTGACGGTGTTCGGTGGGGTCATCATGATCGCGGGCCTGTTCTGTATTCCGGCGTGGGTGATCCTCGGGCGGCGATTCGGCAATGCCGTTTGCTACCTCGCGGGCATGTGGATTTACACGCTCTCCTGCTTCTCGTGGATCGTGGCCGGGCCGGATGAGCCGACCTGGGTTTTCGTGCTGCGCGCGGCGGTCGCCGGGATCGGCTCCTCGGCGTCGATGGTTTGTGGCCAGGCGGTGCTGGTGAGCGCCGTGAGGGAGGATAGCGTCGCTTCCAAGGACCCTCGAGAAGGCATCATGAGTTCAGGGATCACGCTCTGCGAGAAGGTGGCCACGGCGCTCGGGCCGCTACTCGTGGGGCTCCTTCTGAGCGCGGCGCATTTCGATAAGACCAAGGTCGATCTCGCCGATCAACCGGCCTCGGCGATCCTCGCCATCGACACTGCACTCGTTTGGACGGCGGTCGGAACGATGCTGCTGATCCAGATCATCTTCTGGCGGTTTCGAGTCCTCGTGCCGGAACACCGTGGGACGCCGGTTCGGTCGGGCGTCTAGGTTTTGCACGACAGGGGCGGCGGAAGCTGATATTTGTCGGGCAGGATGGATCTGCTGCGGAGAACGAGGATGGAACGACGAGACGTGCTCAGGAATTTCGGGCTGGCTGCCGTCGCAGGGAGCGTCGCGGCCGCCGTTACTCCGACTGCGGCCATCGGGGCGATCGCGGGCGCGAGTACGACCACGAAGTATTCCGCGCCGCGCCGCGCCGCCACGCGCACCATGCGCGTCGCGGCGGTACAGCTCGCGATTGGTGCCGATGTCGAAGCCAACCTAAAGACCTGTCTGCGGATGATCGACGCGGCGGCGGCCTGTCATCCGAATCTGATCGTCCTGCCGGAATTCTGTAACCACTGGTCGACGGTGGCCGATCGCGCCGAAGGTTATGCGATCGCGCTCGAGTACGACGGTCCTTTCCTCAAGGCGATCGCCGCCAAGGCGATCGAGCATCAGACTTATGTCGCCATGGATGTGACCGTTCGTAAGGGAGCGGGCGTGACGACCGGTGCCAACGTACTGTTCGATCCTACCGGTACTCTGGTCGCGACCAGCGACAAACAGGTACTCATGGGAAGCCTCGAGCTGAAGCTCATGCAACGGGCGAGCGAAGCCGGGCATCTAGTCGATACTCCGTTCGGGCGTGTCGGCATGTTCTCCTGTATGGATGGGGTGCTGTTCGAGACTCCGCGCTGCGTCGCGTTGCAAGGTGCGCAGCTGATGATCAACACCTTGAACTCATGGGCGCTCGATGAGGCGAGTCTGCACGTGCCGGTGCGTGCCGCGGAGAACAAGGCATTCGTAGTGGCTGCCAACAAGATCGGCTTGTTACTGCCGCTCGAGGACGCGAAGCGCTTCGCTGCGGCGGGTGGCTACGACGCCCAGGATCTCGAGGGCGGCGGTGAGTGTCAGATCCTCGCGCCGGATGGCACGGTCCTCGCCAAGGCGCCGCGGCGCGGTGAAGCGTTCGTGTATGCCGACATCAATCTCTCCGAATCGGACAATAAGCTGCGCCCGGACGGGACCGATATTTTTGCGAGCCGCCGCCCGGAACTCTATGGGCCGATCGCGACCAAACCTGAGCCGCGACATTACACGCCGGGCGCGACCGACGTCCTGGTAGGCGTCTATCAACCCGCGGCTTCAGGATCTGACTCGATCGAAGAGATGCTGGTAGCCGTCCAGGCAAGCGCCAAGGCGGGAGTGAAATTGATCGTACTGCCCGAGCTGTTCGGGCTCGAGGATACGGGCCGAGTGGTCTCACCGCGAGCCGCCCGCGCGGGCCAGGCGCTCGCCGCGCGTCTGAGCGCCGCGCTCGCGGGTACTGACAGTCATGTGGCGACCAGCGTGATGACGCTCGACGGCGCCGGAGCTGGTGCGCATACGGCCATTCTCGTCGCGAGCAGCGGGATAGTGCTCGAGCAGGCCCAGTTGCATCCTTGCGGCCGCCACCCTTGGGCGACCGCACTTGGCCAGGATATCGCCACGCTCGATCTTCCCTGGGGTCGAGTGGCCCTGGTCGCCGGTGGTGACAGCATTTATCCCGAGACCTTCCGACTCGCCGCGCTCAAGGACGTCGAGGTGATCGGCGTGCCCACGCGGATACTGGAGCGTTGGGAGGCGGATACGGGTCTTCTCGAACGTGGCGCAGAGAACCGGCTTTCGATCGTCGCGGCCAGCCACAAGAGCGCTGCCGGCGCGGGAATGATCATCGCCCCGGGCGTGGTGCCTTCCATCGTGGAGAAGCCGTTCCGGGCGAACCTCAATCTGCCCGAGCTCTCGAAGGCGGCCGGAGCCGTCGGAGTGGTGACGGCAGTGGTTCATCCGGTGGCGGCCAAGACGCGTCTCGTCGCCGAGGAGACCGATGTCGTCGATAACCGGCCGTGGTGGTTGCTCGAACCGCTGCTGCGCAGGTCAGCCGGCTAGGCGCGGTTACTCGCGCGAGCGCTACGTAGAACCTCGACGCTTGACGGAGCGATCGCGTCGCGTGATCGCAGCTTGGGTGCTGCGCCCGGCGTGGATCAGGGTGTCCAGCGTCTCCGGGTCGACGGGCTTCGTCAGATGCTCGTCGAAGCCCGCTTCCACCGCACGCGCGAGGTCGGCGTCCTGCCCCCAACCCGTGAGTGCGATCACGCGGATATCCGTTCCCCAAGGCTCACGGCGAAGTGCGCGCACCACTTCGTAGCCGTTCATGTCAGGCATGCCGATGTCGAGCAGCACGACCTCGGGACGAAACTCCGCTGCGAGCGAGAGAACCGCGACTCCGCCATATGCGACGCGCAGCTCGTGTCCCGCAAGCTCGAGGAGTAGCGCCAGACTGTCGGCGGCATCACGGTTGTCGTCGGCCACCAGCACCCGGCAGGCCGCTACGCGCGGCGCGTTGCCCTCTGCCCCGGAACCGAACTGTGGAGCGTCGGGGCCGAGCGGCAGATGGACGATGAACTCGCTCCCTCGACCCGGGCCGTCGCTGCGTGCCGCCACCGTGCCCCCGTGCAGGGAGACGAGGCCGCTCACGAGCGAGAGTCCGATCCCGAGTCCGCCCTCGGAGCGTGTCAGCGCCCCCTCGACCTGCGAGAACATCTCGAAGATACGGCCGATCGCCTCCGACGGGATCCCGATCCCGTTGTCCCGGACGGTCAGCTTCAGCCACGCTCCCCGCTCGTCCGACGCGGGCTCGAGATCGGCGACGAGCCTGATGTTCCCACCCGGATCGGTGTACTTCGCGGCATTCGAGAGCAGGTTGGAAAGTATCTGGGAAAGTCGCAGCGGATCGGCCTCGAGCACCACTGGTTGTGATGGCAGGTTTACCTGCAGGCTGTGTTGTTTCGATTCGAGAATCGGGCGTGTGGCCTCGACCGCCGCGTCGACCACGCTCTTGAGTTCGACGCGGTCCTTCTTCAGTTCGAGCTTGCGCTGGGTGATGCGTGCGAGATCGAGCAGGTCGTCCAGTAGCCAGGCCATGTGTTTCACCTGGCGCTGGATCACGCTTTGCGCCCATTGCAATTGATCCGCCGACAGGTTCGGAGTGGCGAGGATGCGCGCTGCGGTGCGTATCGGTGCGAGCGGGCTGCGCAATTCGTGCGACAGCGTGGCGAGGAACTCGTCCTTGCGCCGATCCGCGTCGCGCAGCGAAGCCTGCGAGGTGACCATGGTGGTCACGTCGATGGCGACGGTGACATGTCCGAGGAACTCCCCGGACTCTCCGATCCGAGGTATGCCGGACGAATCGATCCATCGCCATTCGCCCGAGGCGTGGCGCATACGGGAGTGGCCGCGGAATCGTTCCCGTTGAGCGAGTGCGGTGTGGGAATCTCTGACTTGTACGGTCGCCTCGTCGGGGTGAATCAAACGTTGCCAGCCGCCTTGTCGCAGTTCGGCGAGCGGCGTTCCGAAGAATTCGTCGAACGCGCGATTGACGAATTCGAGTTCGCCGTTCTGGTCGGTCACCCAGATCGGGGCGTCCACGCCGTCGGCCATGAGTCTGAAGCGGGCTTCGCTCGCCCGCAACGCCGCATCCGCACGTCGATGTTCGACAGCATCCCGGGTGAGTTCGCCGATTTCCCGGACTAGCCTTAGGTCTTCCTCGCTGCCTTGGGACGTTTCGCTCCCTCCCTGCCGAAAACGTTCGATCGCATCGGCCGCGATCTGCACCACGGCATCGGCGTCGCTCGCACGACGCTGTGCCCACATCACTTCGAACAGCAGCGATTGACGACGCTCCGCGGTGCGTCGGACCGATTCCGCATGGATCCGCTCGGTCACCTCATAGCCGCAGCCAAACACCCCACTGATTGCGCCGTGCTCGTCTCGCAGCGCTTCATACAACACGTCGAAGAAGCGATCCTGCTCTGTGCCCGGCAACCGGATCGGCAGCGCCTTGGCGGAAAAGGAGGTTCCGGTCGCAAATACCTGGTCGAGTATCGCTACGCAGGAGTTCGAGAGATCGGGCAGGCATTCGCGGATGGCGCGTCCCAGGAACTCGCGAGGCCCAAGCGTGGCGACATACGTATCGTTGACGAATTCATATACATGGTCCGCGCCGCGTAGCACGCAGACGAACCCCGGCATCTGTTGAAAGAGACGCCTCTCACGGGCGGTCTTCTCTGCGAGGCGACGTCGGCCAAGAACTTCGGCGGTCGTCTCGTGACCCAAGGCCAACACGCCACCGATTCCGAGGGGGGCCTGGTCGTCTTCCACGGGACTGTAGCCATAGGTCCAGTAGACCTCCTCCCGGACTCCGTGTCGGACGATCGAGAGGCATTGATTCTCATGCCACGTCGGTCCGCCGCCACTCTGTACTTGAGCGATCTGCGGACCCACGACATCCCAAAGGTCGGACCAGACCTCGAGTGCGGGACGACCGAGCGAGCCCGGGTGGCGCTCTGGGCCCAGCGAGGCACGATAGGCATCGTTATAGAGGCAGATCGCCTCGCGCCCCCAAAAGAGATACATCGGGTGCCGCGCACTCAGCATCACGCGCACCACAAGTCGCAGACTTTGCGGCCAGGTTTCCGGTACTCCGAGTGGGGTTGCGCTCCAGTTCTTAGCCCGGATGAGTGCGCCCATCTCCCCGCCGCCCTCGAGGAAGGTGAGCGCGGCAGACTGTGCCAGTCGTTCGCCTTCCTGGCCGCTGTCGCTCAACTCGAATTCCCCCAGTCCGGTCATTGCCCCGCTTATGCCACGCAGGGACGAGGCTGACTGTAGGAGGAATCTGATTAATCCTGGGGTGCCTCCAAGCCGTCCTCGGGCTCCACGTCTTCGCCGATGGGTGTGGTGCGCGGATCGTTGAGGTGTTCCACGGGATTCAAGAAGGGATTGAAGATCGGCAGCGTGTCGAGCGTCGGTTCCCACGGTTTCTCATCATGAGGAGGGTGCTTGTTCATGTGCGGGCTTTCCAGTGTGATCATCCAAGGCGATGGAGAGGGTACGCGGGGAGTACCGCTGGGCTCTGTTCGCCACGGCACCGAGCGCCTCGCCGGCGATCGCTTCCGCTATGCTCCGGGTCTCGACCCCGAAGGTTCCGAAAGCGAGTTGCGTATGTCTGAAAGACGGTTTGCCCGGCGACAGTGGGCGCTGGCATTGCTCGGAAGCTTAGGCGCGGTGACTGCCATGGCCGCTTCGAACGACGAGGTCGGACGGATGGCACCGCCCCTGGTGGTCCGTGCGCTCGATGGAAAGACGGTCGATCTCGCGGCGCTGCGCGGTCAGGTGGTCGTGCTCAATGTCTGGGCGAGCTGGTGTACGCCGTGTCGGGCAGAGATGCCGATGCTCGATAGCTTCTACCGCGAGCATGCCAAGGAAGGGGTCGTGGTCCTCGGGATGAGTGCCGATGACCCGCATGATAGGTCGGCGGTGAGTCATGCGATGCAGGGGCTCACCTATCCTGCGGCGCTGCTCGTGGACGCCAAGCCGAATGGCTTTGGGGATCCGAGCGTATTGCCCACGACGTACATCATCGATCGCAGTGGGGTGATCCGTGCGCGTCTGCTTCCGACGAGAGGCGCACTGACCGCGCAGTCGTTGGGCGCGGTGGTGACTCCGTTGCTCGGCCGCTGACGGGAACGCCGGTTGCTGAGCTTGACCGCGAGCGCCGCGATACGGCGCAACTCAGATCAGGGAGAAAACCCATGACCGCCTCGCTTCGCCTCGCCCTCGGTGCCGTGTTGCTCATCGCGATGACCACGAGTTGTGTCATTGCGCCCCGCGAGGGCCCTCGTGAGGGCTATTACGACCGCGATCATCATCGCTATTACCATGAGGGTGGTTGGCACGATTGCGGTGATCGGGACGAACACTGCCGTTGAGGGAACGCCAGGCCGCGGATCGCCAGCGCAGCCACAAGCCGCTGCCGAGCAGCAGCACGTTGATCACGAGCGCGAGCCAGCCGCCGATTGCGCCCCAGCCGAGCACGAAGGTGAGGACGTAGGTGAGCGGAGTGAAGACTCCGATTGAACATACGGCGACGATGACTGCGGGAACGCGAACGTCGCCTGCACCGCGCAGGCCGAAGCCGCTGCCGATGTTGAGTCCATCGAAGAACTGGTAGATCGCGGCCAGCCACAGGAGTTGTGCCGCGAGATGGGCCGCCGCGGCCGCGAGCGGGTCGCTCGCACGCAGAAACCATTGCGTGATCCAAGGTCCGGACAACGCCAGCACGAGTCCCGTGGCTCCCATGAAGATCGCGGTGGCGAGGATGATTCGTGTCCCGACGCGGCTCGCCCAGTCGCCTTCCCCGGCGCCGATGGCCTGCGCCACGAGTGTGGTGCCGGTTTGCGCCAGCCCGACGCCGGGGAGATACGCGATCGAGGTGAGCATCATGGCGAGCTGCGTGGCGGCACCGTCGAGCAGCCCAGAGCGGACCTGCATGATCTGAAACAGCGACAGCCCGAGCAGGTCGGCCGAGATGAGTATTCCCATCGGCGCGCCGAACGCAAAGCTGCGCCACATGCGACGTCTGTTGGGACGCCAGGTCGCATGGGTGAAATAGCGGCGGCGATTACGCGCATTCAAGAAATACCCGATCACGCCTGCCAGCGCGATCACCTGCGCGGCGGTGGTTGCCCAGGCGGCGCCGGCGATGCCGAGTCCGAAGCTGAATATGAATAGCGGGTTGAGCCCGGCGTTGAGCCCTGCTGCGGCGATGGCGACTGCGAGCGCGACGCGTGGTTTGGCGACGCCGTTGAAAAATCCGAGCAGCGCATAGAGCGCGAGGCCCACCGGCGCACCGAGTAGGCGCGGGAACCAGAAATCTGCGGCGAGCCCCTGGATGACCGGATCGAGGCCGAAGGGCGCGAGGATGCGCTGACCCGCGAGCGACGCGAGGACGAATAGCGGCGAAAGCCAGAGCACCACCCACAGGCAGGTCCATGCCGCGTGCGCTGCGCGTGATAAGCGGCGCCCACCGGCGGCGCGGGCCGCCAGGGCCTGCGCGGCCTGCGATACGCCGCCGAGCAGAAAGATCACCACCAGTGACAGCCATTGCACTGCCGAGGCCGCTGCGAGGGCCTGGCTCGAGATCCGCGCGATGAACCAAGTGTCGGTCAGGTTGAACACCACCTGGATCGCGTTATTAGCGATGAGCGGCGCGGCCAGCGCGGCGACTTTTCGGTAGTCGAGCGCGAGCGTCCCGTTGGGCGCGCGACGCGCGCCGAACGGCAGAGACTCCGAGAGGGATGAGTGGAGCATGGATCAGTTTGACCCGGCTCGCCGTAAGTCGCTACGCTCGCGCTGCCGTGAATGTCTCGCCACTTAAGCTCGATTCGCCCCTCGGCGGCCTCCGGATCTTTGGCTACAGCGCTCTCATGTGGCCGCTGGTGATGGCGGCGGCGTCCGTGCCGACCTTCATACCGAGTTATTACAGCCGCTCTCTCGGCCTTTCACTGGCGGTGATCGGGATCGCCACTATGATCGGGCGACTCGCGGACATCGCCTCGGACATCACCGTCTCTTATCTTTCCGACAACACTCGCGGAAGATTCGGTCGCCGACGCCCCTGGGTGGTACTCGGAACGCCGCTGTTCCTGGTCACCATGTGGCTACTGTGCCGGCCGCCGCCGCAACTGTCGCCGCTCGAGACGGTGCTCCTGATGGTCGCTTTCTTCTGGTGCTGGACGACCGTTCTCATCCCTTATCTCGCGCAGGCCTCGGAGATCACGAACAACGATCTCAGCCGTAACCGCATCAACGTACTTCAGGCGATGTTCTCTTCGTTCGGCGGCATCATTCCGAGCTTCATCGTGTTCCTGGTAATCGATGAACGCACGATCGAACCGCGACGTCATGTTGCGCAGTGGCTGCGGACGCTCGACCTCAATGTGCTCCGGCGGCTAGCCGCGGTTCTCGAGCACGTTAGCGATCCGGCGAATGTGCCTTACGGGACGATCCTTTCCGTTACGGCGATCATCACGGTCGTGATCATGCCTTTGGCGCTGGCGCTCTATATCTGGCTCGCGCCGGAGCCCGCCGCCGCAGCGTTTGTCGGGCCGGCCGGGGCGTCGCAGTTGGCGGGCGCGAGAGCGCATGTCTCATATTCCGCCGTGCTCAAGAATCGGGTCTTCCACCTGTTTCTCGTCGGAAACGTGTTCGTGCAGGCCGGTTGGTACTGGTACCTGGCTCTGCTCCCCTTCAACGTGACTTACGTGCTCGATGCACCGCGTCTGGTGGTACCGCTATTCCTCCTTTCGCAAACCATTGCCATCGTCGCGGCGCCGTTTTTCCCACGGCTCATGGACCGCCTCGGGCGAGCCCGTGCTTTCGCGTTCCTGGCCGCGATACCGGCGATCGGTATGGTGGCGACATTCTTTCTACCGGCCGGTCAGCCTGGTATCACCATCGCCCTATTCATGTTGACTGGAGTGAGCGTGTCGCCGCTCGCGATGCTGCCGTTTTCTATAGCCTCCGATGCCGCTGAATTCGCCCTTTGGAAGACGGGGCAGGACTCCACCGGCCTGCACATCGGCGTCGTGAGCCTGACCATCAAACTGGCACTCGTCGCGACCGGCGGCGCGCTGTGGCTAGCGAACTTCTGGGGGTTCGATCCCTCGCACCGTGAAAATTCCGCGGCCGCCGTGGCAGCGCTGCGGATTCTATCCACGCTCGTGCCCGCAGCACTGTTGGCGATCGGGTGCCTCTGTGTGCTTGCCTTTCCGATCACCAAGCCGCGCCTTGTTGCGATCCAGTCGCGGCTTCGCCGACGCACGATCCTCAACTACGGCGCAGTTTAGGCAGTACCTCGCGCGCGTAAAAGTCGATCACCGACTGTTGATTCGCCTGTCCTGAGTGCACATTTACCACGCTCACGCCACTCTCCCACAGATCCTCGATGCCTTTGATGTGCGCCGCGGGGTCCGGGCTCACGACCCAATCGGCCATCACCTTCTGCAGTGGGATTTGGCGATCGGCGGTGCGTTCGATCTCCACGGGATCGGGGATGTTCTCGTAGCCCTTGAACGCTTTCGGCAGGAACCGCCAGAGTTCTGCCGGCTCGCGGGCGTCGCTCTCGCTCCCGACGGTCACAAACTGCTCGACCATTACCGGCATCCGGTCGGGATTCTTGTTTGCCGCGCGCGCCGCGGTCTGCCACTTCGATTTGTGCTCTTTCCAGGTCTGGGGATCGGTGATGAGCCCATCGCCGTGCTGTCCGGCGAGCGCCATGGCCTGGGGTCCGTTAGCCGCGGTCAGGAGGGGAATGGGAGCAGGCGGCCGGTCGTAGAGTTTGCCTTTGACCTGGTAGTACTTACCCTGGTGCTCGACTGGATCGCCGCTCCAGAGACGTCGGATGATGTCGCAGGCCTCGATCAGCCGGTCCCAGCGCTCACGCCAACGGGGCCATTCGCCGGTTGCAGCCTGCTCATTCAAAGCCTCCCCGGAGCCGACGCCGAGATAAATGCGCCCGGGCGCGAGCAGGCTGAGTGACGCAAAGGCTTCGGCCACCACTGACGGCCGATAACGGATGGTGGGACAGGTCACCATCGTACCCATCCAGATGTGCTTCGTTTGAGCGGCGATGGCCCCTAGCGACACCCACGCTTCGCCGGCGTGACGTTCATTCGCCTGCCACGGTTGGAAGTGGTCGCTGGTCGAGATCAGATCGAATCCCGCCTGATCCGCCGCGATTCCGAGTTTCACCACCTCGGGTACAGGAAACTGCTCGTGCGAGAGCACGAAGCCGATCACACGCTGGTTCAGGCGTGGCATCTGACGCGATGAGCCGTCGTTTGCCGTGGCCGGGGCGGCGACCGCGGCGCTGCTCGCGGCCAGGGCCGCCGAGGCGCCCGCCGCGGAGGCGGCAGCCCAGACTCCCGCCGACTTGAGCAGAGCACGCCGCTCGATCTGTGCCCGGGGCTCGGTTGGTGCTCCGCTCGTTTCCGAAACGGGTTGCTTCGACATGTGCACTCCTCAGGACTGCCTGATCACCACCGCCTGCGCGGACTATGCGCAGCGGTGTGCCTGATAACGGTGCGCAGGGACCGAAGGTTCCCGAATGCTCGACTAACGTGTCGAAACGCGTGCCCGACCGGAGGGCGTCACAGTACTGCGCCGCGCGGGCGGCGCATTCACCGGCTGTGCGAGCAGATAGCGATCGCCGAGCCACTTGATGGCTGTCGCGACCGCTGAGTTGTAGTTCGCCTTCGGCGCGGGACTTCTCGTCGCCCGGGAGTTCGCACTGACGTCCGCCTTGCTCGACCGATAGCGCCGATAGAGAAATACCGCGAGCGCGATGAGCGTACCTCCCGGGATGAGAATCGCGGCCAATGCATAGGGTCCGACCGCGGACACCGCGGGCCGGTATTGGGTCATCAAGGACAACATGGCGACTTTCATAGCTCTACTCCTCACAGCTTGGCCTCTAGAGCGAGACCATTGGTCCGTTGCCCAGGCGATCAATGCCTAGGCAACAATAAGTCCAAAAAAACTCAGCGGTTCTCCACCATGCGGGCGAGAAAGCGCTCCATCAGGCGCGCCTCCTCGGCGGTAAACCCGCGCAGGAACCGATTCGTGATACGCACAGAACATGCCCGCATCTTCGGCAGGGCATTCTGACCGGCAACGGTGAGCTCGAGATTGACGAGTCGGCGATCGTCCGGGCAGCGTCGCCGTTGCACGAGCCCCTTGGCTTCGAGGCGATCGACCATGCGGGTCATGGCACCCGGGTCATAGGACATTTCCTTACATAACCTCGAGGTCGAATCGGTATCTCGAAACCCGAGGCTGCTCAGAATGATGTACTGCGCGGCGCTGATGCCGAGCGGCGCGAGGTCCTCGTCGTGGGCGAGTTCCTCATCGAGCGCCGCGAACATCTCCGATCGCACCCGATTCATCAGGTAGCCGATGGACTTCGGCGGATCGTACTGCTTGACGTTGTAGATCGCATTCATGGGGCCGACTCCCCGTTTATAATACTGCCTAGGCAATCATTGTCAAGGCTAGGGTCTTGCCTGTTTGACCCCCCTCCCCCCGCCGCCTCGGCCGCTACCCTCCGCTCGAGCGGCGCGAAAAGCGCGCTACGTTGGCCGGAAGCCGCGTCGGCCGCAGCAGGCGGCCGAGACCTAGCAACAGTCCTTCGATCACCGCTGCCGCCACCGCACCGCTCGCCACTCCGGTGATGATTGCCGACGGACGCAGCGGCACCGTGTAGCTGTAGGCGGACCAGGTCTCCGCCAGGATCTCGCGGTCGCCATGTAACGCCACATGCACAATCTGCTGGATCAGGGGTCCTTGCATCGCCGCGAGCTCCGCGGAGAGGCTGGTGAGCCGATCGGAAAGCGCCTGGATGGTCTTCGCCTCGTCCTTAAAAGCAGGATCCGAACTCGCGAGATGGTGCGCAATCAGGTCTTTGACGCTACCCGCGAAATATTGGTTGGCCGTGTCCTGAAACCCTTTGAGGGCGCGGACGGCTTCGAGCTGATGCGCGCTTACCCGTTTCGCATATTGGTCCACGAAACCTGGGACCTGGATTCCGGCAAGCAGCCCAAACGCGAAGATGATGAGCCGCAGGTAGTTAGCGATCATGGGAGCAATCCCTCGATTCAGGTGAGCGGCGCCACGCGCGTCGCAAAGCGCTCCGGTCTTCGGCGCAACATCAGCGTGCCGAGGCCCGCACAGAGGAACCCAAGTGCGGAGAGCAGGATGAAGGGCGCGGTCGGACCGAGGCGATCGAAGAGTACTCCGGCGAGCGCGCTCGCGACGACCACGCCAAAGGTTCCGGTCATGACATAGCTGCCGGTGGCCGACCCGAGCAGCTCGGGCGGCGCCTCGTCGGCGAGCGCGGCCTGAGCGGAGATGGACTGCGCGGCTTCCGCGGTGCCGACGAGGGCCACGACCACGAACATCCAGGGGCCGAGGACATCGGGGATCAGCCGCGTGGCGCACAGCGCGATCGCAGTACCCAGAGTCGCGCCAACGAGCATTCGGGTTCGATCGATGCGGTCGGCGAGCATGCCGAGAAGCGGTGGCAGTAACACGCCGGTCCCGAAGATCGTCGCGGTGATCAGACCTACGGTTTTCAATGCTGTCGCCGGCTCCACGCCCCTTGCCCGCGCGCTGGTCGTGACCCACAGCGCCATAAATGATCCGAACACGTAGGAATCCGCACGAACGGCGAAGCCGAGCAGCATGACCAGTCCGAGTCGCGGATTGGCTTGGCTCGCCGCGACGATCTGTCGAAGGTTACGCCAGGCCTGTGCCACCGAAGCGGCCGCCGCGCCCGGTACAGAGCGATCCGAAGGCCGCGCGGCCCTCACGAGGGGCCGCGGCTCGCGCAGCAGGCGTTGCGCGAATCCGGCGGCAACCAGACCCACCGCCGCGGCGCTCCCACACGCGAGTCGCGTGCTCGTCGTGAGATCGTAGCCGGCCGCGTGCAGCCAGGTGGGGACGCGCGGCAACAGCCAGCCGCTGATCGCACCTTGCAGCGCGCCCTGCACGAACAGCATCAGGCTGATGAAGCGGCCGCGGGAGGCGGGATCCGGGTATTCGAGCATGAGGGTCACACCGCCCACGGTCAGGGCCGCCGAAGCGATGCCGAACAGGAACCGCAACGCAACGAGCGCTCCGACCGAGGGCACGAGCGGCAGGAGGGTGAGGCAACCGCTCAGCAATACGACGGCCGTGACGAACACGATCCGGCGCCCGACTACATCCGCGACCGTGCCGATGACACTCAGGAACAGCAGCACGGCACCGAACTGAACCGAGTTCAGCGTGCCGATCAGCCGGCCCTGGAGCGCGGAGTCGATATGCAGGATCTCGTTGAGGACGTAGGGCTGCATCACCCCGAAAAAAATGAACAGGCTTCCGCCGATCATCACGATCAGCATGTAGAAGGCCACCTGGCGAGCCGTCACCCCCGGCGCGAGGCGCAACGGGCCGACGGCCCGAGCGAGGCGGGTGGCGTTCATGGGATCACCCGCGAACTCGCTTACGGGTAGCTTGCAACGGCAGTCGCCTTCGGAGCGGGTCTCTGCTCGGCTTGAGCGAAACTAGAGTAGCCGATGGCCGAGCCCGCACGCTATTCTCGTTCGACCCCACTAAGAATGAACGGACCCGGAACCGCCATGACACTGCCCATTCTGATCGTGGGCGGTGGAATCAGCGGACTCACGGTGGCGCTTGCCCTGCAGCGCCAGGGGATCGAGGTTCAGATATTCGAGCAGGCCAAGGCGATCGGCGACGTCGGCGCCGGCATCAGTCTTGGGCCCACGGCGAGCCGGGGACTGTATTCACTCGGTCTCGAGGCGGGACTGCGCGCCGTCGCGGATACTCCGTATCCCTCGGCCGCCTTGCACTACCAGACGCGCGAAGTTCTGGGCGGTAGCTTCGCCGACCGTGATTGGCGAGCGGTCGATATGTCGATGAGTCACCACATCCACCGCGCTGATCTCTATGCGCTGCTCACTGGGGCGGTGATGGGGCGGAAGGGTGTGGAGATCCACCTCGATCACTCGTTTCGCGAGTTCTCCCAGGACCGGGACGGCGTGACCGTCACGTTTGGGAACGGCCGCCGAGCGCGCGGCAGCGCTCTGATCGCGTGTGACGGAATCCGTTCCGTGGTTCGCAGCCAGCTGTGGGGGCCTGAGGCGCCACGGTTTACCGGCTGGGTCGTGTATCGTTTTCTGGTGCCGATGGCCCTGGCGAAACCCTACATGACTACCGCCGGTACGTTCGTGGCGCCAGGTCGCTCGCTGCTGCGTTACACCATCCGTCACCGCAGCCTCGTCAACTGCGTGACCTTCGTGCGTGCCGACACGTTCAAAGAGGAAGGCTGGTCGCAACGGGCCTCGACCGAGGAACTGCTCGATCTTTTCCCCGGATGGCATCCCGATGTGCTTGGGCTCGCGAGCCATGCGCCGCTCGATGGCACGGCAAAATGGGCGCTCTACGATCGCGATCCCATGCCGGCCTGGACGCGTGGCCGAGTGACCCTGCTCGGCGACGCTGCGCACCCGATGCTGCCGTTCCTGGGGCTCGGGGCGGCGACCGCCATCGAAGACGCCGTCGTGCTGGGCCGTGCATTCGCAGGCGAGCGGGATATCGAGGAATCACTACAACGCTACGAACGCGCGCGCCGCGAGCGCGCTAATACGCTGCTGCTCGAGTCTCGCCGCCAGGGACAGATTTTCGAGGATGGCCCGGACGGCGTACGGCGGCCGCAGATGTCGTGGGAGGAGCGCACCCGCTACGATCCGAGTACGGTACCCGTTTGAACACACGCGCCTGGCAAATGGTTTGGATCCTGTGCCTCGCCGGGGCAATCAGTAATATCGACCGCGGCATATTGAACCTGCTCGTGGATCCGGTACGTCGGGACCTGATGATCTCCGAGGTCCAGATCAGCCTGCTTCAAGGGCTCTCGTTCGGACTCTTCTACGCGACCATTGGGATACCGCTGGGGATGGTGGCCGATCGGGTGCCGAGGCGTGGGCTGCTCGTCGTCGGTGTGTCGGTCTGGAGTCTCGCCACCATTATGGGTGGATTGGCACCGAGCTACGGTTGGTTGTTCGTATCGCGAATCCTGGTGGGCCTCGGTGAGGCCACGCTCGCCCCCTGCGCCTTGTCCTTGATCGGCGATCTGTTCCCATCGGCGCAGCGCGGCAGACCGATCAGCGTGCATATGCTCGGCGGCTCGCTCGGAGGGGGGCTCGGCGTGATCCTGGTCGGATACATCACGGGCGTGGCGCGCCGCGGCGGTTTTGAGTTCCTGCCGCTAGCGCCTTTGCCCGCGCCGTGGCGTCTTGCGTTCATCATGGCGGGGGCGCTCGGTTTTATCGTGGTGGCGCTGCTGCTGACTCAGCGTGAACCGCCGCGCCAAGGCGGTACCGCCCTCCCCGCTCTAACCTCGCCCACGCGGGTCGCGACCCGTTTCATGCTCAACAATATTCGGGTGTTGCTGCCGTTTTACTTCGGCTTTGGATTGCTGGGCATTGCCGCCTGGGGGACGATTGCCTGGACGCCCTCCTTCATCATGCGTCAGTTTCACCTCAACGCCGCCGAGGTGGGCAACACGCTCGGGAGTGCAACGCTCGTGACCGCGGTGGCTGGCGCCCTGCTCGCCGGTTTCCTCATCGATAGTCCGTTGGGCCGGCGGCATAAGACGGCAAAGTTCGAGCTGTTGATCTGGGTTCCCCTGTGCTATTTGCCGGTGACCTTGGTGCCGTTCCTCACCAATCGCCTCGCTGCCATTTCGGTCTCCTCGCTGGTCTATCTCCTTTTCCCCATGATGACCGCCTTGATGTTGAGCGCCATCGCCGACATGGTGCCGAATAACCTGCGGGGTGTTTCCGTGTCGCTGCTTGGACTCACGGGCACGCTCATAGGCGTTGTGCTGGGGCCGCTATTCGTAGCGACCGTCACGGAGCACGTCTTCAGGGATCCGGGTCAAGTGGGCTTCGCGATCTCGCTGGTCGCGGTGCCTTCGCTGGTACTGGCTTCAGCGTCCTACTATTTCGCACTCACGGGCGCGCTCTCGGCGGTAGGTCAGCAAGGTTCACGCGCCGCCGATCCCGCAACGCTGCTGTTCATTGAGTCCTGATGAGGACTCGTCAGCGCTGCCAGCCGATACCGCCGAATAGCCAGAATACCAGCAGCACCACGACGACGACGCCCAGCGCGCCACCGAGGCCGGATCCACCGTAGCGACGGTACCCGTAGTAGCCGCCACCACCGCCGACGAGCAGTACGACCAATACAACGATCAGGATGAGGCCCATGTTGCGCTTTCTTGCCGACGCAGGAGTCGGGATGTGAACATGATGACGATGGGCGGAGGGTACTGATGCGCCATATACCAGTCTGTTCGATAGCGCACCAACGCGGGAGTGCCGAACCGGTGAGCTTGCCGGTCAAACCGATCCGGTATGCCGCGGATAGGTTGAGCTGGTTGGTTACTCATCCAGCTCAGGCGGCTCGAGCCGTGCCTCGCGCAGATCGAGGTCGTGCTCGATGCGACGCCGCGATTCGTCCTGCAACCGCCCGGCGCGATAGAGATCGTTGATTCGGTCACGTTCGATTCCGATCAGTTCGAGTTCAACCGACCGACGCGCGGCCACACGCCTCGCGGCGGCGGGATCAATGCTGGCGCCCTCTTCGATGTGGCGAATGCGGTTTCGATAGGTGTCGCGGATGCGTTGAGCCCAGCCCGCGGATATCTCCCGCGATGCGATCGCTTGGTCAAGATGTGCGGCGGCGGTACGCGCTGCTTCGCTGCGTGCGGCCCATTCCTCGAGCCGGGTGTCCGCCTCCTCGAGCCGTCCGGCGCGCGCGAGCCCGAGCCCGCGCATGACACGCGGCATGAAGAGGCCCTGGCCGACGAGCGTAACGAGGATGACGACGAACGTCAGAAACAGCATCAGCTCTCGATGGGGAAAGGCCGTCCCGTCCTCCCGAGTGAGCGGGATTGCAAGCGCCGCGACCAGTGAGACGATGCCGCGGATTCCCGTGAAGGCGAGCGCAAACGACCAGCGCCAAGGCGGCGCCGGATCGCGGCGGGCGAGCCTCGGTGATAGCCAGCGCGGCAGATAAATCGCCGGATAGGTCCAGATAAAGCGAGCGGCAATCACGACCCCGCTCACCACGACGGCCGCGACGGCGAGCTGGCCCAGCGTATAGGAAGGGAGTCCTCCGACCAGGGTGCGGGCCTGGAGTCCTGTCACCAGGAATACCATTCCCTCGGTGACGAAGATCAGGAAATCCCAGAAGAAGATGCCCTGCAAACGGGTCGCCGCACTGATCAGGCGAAAGCCGTTCCAACTGATATACAGTCCGGCGGTCACGGTCGCGAGGACCCCCGAGCCGCCGAGATGTTCCGGCGGCCAGTAGGCGATGAAAGGTGTCAGGACCGACAGCAGGATCTCGAATCGGGGGTGGCCCAGTAGGCGTCGCCAGCGCAGCATGAACCAGCCGACGGCGAGCCCCCAAAGGACCTCGCCAACACCGATGGCCGCGAACGCGCCGAGCGCGTGCGGAAGTGAGAAGACGCCGGCGCTCACCGCGCCTACGGCGAACCGATAGACTACGAGTGCCGTCGCGTCGTTGGCCAGTCCTTCACCTTCCAGAACCACCAGCAGGCGTCGCGGAAGCTGTAGACGACGGGCGATCGCCAGCGGTGCGACGGGATCCGGCGGCGACACGATCGCGCCGAGCACAAAGCCTTCCGCCCAGGAAAGGTGCAGCAGTCCGTGAGCAGCGGCGGCGATGGTGACGGTGGTGAACAACACGCAGCCGATGGCCAGCAACGAGATCGGCCGAAGATTGAACCGGAACTCGCGCCAGCTCATCGCTACTGATGAGTGGTAGATGAGCGGTGGCAATACGAAGAGGAGCACGATGTGCGGTGCAAGCGCCACTGTCGGCAGACCCGGTATGAGTGCCAACACGACGCCCACCGCGACCAGCAGGATGGCCGGCGGTACATTGATGCGCGCCGCGAGGTAGGACACCACTACGATCACGATCGGCAGGAGCGTGAAGATCTCCGCGCTGGTCATCGCGTCATGGGTCCTTAGGCAACCGGCTCCAGAAGCGACCATGGTTCTCTTGCATACCGGTCATCCTCTCACTCTCATCCGAGCAACGACAACTGATCGTCGCAGTCATACAATCTCTGGCGATCACCACATAGGGGGAACGGGATGGGGCTCACCAATGCGCGCGGTATACGGTGGTTTCGACCGGCGGCCGTACTGCTCGCCACCCTGTTGGCGGGACTCGCTCCGGCTCTGGCGGAACAGCTACCCGGCATGGGGCTCCTCAGCGGCAACGTGACGGCTCCAAAATCGGTCGGTCAGCTTTCCATCTACGCGCTCAATACCGACAAGAACATCGGCTACCAGGTGTTCGTGGTCGATGGGCGTTATCGAGCCACGAACCTTTTCCCCGGCCACTACGCCGTGACACTCCGCGGTACGGCGGGCCAGCTCAATTGGAGTCTCAAGCCGCAGACCGTCAAGGCCGAGATCCAGTCCGGAAAATTGGCCCGCGCCGATTTCAAGTTGAAGGATTCGCGGATTCCGCCTACCTACCCCGGCGGTATGACCTACGAAGGCTTCAGTGATCGACCCGATGATCCGCCCCAGCCCGTGGGACGGATCGAGCCCTATGACAGCGTCTATCCGCCCGGGCCGGGTCGTCATATCGTCGAGCGCATCTGCTTTGCCTGTCACGAGGTCTCGTTCTTTTCCTATAACGTCCCGCGGACGTTCCCGACGGGTCATACAGCGCTCGACAAGGACGGCTGGGCCATCACCGTCGATCGGATGTCGAAGGGACCGGGCCTCTTTAGCGCTCCCGGCAAGGCCTCGTATTGGGACGCGAAGCTGATGGCGCCGGGTGAGCGGGAGATACTTATCGACTATCTCGCCGAAAATTTCGGTCCACAGTCCGTACCGCGCGTCGTCCGCCAGGAGAGCGAGCCGCGACTCGACCCGAAGATCCTCGACAAGGCCGAGTTCGTCGAGTATCGCGTACCCAATACCCCGGACTTCCCGAAGCGCGCGACGCACACCATCACCTTCAATGCCGACGGTACCCTCTACACGCTCGACCGCGGCTCCCGGGGAAGCGTGCTTTGGATCGATCCGACGACCGGCGCGCACAAGGATCACGTGGACCACGGGGGTGGAGAGGGGATCACCGCGGATCGCGACGGTACCGTCTGGTATGGCGCGCTGCGCCACTTCGATCCGAAGACGGGCTTGCTCGATGAGTATCAGTACAAGGGCCCCGAGCATCCGCGCCGCGCGCTCGCGCTCACGTCGATCTTCGATTCGCGGGGCGATCTCTGGTCGACAGATCTCGTGGGCGGGGGCCTCCAAAAGTGGGACCGGAAGACCGATTCGCTGCTGTGGTGGGACGTGCCGGTGCTGCGCAGTCGACCCTACGGAATCACTCTCGATCACAACGATAAAGTGTGGATCGCGGAGTGGTTCTCGGGCGGCGTCACGAGTTTCGATCCCAAGACCCAGCGGTTCCGGCATTACCCGCTGACGCCGCTCGCGCCAACCAACATACGGCGGCTGGGCGCCGACTCGAAAAACTTTATCTGGGCCTGTACCTGGGGTGCTCCGGGCATCGATAGCGCGGCGCTCTACCGGCTGAATCCCGACACGGGCGAAGTTCAGGAACACAAGCTCGACATTCTGTACGCGCATCCGTACGACGCTGCGCCGGATGATGAAGATCACATCTGGGTGGCCACGGACAATCACATCCTTCGATTCGATCAGACCACGAACTCCTGGGCGCGGTATCCCGTCCCCACTCGTACCGACATCGCCCGCCTATCGATTACGGGCGAGGGCACGGTGTGGTTCGCCGAGCGCGGCGCCGGCCAGACGAGCGGCTACGGTGCCGTAGCCGTCGCGCTGTATCCGGACAAGGACCAGATCAAGACTTTCGCCGCCCGTTACTCGGAGAAGAGCAACCACGGTCGGACCGTCTACGCTTACCACGGTCCTGACGCGACCATGACCGGCACGGTGAAATTGTCTTCCGCGACCCCGCAGAACCCAGGTGCCTATGCCGCGATGCTGAGTGCGGCGGGTGGCGCTCAATGAGGTCGGGTGCAGCCCCCCATCACCGCTGCGAATGGTCTACGCTCGCGCATCGGCATGATTCTCAGGCTGTTTCCCGTCATGATTGCATGCCCGACGGGTAGCGAGGAGCGGAATGATGGCGTTTTGCACAATCCCTGAGGTCCGGCGCCCGCTGCGCCCGCGGCAATTTCCATGGCTGTTTCGAGCGCCAGTACTCGCCCTCTTCGCCGCGGCGCCCCTTGCCTTCAGCGCGGCACTCCCGGGTACCGGCGATCTCTCCGGGCGCGCGAGCGCGTCGCCGGCTCTCGGTCAGCTCACCGTATATGCATTCAACACCGACCGGAGCGTCGGCTACATGGTTTACGTCGTAGATGGCCATTACCGCGCGGTCGATCTGTTTCCGGGCCATTACAAGGTGAGTCTGAGAGGAACCTCAGGCCAGCTCAACATGGATCTTCCCGTTGTGACTCGTGAAGTCGACTTGAAGGTCGGACAGCACGCCGCGGCGGATTTCACGATGGCGGGTACCACGGTGCCGCCAACCTATGTGGGCGGACTGCCCTACCCGAATACCAAGATAGAGCCGTTCGACACCATTTATCCCCCAAGCCACGCCCGCGACACAATGGAACGGATCTGTTTTGGGTGTCACACCATCGAACTCTACCCTTACAACGTGGTGCGCGATTATCCCGGCGGCCGCGCGCCCCATGACCGCGATGGCTGGGCGATCACGGTCGATCGCATGGCTCACGGACACGCCTTCAATGATCCGGTCAAGCCGTCGTATTTCAATGGCGACCTGCTTTCGGAGCACGACTTCAACGAGCTGGTGGATTATTTAGCTAGCAACTTTGGCCCTGACAGCGTGCCGCGCTCCGTGAAACAGCAAACCGAACCGAAGCTCGACAAGGCAGCGCTCGCCAAAGCGGAGTTCGTCGAGTATCGGTTTCTCAACAAGCCGGATGAGAATCGCTTCACGCACACCATCGACTTCGATCCGACCAACGGGCATGTGTTCGTCATGGATCGCGGCGAAGCGAGCATCGTCGAGGTCAATCCACAGACCGGCGAACGTAAAGACCACATCGGTCAGGGTGGCGGGGAATATCTTCAAGTGGACGTCGACGGCACCGTCTGGTTTGGCGGATTGCGGCATCTTGATCCGAAGACCGGTCTGTATGACGTGTACAAGCTCGACAACGGACATCCTCTGCCGATCAGCTCCATGGTCTTCGACTCGAACGGTGACTTGTGGCTCTCCGAGCTCGCATCCGGCGGTCTCGCTAAATGGGATCGGGCGACGAACACGGTGAGCTGGTGGGACGTACCGATCCTACGCAGCCGGCCGTATGGCATCACCGTCGACCACGACGATAACGTCTGGTTCGCGGGATACCACAACAGCGCGATCAGCCGTTTCGATCGTCAGACCGGAAAATTTAGTAACTATCCAATCACCACGGATGCTCCGACCAACATTCGGCGCACCAACGCAGACTCGAAGAACTTCATGTGGGCGGCTACTTGGGGTCGGCCGCATCCCGAACGTGGCGGTTCGGTGTTCCGCATCGATCCCGTTTCGGGTAAGTCGGTGGAGTATCCGCTGGGGATTCCCTACTCCAATCCCTATGACAGCGATGTGGACGACGCCGATCACGTCTGGATCGCTACCGACAATCATGTCGTGATGTTCGATCCGGCGACGGAGCATGTCACCTATTACCCGGTCCCCGAGCGTACCGATCTGCCGAAGCTCTCGATCACGCGCGACGGAGCGATCTGGTTCAGCCCGCGTAACGCGGGTCAATCGGGCGGATATGGTGGCTCTGCTTCGGTGCTCTATCCCGATAAGGATCGTATCCGGACCTTCGCCGCGTACTACTCTGAGAAGAGTGAGAGGAACCGGCGCGCGCGATTCAAGGGTCCCGGGGTGCCGGTCACCGGTCGCACGATCGTCTCGCCCGGCGCACCGCAGAATCCTGGTGAGTACGAAGCGATGCTGAAGACCGCGGGTCTTGCCCCCGTTGACGCGAGCGCGGGCGGCTCGAGCCGAGTGATCAAGGGAGGCGCGTCGGCGGAATGATCAGGAGGCGTCGAGGGCCTCGTAAACGCTCCGCCTCAGAGCCGTGATGCGCGTCACGTTTTCAGCACGTCGTGACTCGGGGAGAGCCCTACACCATGGCGCGTCGCCGCCGATACCCTGGCCAGGTGTTCACCGCCGTCAGTCGGCGAACGAGGCGGCGCGGTGCGCGAAGCGCAGGGTCACACGCCCTTTCCGATCGAGTTTTTCCGTAACGAACGCGCTCTCATAGGGGTGTTCGGGGCGTATCTGGGACTTTGTCTCGCGCTACTTTTCACATTTCGATCCGCTTCCTGGAGCGCGACAGAGGCGGCACTTGCGCCAGGGTTGGAAGCCGCGGCGCGTGCGATCGCAGCGGCTCCGACATCGAGCGGGCCGCTGCCCGCCGACCTCGGGGTCGACCTTGGGGTCCACGAGATCGATCCGCGACATCCTGCGACTGCGTTCGAGGTGGAGGCAAGTCGTCTTCTGCCGGCTACGCCAGGGCGCGTCCTGCGGCAGCTCGACGCCCACCTGCGTAGGGCGACTTTGAGTGTCGCGGTCGCCAGCGAGGGGCGCGTTCTACTGGTCAGTATGGACGTCTCGCGTGAGTTGCTGGCTGTCGAAGGCCGATTCGTGCGCGTGTATCTATGCCTCGCGGTGGGCGGTCTCCTCGTCATCGTGCTCCTGGCAGGCAGCGCATCGCTCGCTCGAGGCCGGGAATTATTAGACGATTGCTCCGCCGCCAGGGTGGCACTCCGGCCGTCGGTGGGCCTCGTCACGCTGAGTTTCATCGCCTTCGCCGTCGACCTGCATCTGCCTCCCGGTCGAAGTGACGCCCTCATTTATCTCCTGCCGACGCTCATCAGCCTCCGGTCGCCGCGTCGACTCGATATCTGGATCACGGCGGGCTTGTGCAGTCTCCTGCTGGCGATCCGCGTCGCGCTCAGCGCTCCCCTCATCCATCCGTGGCTCACCCTCATCAACAGTACCTCGGCAGTCGCCGCCCTATGGCTCACGGTCTGCATCGGTCTCTGGCAGCAGCGCAGTCAGCGTGCAAAATCCGACGCTGAAGCGCAGAGCGAATCGGCTTTCACGGCTATGTCCGCGCTCAGCAGTGCGCTCGCTCGGGCGGAATCCGCCGAATGCGAGTTGCGCCAGCGCCAAGCGGTCCTCGACGCGATGGCGAGCATGGCCCAGGTCGGCGCCTGGGAGGCCGACGGGGAGCGCCGGGCGTTCCAGTGGTCCGATGAGATCTATCGGATTCATGAGCTTCCGCTGCCGAATGAAGATGATCCGAGCGATCCGTTATCCCTCTATACCCCAGCGGCGCGCCACACTGCTTTGGGTGCGCTCGCCAAGGCGTTCGAGACGGGCAGTAGCTTCGATCTCATTCTTCCTCTGACCAGGGCGGCGGGACGTCCGCGTTTTTTGCGCCTCGTCGGGAGCCCGGTGCTGGAAGACGGAAAGATCGTGCGGGTTCATGGCGCGATGCAGGACGTGACCGCTACCCATGAAATCCAACAGCGCCTGACTCGCGCGTCGCGCGCGAGCGCGGAAGGACACTGGGAATACGATTTCACCACCAACACAAACTGGATGTCGGCGGGTTACCGCGAGCTGCTCGGGGGTGAACCGCGCGACGGTGTGTGTACGGAGTCAGAACTGGTCGACGCAGTGCATCCGGAGGACCGCTCGAGGATGGCGCAGGCGTTCGCGCAGTACGTGCGCAGCCGCGGCCACTATGAAATCGAACTGCGCCTTCGGCACAGTGATGGCAATTACCGCTGGTTCAGGTCGCGCGCAGCGGCGGAATTCGATGCCGCGGGTAATCCATTGCGCGTCGGTGGCGCGATCATCGACATCGAGACCGAGAAGACCGCCAGGCTCGAACTCGAGACCTTGCGTGCGCGCCACGATCGCGCGCTCAAGGGTACCCACGACGGCGCGTGGGACTGGGGATTAGTCCAGGACGAGTGCTGGATGTCGCCGCAATTCCGGATGCTGCTTGGATACGCACCGGACGATACGGAATCCCTGCCGAATACGAGCTCGGCTTTCGTCGGCCTCATGCATCCGGACGACGAGGGCCGTGTCAAAGAGGCGAGCGTCCGCCACCTGCAGTACAACGAGAAGTACGACGTGGAGTTTCGTCTGCGAATGCGGGACGGCTCCTATCGATGGTTTCGGTCCCGCGCCAGTGCTGAGCACGACAGCGAAGGTCGCGCCATCACCTTCTCCGGCTCGATCCAGGATATCCAGGACCAGAAGGAAGCTGAGTTCGAGAGCGCCGAGGCCAAGCGGCGACTCGCGCGCGCGGTCGAGGGGAGTTCGGACGCGCTGTTCGAGGCGGAGTTCGAGACTGGCCGTCCATCATGGTATTCACCCCGCCTGCGAGAAATGCTCGGCTACGGCCCGGACGATCCGTTTCCGAATTCCCTGCGGGAACTCCTTTCTACGGAAGACGCACAGGCCGTCCTCGCCGCTTCGGTCAAGAATCTCGAGGATGATCTGCCCTGCGAGGTCGTGGTGCAGGTGCCGACTCGGGGCGGCGACATGCGCTGGTTACGCCTGAGATGGAGGGGCGAGCGGATCGGCACGGGAAGGCAGCGACGTTTCTCAGGGTCTATCCAGGACATCACGCTCGAGCGCGAAGCGGAGACGGCGATGCGCGCGGCGACTGAAGCCGCCGCAGCGGCGAACCGCGCCAAGAGCGAGTTCCTCGCCAACATGAGCCACGAGATACGCACGCCGCTCA